>Ga0209777_10001521_pt1 | contig 33114 bp, 34 predicted proteins | sample FrelakmetHBP12HB_FD_187147 | JGI IMG/M metagenome (GOLD analysis project Ga0209777, IMG submission 187147) | Freshwater lake sediment microbial communities from the University of Notre Dame, USA, for methane emissions studies -HBP12 HB (SPAdes)... | ecosystem: Environmental > Aquatic >... | reverse complement strand
AAAGAACTATTCCTTCTGCGGGGCAGATGTTTTCTAAAGCTGTCAGCGATCGACTCTTTAAAATCACCCCTAAAAAGATTTATTATTTAGATGACGAGCTTTTTGGTCCCGGTGGTCGAGAGGAATTAAATTTATGACAGCACTAGAATGGTTGACAAAAGCTGAAGCGGGAGGCTTTGCCTTGGGGGCTTTTAATATTGATAATCTTGAAATTTTCAAGGCAACTGTTGCCGCGGCGAAAAACAAAAAAAGTCCAGTGATAGTGGAATTTTCTGATGGAGAAGCAAAATTTATTGGCGTAAAAAATATCGTTGATATGGTTCAAAACGCTCGTGAAGAAGAAGGAGTTTTAATTTTATTAAATCTTGACCATTCCCCAGAAAAAGCAGATGTGGAAGAAGCAATTGCCGCTGGTTTTGAAATGGTCCATTTTGACGGTTCCAAAAAACCATATGAAGAAAATCTGCGGCTTTGTAAGGAAATAGTTCCAAAAGCCCACTCAAAAGGCTTGGCTGTTGAGGGTGAAATGGATCACATTGCAGGGTCTTCCGAAATACACAAAGGACAATTATCTCAAAAGGAAATAAAACAAGCGCTGACCAATCCGGCTCGCGCCGAAAGGTTTGTTTTCGAAACAGGAATAGATATTTTCGCGGCTTTCTTTGGAAATTATCATGGAATTTTTGAAGGGCAAGAGAAACTCGTTAATTTCGATCTTTTGAAAAGAATCAGGGAAGAGTTGCCCGAGACTTTTCTTTCAATGCACGGAGGAAGTGGAATTTCCGATGATCAAGTCAAAGAAGCAATAAAGGTTGGGGGAATTGTAAAAGTTAACATTAACACTGAACTGAGACAAGCGTTTAAAGACACTACCGAAAAAGTTTTAAGTGAAAAACCCGAGGAGTATGCGGTGTACAAGTTGATGCCCGAGGTTATCTCCGCAATTCAGGAAGTTGTAGAGCACAAAATAGATATCTTTGGTTCTGCAGGCAAAGCAGGCTAATTTCTTCTTCACAAAACAAGCGACTACCTATATACTTAACTTAAGAGGATCTGACCCAATGTTTGATGTAATAACTGTAGGTTCCGCAACAAGAGACGTTTTCCTAAAATCAAAAGAGTTTAAATCTAAGCGTGACCGCTCTTCCCCGACCGGGTTTAATTTATTCCTTCCTCTTGGCAGTAAATTAAATGTTGAGGAGCTTATTTTTGAGACCGGTGGAGGTGCGACAAACACTGCTGTCACTTTTGCCCGTCAAGGGCTTTCAACAGCTTGCATCTGTCGAGTTGGAGACGATCCTGGAGGTAAAGCTGTAGTCGAATCTCTAGAAAAAGAAGGTGTAAATATCGAGTTTACCCATAAAGAAAGTGAAAATTACACCGCTTATTCAATAATTCTTGTCGTAAAAAATGGTGAACGAACGATTCTCTCTTTCAGGGGAGCAAGCGGAGAATTTTCAGAAAGTATGTTCCCAAAAGGCAAACTAGATACAAAATGGATTGTCGTTACTAGTTTGGGCGGAAATATTAGGTTGCTTAGAAATCTTGTAACAAGCTCTAAGGAAAAAGGAGCCAAAATTGCTCTAATTCCTGGCGGAGGGGAATTACAAAAAGGTTTGAGGGTTTTGAGACCGATCTTTGCGAAAGCTGATATTTTGATAATGAACAGAGAAGAGGCCAGTGAACTTACAGGTATTCCGTTTGTTGACAAGAACAGATTAGTCCATAGAACTTGTCTTTTGGCCACTGGAATTGGAATAGTTACAGATGGAGAAAATGGCGCTACCGCATGCGATCGGAACTATTTTTATCGTATTGGTACTCGCGGAAACAACGCAATTGATCGTACCGGTGCAGGAGATGCTTTTGCATCTGGATTTATTGTTGGTTTAATTAAATACGAAAATATTGAAGGAGCATTGGAGCTAGCAATTGACAATTCATCTTCGGTTGTGAGTTTCTTTGGAGCAAAAAAAGGAATATTAAGCTTGGGAGAAAAACCGTATAAAGAAAAATTAGCTATTACCAAACAAAAAGTCAGATGAGAAACACTGTAACTGAATTTTTCTCGCACCAGCTAGATATCGATCCTGATAGTTTTTCGCACTATGTTGATGCTTTGAATCGTATAACTGATAAAAAACAGGTGCTTGAGCGGTTTTATGAGGATAATCACGATAAGATAAAAAGACTTCTATCCGATTTAGGTCTTACTTACCCAAAAGCAGAAGAACTTTACGTAGCGATTAAGGAAAACATAAAAAGCTTAGATAAAGCGATCTTTAAGCTGTTTAAAAAACCAATTTTTGAAGCAAGTAGCTTGGAGTTAGGAACAATTTTGAACATTAACGAAGCCAGAGAGGGCTTTTTTCTAAAAGAGTCTGTTGCCAAGAGGCTTCTCTCCGAAACCCCTCCAAGAAAAGTACTGGAAAGTTTAGGTTATTCTTCGGTGGAGAAAATGTTAGAAAAAGAGGATCTCTACGAAGTTTATGCAGCCCTACGTTTTATAGAAGATCCAAACTGGCTTAATTCAGTTTATCTCTCTTCTTATCGTGGCCTTACAGCTGAAGATTTTGAAGAAAGGCCCATCAAAATAAAAATTTTAAATCGAGAAACATGGGTAAAAGCTGAGGAACACTTTCTTAGTAAAAAACTTCACCCCATGACTCATTTAAAGGAGCTTGGTGTAGTCTTTATTATTCCTACCAAAGAATTACACGAGGCCTTACACATATATCTTTTTGTAATGGCAAGCCATTATATTGCTGAAATAGCTACTTATTCCAAGTACTTTAGGCATAATTGCCAAGAAGCTGATTTTGGTAGCAAGATCGTTTCCGCTATCAGATGTGAAGTACCAAGCGCAATTTTATCAAAGGGAGATTCAAATAGATGGTTGATAATTCAGCGCTATTTGTATAAAGACGATCCTAATGATATCCGCCTTGGCTTAGCTCATATAAACCCTGAAGCTCTTTATCACCGAAGTGCTTCGCACAACTTTATGAAGATTAGCAAAATTATTCCTGGTCTAGATTTTAAAATTTGGGATCACACAAATTACCTTGCCGCTTGGTTCCCAAGTAGCAGCGGGGAAGAGGCTTTAGTTGGTTTTAATTTCATGGATAATATCATGGGTGTTATGAATAATAAAAACTTTGAAGAGAGGTACTACTATCATTTCAGAGAATCTTTGTGGAATAAATTGTTTATTAATTATTTCGGAATAGATAAATTAGAAAGAACAATTATCGACCATCTTTTAGAGGGTTGGTTTGATATTCGGAAAGCTTAAATGATAGAATCAAACAAAGGCAATTATGACTTCATTGGAAAATATTGACGAAATAAAAAAACTTGATAGCAACAACGTGGTAGGATCAATTCAAGCATTTGGTGATCAGTTGAAAGTAGCTTGGGATGGGGTAAAATTGGTTGAGATTCCCCCAGACTATAAAAACGTCAAAAATATTGTAGTTTCTGGTATGGGAGCTAGCGCTCTTGGAGCACACTTTGTTCGCAGGGTGTATGATTTACCGTTACCTCTCCAGATTGTAAATAATTATGCACTACCAGCCTTTGTAAACAGCGATACATTATTAATTGTTTCAAGTTACTCTGGCAATACCGAAGAAACCCTGTCTACCTTTGCAGATGGTCAGAAAAAAAGTGCGAAAATTTTCGGAATTTCTACTGGCGGAAAATTAGTTGAAGAATTGAAAAATGTGCGTCTTCCTTTCTATCAATTCGATCCAAAATTTAACCCGTCAGGACAACCGAGAATGGGTTTGGGGTATTCGATTGGGGCATTGCTCGGCCTTCTTACGAAGCTTGGATTTCTAAATATTTCTGACGGCGATATAGAAAAAATTTTAAATTCAATCGAAAAAACGCAATTTGGTTTAGAAGTATCTACAGAAAAAAACCCGGCAAAGACTATCGCTACCGCATTACATGGTAAAATACCTGTTATTTTCGCCGCCGAATTTCTAGTGGGAAACGCCCATATCTTTACTAACCAGATTAATGAGAATGCAAAATCTTTCGCCACTTATTTTAAGATGCCAGAAGCAAACCACCATTTATTAGAAGGGGTCTCCTTTCCACCCGGCCTAAAAGAAGTTGTTAAATTTGTGTTTTTGGAAACAGAAAATTACGATTCAAAAATTCAAAAACGCTTTGCGGTAACAAAAGATCTTTTATCCAAAAAAGGCCTCGAATACGTTACCTACAAACTTTCTGGGGCTGAGAGTCAAACAGATGCATTTGAAGCAATTATCTTCTCTTCTTGGGTAAGTTTTTATTTAGCCGTACTTTATGAAACAAACCCCGGTCCTATTCCTAACGTAGATTTCTTTAAAGACCAGCTTTCCAAATTTGCTTAAAGTTTGGTATTATTATTCTCTATGGAAAATAAGATGAACGATATTATCGTTATTGGAAGTGGCCCGGCCGGTTTAACTGCGGCAATATATGCTGTCAGAAGCAACTTAAATATTCTGGTTTTTTCTGGAGGCCAGCCAGGAGGTCAATTGACTATCACAACTGAAGTTGAGGATTTTCCTGGTTTTCCTGACGGTATAAAGGGGCCAGAATTAATGATTCGAGTAAAGCAACAAGCAGAACGATTGGGTGCAAAAATAGTCGATGAATCGGTTACCAAAGTTGATTTTTCAAAAGAATCATTTAAAGTTTTTTCTGGGGAAAAAGAATATACGGCCAAAGCCGTGATTTTAGCAAGTGGTGCTACTGCCGAATGGTTGGGTTTAGATAGTGAACAAAGATTGATAGGACGAGGCGTTTCAGCATGTGCTGTCTGTGATGGACCGTTTTTCAAAAATAAAAAAGTCGCAATTGTTGGTGGTGGGGATTCAGCAATGAAAGAAGCTTTATTTTTATCAAAACTGGTTAGCAAAGTATTAATAATTCACCGCAGCGAAAAACTTGATTCCTTCGAGTCAAATCAAAAAGCTGTCCAATCGCTGCCAAACGTGAAATTTTTATTAAATACTGTTGTTCAAGAAGTTTTGGGGAAAGATAAAGTTAAAGGATTAAAGTTAAAAGATACAAGGACTGGGGAAATTAAAGAAGAAGCAGTTGACGGTTTATTTATTGCAATAGGATATAAACCGAGTACAGATTTCTTAAATGGCCAAGTTGATTTAGACGAAAAAGGCTTTGTTGTCGTTCACGATGAGACAAAAACTTCAGTTCCAGGGATTTTTACTGCTGGAGATGTAAGCGACAGGATTTACCAACAAGCAGTAACAGCTGCAGGAGCTGGTTGTAAAGCCGCCCTCGACGCCCAGAAGTGGCTAGCCCGAAAGGGGTAATACTATAAACTAAGGTGATCTTCTGTCACAAAGGGTCTCAAACTATCTTGACAATCTCAATATCTTGATGTTACAGTTATTTATAGACTCAACATATTGTGCTTGGCGGGCTTCTAACTAAATTCGTTTTTACCTCTAATTTCGAGACGGGCAGGTTGAATTCCAGGACAGAGTCTAATATTTTTTGAAGGGTTACAATGAAATGTCCTTATTGTGCTCACAATGAGAATCAGGTTCTTGACTCCCGGGAATCGGAGGATCTTTCCTCGGTACGAAGGCGCAGAGAATGTTTAAAATGCGCCAAACGTTTCACTACTTACGAACGAGTGGATACAGTTGATCTAGCGGTTATTAAAAAAGATGGACGAAGAGAGCAATTCAACCGCGATAAACTTCTGACTGGTTTGAAAAAAGCTTGCGAGAAAAGACCTATTTCCATGGAAACAATCGATGAGACCGTGAGCGAAATTGAGCAGGATCTTCGAAAACGCGAAACAACGGAAATCTCCAGCCGTATCATTGGCGAGATGGTCATGAGGCGCCTACGTGTTTTAGACAAGATAGCCTACATACGATTTGCTTCAGTTTATCGTGAGTTTGAAGATTTAGAGTCTTTTGAGAAAGAAGTACACAATTTGTTAGGTTCGGATAAACCGACAAGGTCGGCTTAAAAAAGGGCTTATGAGTGCAAAAATAACCAAAGGTAAGTTTAGTCAAAAATTACAAACAGAACTTGAGTCCTTGATTTCCGATTCCTCTCAAACAGAACTTGAAGGAATGAGAGAGAAAGTGTTTGTTGACCGTTACTCCCTCAAAGATGAAGAAGGAAACCCGACCGAAAAATATCCAGAACAGATGTGGCGCAGAGTTGCTGCTGGAATCGCCCAGGTAGAAAAAACGGCTAAGAAAAGGTCAGAATTTACGACTAAGTTTTACGATATCCTAAAGGATTTTAAATTTGTCTCTGGCGGTCGGATTTTATCAGGGGCTGGAACACCTTATGAAGTAACTTTTTACAATTGTTTTGTTATTCCCTCACCGCACGATTCCAGAAATGGTATTCTCGATAATTTAAAGGTTATGGTAGATATTTTTAGCCGTTCTGGTGGAGCTGGCGTCAATATTTCTTCCCTTCGCCCAAGAGGAGCTAGGGTAAAAAAGGTAAACGGGACTAGTTCCGGTCCAGTTAACTGGGCTTCACTCTATTCAACAGCCACTCACGACGTTATCCAACAAGGGGGGACTCGGCGAGGGGCTTTGATGCTGATGTTGAACGATTGGCATCCGGATGTTGTTGAATTTATTGAAGTAAAAAAGGATCTAACAAGGATTAATGGGGCTAATCTTTCAGTTTGTATCTCGGATAAATTTATGGAGGCAGTAAAAGAAGACAAAAATTGGGATTTAGTTTTTCCCGATATTGAAGACCCAAATTACGACAAATTATGGGATGGTGATTTGGATAATTGGAAGGCTCTTGGTAAAAACATAAAAGTTTATAAGACAGTGAAGGCGAGAGAGATTTGGGATAAGATTTGCGAATCAGCATGGACAAGTGCAGAACCTGGCGTTTATTTTATTGAAAGAGCTAATAAACAAAGCAACACGTGGTATTTTGAAAAATTAATTTGTACCAACCCTTGTGGTGAACAGCCTTTGGGCCCTTGGGCGGTTTGTAATCTTGGATCGATCAATTTAATCAGATTTGTTAAAGACGGAAAGATAGACTACCCTTCCTTGGAGGCAACTGTTAAGACAACTATCCGTTTCATGGATAATGTGATTGACGCTACGGGCTATTATTACAAGGAAAATAAGGAATCGCAACTTGGGACACGCAGAATTGGTTTGGGAACGCTAGGACTTGGAGATGCTCTTATAATGATGGGAGTTCGTTATGGAAGCGATGAAAGTATTTCCTTAGTGCATAAAATTTATAAAGCAATAAGAGACGCAGCCTATGATGCAAGTGCCGATCTTTCTGCTGAAAAGGGGCCATTTCCAAAATTTGACAAGGCGAAATATTTGCAGGGCCATTTTATTAAAAAATTGCCTGAAAACATAAAAGCTAAAATTGCCAAGCACGGTATCCGTAACGCGGTTTTGCTCACCCAAGCTCCGACCGGCAGCACCAGTCTGTTTAGTGGTGTGTCGAGTGGAATTGAGCCAGTTTTTGATTTCGCGATGATTCGGCGTGACAGGATTGGTGAGCATGTGATGTACCACCCGCTTTATGAAAAATGGCACGAAGAACATCCAGGAGAACACCATCCAGATTATTTCATTTCCGCAAACGATCTAAATCCCGAGGAGCATGTAAAAATGCAAGCTGCGATCCAAGAATATACAGACGCCTCCATATCAAAAACCGTTAATGCGCCCAATTCTCATAGTATCGAAGATGTCAAGAAACTTTACACTCAAGCTTACGAGCTTGGGTGTAAGGGGATTACTTATATGCGGGATGGTAGTAGAGCAGGTGTGCTTTCCCATGTAGATAACGAAAAGAAAACAGAGAAAGCTGAAAAACCTAGCGAAGTACCGACTCCAAGTATAAATTTCCCCGTCCATTTGAGAAAGAGGCCGGATTATTTGCAGGGTATTACACGCAGGATTGCTACTCCTGTTGGCCATGCTTTTGTGACAATCAATGCTGATAGCGAAGGCAATCCGTTTGAAGTTTTTATAAATGTCGGTAAGGCTGGAAGTGATATTACTGCTGATGCTGAAGCTCTCGGAAGATTAGTTTCTCTTGCACTTCGAATTCCTTCCGGTTACTCACCAAAAGAAGTTGCTCGACAAATAGTGAACCAGTTGACAGGTATTGGTGGTTCGAGTCAGCGGGGTTTTGGTATTGATCGAGTTTATTCCCTAGCGGATGCAATTGCCAAAGTTTTGTCTGGATATCTTGCAGAGCAAGGTTTGAAACCAATTTCTGAGACTGGAGAAAACGGAAATGGGAATGGTAAGGGAGTCGAGGAAAAAGAAAAAGAAAAACCAGCGGAGATTAGAGAACCTGTTATTGAGCAGCCGGTCTTAGCGGCAAAATCCGTAAAAGTAGAAACTCGGCGTGATATTTGTCCAAAATGTGGTGTCGCAGCCTTCGTCTACGAAGAAGGTTGCAAAAAATGTTACTCTTGTGGTAACAGCGAGTGTTAAGTGTTAATTGACAGTTAGAGATAATTTTTGTAAAGTAGGGTCACATTAAAAATTTATTTCAAAGGAGTACGGGTGAAGCCTGGTGTGATTCCAGGGGAGTGCCGCTACTGTAGACCCAGAACCCCGCCTTTGAGTTCTTTCGCGCAAAGGAAGTGAAAAAACCAACCAGTCAACTTTGCAGGCTGGTTTTTTGTGACTATGAAAAATAATCAAAATAACAAATTAATTGCCGCGGTTTTAATAGCCTTTGTAGTGGTTGGTGCTTATTCGGCCATTGTTAACGTACGGCGTAGTGGTGAAGTTGCTTCAGCGGTTACGGAGAAAGTTAAAACAGTAAAGGCAACTGTGTCAATAAACTACGGAGATGACCAGAAAATTTTAGGTGGCACAACATCGAAAAATGTAGAGATTGAAGAAGGGAAAACCGTGCTAGATCTGACATCCAAAGTAGCAACTATAGAAAAGACTGGAGAAGGCAAAAATGCTTTTATTACTTCGATAAATGGCGCGAAGGCTGATTCTTCCAAAAACGAATATTGGGAACTACTCGTTAATGGAAAATCTTCCCAAGTCGGCGCAGGTTCTTATGTTGTTAAAGACGGGGACAAAATAGAGTGGCTTCTTAGTAAGTTTTAGGCCACTATATTACTATCTATTAATATAGTATGGAAACTTTGAAGAAGTATGCCGAAAAATTGGTTAACCCGTTATTGATAATTTTCATTGCGGTATCATTACGCTTAATACCACATGTGCCAAATTTCACCCCGATTGCGGCGATGGCTTTGTTTGGTGGGGTATATTTAAATCGAAAATACGCTCTTTTGGTGCCGATTGTGGCAATGTTTGTAAGTGATATATTCATCGGTTTATACTCCCCTATCGTGATGTTTTCAGTTTACGGCTCCTTTTTGGTGGTGGGTTTAATTGGTTTGTGGCTAGCGAAAAGAAAATCTCCGGCTAATGTTATTTTCGCTGCTGCCGGTTCATCAATTTTATTTTTCCTGATAACTAACTTTGCTGTTTGGTTCATGTGGTACCCAAGAAATTTTGTTGGGTTAACAACTTGTTACACACTAGCTATTCCATTTTTCCGAAACACACTTCTTGGCGATCTTTTTTACACAGGAGCGTTTTTTGGAGGCTACGAATTGGTTTTAAGGTGGGTTAAGAAACCGAGGTTGGCAGAAACAAGTTAAATTTGCCCTCATTTACTTTCTCGATATATAATTTAAGGAGTTCATTATGAATGAAGTTTTAAAAAACGCTGAAAGGAAAACTTCCAAAGAAGCATTTGAGAACCTAAAAAAATGGGTGACCGAAGAAGAATTTGCTCCTTACAAAGACGAAATAGAATCTCTGATTAAAGCCGGTAGTTGGGAGGAACTCGAAGATGCTTTTTATTCCCACGTAAGGATCGGTACGGGTGGAATTAGGGGAAAAATCGGAGCCGGGCCAAACCGGATAAATCTTCGGACAATCGGCGAAGCAGCCCAGGGGCTCTCACAATTTATTGAGGATTTTGGGGAAGAAGCAAAGCAAAAAGGGGTGGTTGTCGGACACGAGGTAAGGAAAAATTCAGTCGAATTTGCTAGACTCACCTGCAGCGTTTTAGCAGCTAATGGAATAAAGACTTTTCTTTTTGACGGTATTCGCTCAACCCCAGAAATCTCATTTGCGATCAGACATCTGCAAACTATAGCCGGGGTAGAGCTAACTGCTTCGCACAACCCAAAAACCGATAATGGTTTTAAATTCTTTTGGACTTATGGTGGTCAGGTAGTGCCGCCACTTGACCAAAAATTTATGGAACTGGTACTGAATGTAAAAGAAATAAAAAAATTGGATTTTGAAGAAGCAGAAAAGAGCGGAATGGTTAAAATAGTCGGAAAAGAAGTTGACGAAGCTTATTTCCAAAGTATCATGGCACTTTCTTTGGTGAAAACAAGAACAGCAAAAATTGCCTTCAGTCCTATTAACAGCTGTGCGACTACAAATGCCTTGCCAATATTGAAACAAGAAGGCTTCGATGTTACTGTAGTTCCAGAGCAGGAAAATCCCGATGAAAATTTTCCTGGGGCTTTTGGAGACTTCATAAACCCGGAATATGAGGAGGTAATTGCCCCAACCACAAAACTTGCCGAAAAGATTGGAGCGGATCTTGCCATTTGTGCCGATCCGGACGGCTGCCGTATAGGAGCGACTGTCAAAGCTTCCAATCTTTCCAATAAATTAGTTTTCTTAACCCCAAATGAACTTGGTAGTGCAATGCTTTACTTCATACTTTCCACATTGAAGGAGGAGGGAAAGATCCGGAGAGAAAATTTGTTTGTTAAAACTCACAATACTACAAATCTCGCCTCCGATATTGCTGAAGGTTTTGGCATAAAGGTTGAAGGAGAATTATTAGTCGGTTTTAAATGGATTGGCCAAGTAGTTGAAAATCTAAAAAATAAAGAAGATTTCATTTTCGCTTTCGAGGACACTTGCGGATACTTGCGGGGTGATTACATCCGGGATAAGGATGCAGCAATCGCTGCACTGCTTCTGGCCGAAATGGCCTCTTGGCTAAAAGATAGGGAAATGACAATAATTGACTATCTGAAAGAGATTTACCAAAAATATTCTTATTACCGAAATATCACAGATCAGATAGATGTTGAGGGCAAAAGCGGATTTGAAGATGTTTTTAACTGCATGAGAGCCTTTAGGGAAAAGCCGCCTAAAGAAATAGCCGGATTTAAGGTATTGAAAACGGTTGACCGCTTGGATCCTGAATTTAGAAAAGCAGATAAATATAAGCCTGGTATGGCTGGAGATCAAGTTACCATCTTTTTATCAGAAGACGGAAAAACAAAAGTAATGGCTCGCCCTTCCGGCACTCAGCCTCAACTGAAGTATGCGATTCAACATCAGGCAAAAGTTGGTGGTGATTTTGAAAAAACCAAAAAGGAAGTAGATTCTGTCGCGTTTTCCTTGGAAAAGGCAATGTACGATTATCAGGATAAAGTTCTTGGAAAGAAGGTATCAGGGCATAGCTTCAAAAGCAGTTGGTAACCTAGACAAATTCTGGTAAAAACTCGGGTAAGTTTGCAGGGGTAATACTTATTTGGTTAAGCTTTTCTTCGATAGATTTTTTCGCAGCCTTGCGCAAGATACCATTAATCGTCCGCTGTAGGGCACGTACATCTACCTCGTAACCAAATGGTTTTATTATGTGTGGCCAGGTGTCATCAGAAATTTTAACATAATTTTTTTGCAGCCCAACCGTAGCTAACTCCCTTGGGAATAAATAGTCACGGGCGATACGGATCTTATCATCATCGGTATAACGAGGCATTATTATCACTTCAAGACGATCCAAAACTGCTGGGGTGACATTTCCAATTTTGTTGGCTGAACAAACAAACAGAACCTCGGATAAATCAAACGGATAATCAATATAATAATCGGTGAAAGCGTTGTTTTGTTCAGGATCAAGTAGCTCCAACAGTACTCCCATAATATCGCTTTCAGAACCTTCTGCTATCGAGTCAATCTCATCCAGTAATATGACTGGGTTTTTTGCTCCTGCCCGGCGCATCCCGCGGATTATTAGCCCTGGTTCTGCTTCCGGGTATGCCCTCGGTTGACCTCGCAGCGTCAAAGGCGAACTCATACCACCCATTGCAATTCTTACAAATTGCCTACCAAGAGTTTCAGCAATTGAAGCAGCAAGTGAGGTTTTACCAGTACCGGGAAGCCCAACAAAACAAAGTATGGGTGAACGTGTAAAATGAATAACACCGTTTTGTTCTTCAGATTGAATTTTAAGCACTGCTAAATACTCCAGAATCCGCTCTTTAATTGAAGTTAGGCCATAGTGATTTTTATCTAAAGTCTTTTTTCCCTTTTCGAGATCAAGATTGTCCTTTGTTCTTTTGTCCCAAGGCAACTCAAGGAGCCAATCAATATATTTTGTTGTTTGCTCAAATTCAATCTGATAGAGGGAATGTTCCATTGCCCTAGTCAGTCGCTTCAGGGTTTCTTTTGTTTCTTCTTTCAAATTAGGAGGAAGCTTCGAGGAATCCAATTTAACAAGGATATTTTTTATAACTGAAGAAAATTCATCCTCCTTGTAGGGATTTAAATTAGTAATTCCACTATCTGTAGGTCGTGGTTTTTTTATTGGAATTTGGGCAGATCTTTGCATGTTTGTATTTTAAGTTTAACTTTTTTGGCCTCTTTAGTCAAAGCACGAATTTTATTTCTATTGATAGCGAATATTGTATAATTGGTTGTATGGCAGATAATAGCCCAATACATGTCGGGATAATAATGGATGGGAACCGCCGCTGGGCAGCTAGAAATGGTATGCGAGTGGATGAGGGGCATAAAGAGGGGGCTAAAAATTTTGAGAGGATTGTAAAAGTGGCGAAAGACTTAGGTGTTGTCTATCTTACAGTCTATGCACTTTCAACGGAAAATTTCAAATCAAGAAGTTCTGTCGAAATAAAACTTTTGTTCGATCTTATGAAGAAAATTTTGAATGAAAAAAAGATGGAGTTTGAGAAAGAAAAGATCAATCTAAAATTTATAGGTAACCTCAGCAAACTTCCGACCGATCTTGCAAAAGATTTAAAAAAACTAGAAAATAAAATTCCAGAGAAAAATAATTTGACTGTAATTGTTGCCGTCAATTACGGAGGACGAGAAGAAATAGTTTCGTCATTTGAAAAGATAGCAAATAAAAAATTGGAAATTAACGAAGAAAATATTAGTAACAATTTATATACGAAAGATTTGCCAGACCCAGATTTAATAATCCGTACCGGTGGGCACAAACGACTTTCCAATTTCCTTCTTTGGCAGGGGGCTTATTCTGAATTATATTTTACTGATACTTTATGGCCTGATTTTGGTGAAAAAGAATTTAAAAAGGCATTAGAGGAATTTGCAGAAAGAGTGAGAAATTTCGGTCGTTGAAAGTCTAGCCAATAAAAGGTAGATTGCCGCTAATAAATAACCAAGCTCCAATAGCGACGATAATTCCCAGTATGAGAATAACAAATATCGCTACAGGAAAACCCCCACCCTGATGTTCTTCAGGTACTGCCTGCTGCTCCACAGGGGTGGTTTCTGTTGGGACTTGCCACGGTGCAGGTGCGTCGGATAGAGGCGGTGGTGTAGGCCCTACCGGTGCAGCCCCAGCCCCCTCGGTGGGTGGTGTTTCTTGAGGCTCTTGAGTTGGTCTTAACCAAGATGGTCCAACCTCTTCTGGTTGCGCTGAAGGTTGGGGAGTTGAAGTTTCTGACGGCGTCTGCTCTAGTGCAGCTGGTGTTTGTTCCGTTGTTTGTGCAGTACTTGCTGCCATTGGATCAAACGGTGTCTCACTAGGCTTTACTGGCTCAGTACCAAAACCACTAGGAGTTGGATCAGTGCTCTGTGGTGGAGGTGTCTCTGGTACAGGAGCTACTGGCGGATCGTTAGTTGGTGTTACTGGTTCAGTTGTCGAAGGCTCCGGATTTAATGGCGCTCCCGGATCTGTCGGTGGTATTGCTGGTGGTTCGGTCGGTGGTGGTGTTGGATTAGGCTCAGTTGTCTCTCCAGCAGTTGGGTTAACTGCAGGCACTGTTGGGTTATTTAACGGATCGTTTGGTACTTCGGGCATAAATTCTGCACCAATAATAAGGGCAGCCTCCTTGTTTTAGAGTATATTATTTACTTAACTATTGTCAAGGTAGTTTACTTAGTTCTAGCCACCAAACTTTGACTCTGAAGCCGAAAAAATATATAATCTTCTGTGTTTTGACGCTATCGTCTAGTGGCCTAGGACACGTGGTTCTCATCCACGAAACCGGGGTTCAACTCCCCGTAGCGTCACCAGTAAATTTTTACATTGGTCTAAGTGTGCCGGCAAATATTTGCCAGGCAAGAGCTGATTTAGCGGTTAAACTGAGGAGAATGTAGATCCTTTCCCCAAAAAGATAATTTTTCCAAGGCCCGACCTTTTTATACTGCAGAAACATATTGATAGCAAAGCTATTGAAAAAGAGAAAGATTGAAACGTAAATCCAATAGACAAAGGTTGGAATGTTGTTGCTGCCACCGTTTGTAGCTGCTCCCCAGAAATAAATCGCAATTACAATCCAAGGAATAATACCGGCTAGGCAGCCGACAATAAAAGCGCTCCAGCCAACTTTTTCGCGACCCTGATTGTAAAGTTCCATAAGTAAACCACAGAGGTTCATAATTGCCACTAAGCCAAACATCATTAGTAGGCTGGAGGCGTCATAAATACCACTTAGCATTCCAATCAGTAAAATCATCAAAGAAGCAGAAACAGCATACTCGAACCACCTGACTTTATTTATCCCCCTGCTTAAATTGTGCTGATATTTTTTGTAATAGACCGTTGATATTATAAGATGAGCAGCTGCGGAAATGAATAAAAAGGCTGCGACTAGTATCCCGAATTTGACTTGAAAAAGTTGTTTTGTTGTAGGTTCCAGTACTCTTAGGGTTTGGTTGAATTTTAGATAGGTAGTATTTACCGGTAGTTTAAAATTATTGCTAAGAAGTAGCATCGCTACTCCTTGAGCTAAGTGTAAAAACCCCATTAAAGCATTATAAACGCGTAGGTTTTTAAAGCTTCTTTCCATAGTTTTAATTAGCTTATCATAGTTATTTTAAGGTTGTCTACTTAAGCGATGCAAGAAGCCGTTATCTTTAATTAAAAGGTAGCTTGTGCACCTTGACTGTTGACAAAAATAGCCTATATGTGGTATTCTTCCAAGTGAACTTTAATCTTCTCAGGGTAAAATTAAAAACCACAAATATCCCCAGTTTGGGGTTTTTTAATCCCCAAAGAAGGAGGAGTTATGGAAAAGGACAAAATTTTCCTGACTAAGCAGGGACTGGAAAAACTTAAAAAAGAATTCGAAGATCTTACAAAAATAAGAAGGAAAGAAGTGACAAAAAGAATTGCTAGAGCAAGGGAATTTGGGGACATCTCTGAAAATTCAGAGTACGACAGCGCACGGGAAGAACAATCATTTATCGAAGGGAGAATAATAGAACTAGAAGAGATACTGCGCAACGCGAAAGTAGTTACTCAAATAGAAAAGCCAAACGTAATTCAGGTAGGCTCTCGAGTGAAGGTTCAAGTAAATAACGAGGAAGATGAATTTGTTATAGTTTCTTCGGTTGAAGCAGATCCTATGCAAGGAAAGATTTCAGACCAGAGCCCAGTGGGTAAAGCGTTCCTTGGGGCAAAGGTTGGTGATACTATTACCGTTTCTTCCACAATAAAATCTACGTATACGATTTTGGAAATAAATTAGAAAACATTTGATTGTAAACCTCACTAAACTTTTAAGATCTCTCAAAATTAAACATGACAATTATCCTAGAGTGTTGGCAAGTTGGGGCTTTCGAGCTATAATTAGAAAAATATGGAAGAATACATAAAATTTTTTATTGAACTTGGGAAATTGAAAACTATTCAGAGACGGGGTTGGTTGTTGCGTGGGATAAAAAATCCAGAAAGTGTAGCAGACCACGCTTTCCGAGTGCTTATACTAACTTGGATTTTTGGAAAAGAGACAAATTTAAATATTAAAAGGCTACTGAAACTTGCTTTGGTTCACAGTCTTTCAGCTGTTTATATAGACTATATAAGCCCATACAATATATTACTCGATTTAAAAGGTAGAAAAGAAATTATAAAAAAATATCCAGCATTAGCTCTCCGGGCTCCAGTAGACCAGAAAGGAAAGATAGCTAAAAAGAGGTTCGAGGAAGAAAAGAAGGCTGTAGAAAAATTAACAAAACACTTGCCCGAGTCTATTAATCATGAAATAAAATATTTGTGGGCAGATTTTCAGCAAAGAAGTTCGCGAGAAGCCAAGTTTTTAAGAGCTTTAGATAAAATAGAAAACCTGATTCAAGCCTTTGAATATAAAGATAAAGTCAAAGAAGATATTCTTACCTCATTCTTAGTTCAAATTCGCGAGGTTACTTATGACAAGCGCCTTTTAAAATTTATTGAAAATTTGGAAATATATATTAGGAAAGGCAAAGGGGCTGTTAAAAATAAGTTAGATAGGAATTTGATTGAATTTATTTTGAAAATAGGGAAGTTAAAGGAGGTTAAAAGAAAGGGTTGGATTCTTAGAGGTGTAAAAAATCCAGAATCAATTGCTTCCCATTCATTTTTGGTCGCTTTCTCATCTTGGGTTTTTTCGAGAAGTCGCCGTCTTGATCAAGAGGCAATGATAGTAATGTCTCTTCTCCACAATGTATTCTCTGCAGAGATCGGAGACCATACACCACATGATGTTTTTCTTGAGAAACTAAAGGATATCGACCGTGTTATAGAGACCTTTCCTTGGATTGGATTAAAGCAAGAAAAAGAAATTATTATGAGAGATACCTTACAGAAAGAGAGTGACGCGATTGATCTGCTTTTAAAATACCTACCACATTACCAGCGACATGAGCTGAAATATTTGTGGCTTGAATTCAAAACGGGAACAAGTAGAGAAGGGCGCTACACTAGACAGGTTGATCATATTGAAACAGTACTACAAGCAATGGAATATCACAAAGAAGATAAAAATATATCACCAACATCCTTTTGGTTAGGACTTAAAGAAGTTGTAGATGATCCAACTCTTTTAAGATTTGTAGAGGCCCTCGATAAACATTATTACAGCGCTAAATAGCAAGCTTACTACTTGCAATTTGAGACTAATTGATGTAAAATCCGCAAAACCTTGCAGCGTCTAGTCTTTAACTAGTAGTCCTAGAAGGGAGGAGACTATTGGATCCAATAGATGTTCTTCTCAAGGTCATCCTCCCCGCCGGAAGAACCACGAGGTCAGGGTGGGAAAAGCGCCTAATAAAGGGTAGGTTAGAGTCTGTCCTTGAACATGGTGCATTGCTTGGTCTTTTAGCTTTCTACGTGAATACTACCCAAACCCGCGGGTTAAGTAATGAGGAACTTTTTGGCCAGGCCCTTGTCCATGATCTTCACGAAGGTGAGACGACCGATACCAATCCTTCTCAGGTTTTCCTAAAAGGCAGCAAAACTCGCCGCCAAATAAGGGAGTTTTGGGAAAATGCGAAAAGCTGGATTGGCGATTGGCTTAGTAGAGAGAAGTCGTCACAAGACTTCGATCGAAGAGTTATGCGCAAGCTCACCGAGAATACGGATAGGAAAGCCCGTACAGTCTTTCGTAGATGGTGGGATAATTACCATCGACGTAGAAATCCTGAAGCCGAGCTCCTGCGCCAGCTCCATCCGATTGCCGATGGAGTTAGAGGTCTAGATTATCTTCGGGATCCCAAAAATAAGGCGATGGGTTCCATAGACTCATTCCTTGAAGAAGCGCGGTTGGTTGTGAGTGACCCAGGCCTCCAGCCACTTCTCAAAAGGTTGGAGGAGCTGAAATTAGCTGAATTGAGTACGTTGCAAGGTAACTGAAGCCTCCATCGCTGGGAAAGCACGGAGGCTTCACCATTCTTGCTACTAAAACTTCGTTCGCGTATACTAAGAGCATATGTTTTGGGCTAGCGAAATCGCAAAAAAACTAAAAGAGAAAGGGAAACCGGAGTTAGTTAATGATGCAAAAACCCCTTCAGGCCGAGTCCATGTTGGTGCTTTACGCGGCGTTCTGATCCACGATTTAGTTTACAAAGAGCTTCTTGAGCAAAAAGTAGAAGCAACCTACACATTCATGATTGACGACTTTGACCCGATGGATTCTCTCCCCACTTATTTACCAAAAGAAAAATACGAAAAATATATGGGAATTCCCCTCAAAGATGTTCCAGCACCCGAAGGCTCCAAATCCTATGCAGAGTACTTTGCCGAAGAATTCATCGACGTATTCAATAAACTTGGCGCAAAACCGGAGATTTTGTGGACCTCGAAAATTTATAAAAAGGGAAAACTTGACGAAAAAATAAAGGCTGCGCTAGATTCTGCTGAAAAAATTCAAGAGATTTACGAAAAGATTTCGGGGTCAAAACGGCCACGCGATTATATTCCGTTTCAACCGGTCTGCGAAAAATGCGGAAAAATAGGCACAACAGTGGCAAAAGATTGGGATGGGGAGAAGGTATCATACACGTGTTTGGAAAACAAAGTGGAGTGGGCAAAAGGTTGCGGCTATAGCGGTAAAGCGAGTCCTTTTGGTGGAACTGGAAAATTGCCCTTTAGGGTTGAATGGCCCGCAAAATGGGCGGTCTTTGGAATTACTGTGGAAGGCGCTGGTAAAGACCATATTTCAAAAGGAGGTACTCGCGATACTGCGGAAGAAATTGCAAAGGAGATTTTCAAAATTGGAGCCCCATACAACATCCCTTATGAACATTTCTTGGTTTCCGGCAAAAAAATGAGCAGTTCAAAAGGAATTGGAGTATCAGCAAAAGAAATTTTAGAGATACTACCACCAGTAGTTTTGCGATTTTTGATAATCAGAACTAGGCCAATGCATCATTTGGACTTTGATCCGACAGAACCAGATACAATCCCAAAGCTTTTTGATGATTTTGATTCGGCAGGAGCTTCAAAAGACCCAGAACTTAAAGAGATTTGGCGGTTGTCTCACATCGATTCATCTCCTTCTGAAATTTTCGTCCCAAGATTTCGGGATTTAGTTAATTTGGTTCAGATGCCAAACATCAACATTATCGACGAAGCTAAAAAGCAAAAAGGAAAAGATTTAACTGAAGAAGAAAGAGAAGCACTTGAGAAACGCGTTGACTATGTAAAAATTTACCTTGAAAGATTCGCTCCAGAGAGTATTAAATTCGCTGTCAAAGAAACCAAACCTCCTGAAACAAGTGAGCTTTCTCCCAAACAGAGAAAATTTCTGCTAAAAATGAGTGAGCTGCTCGAAAGAAAGTTCGAAGCGGAGGAATTTCAAAATGAGATATACAAAGTTGGAAAAGATCTGGGACTTTCCTCTGCTGAAACATTTTCCGCAATTTACGTGGCTCTTTTGGGTAAGGCTTCAGGGCCAAAAGCCGCTTGGCTTATCTTGAGCTTGGACAGGGAATTTGTTAAGAAAAGGTTTACGGAGGTTGCAAGTGACTGAAAGGAAAGAACATATAGGAGAAGTCGCTGTTTATACAGCGGAAACACCAGCTATGGCGGAAATGTTGGTTGAAAAACTTTCTGGTCTAGATATTCCAGCAAGAATTGGTAGTGAATCTGCTGGCGCAGGAGTTTTTGGTATACCAGGGTTCAGCCGAACAATTTTGGTACCGGAAAAATTTGCTGAAAGGGCAAGACAAGTTTTGGCAAGTAAAAGATGACAAAAGAAGAAGCTTTAAAAATTGTTGACGAGTTAGTAGTCAACCAGAATATAAAAAAGCATTGTTTAGCGGCTGGGGCGGCGATGGCTGGTATTTGGGAATATTTTAAAGGGAAGGGTCATGAAGTTGGAGATAAAGGGGACTGGGAAGTAGCTGGCCTTTTACACGATGCTGACTATGAAGTAACAAATAAGGATTTGGATAAGCATACAGAAGTTGTTACGGAGAAAATCAAAGGTAAGGTTTCCCAGGAAGTAATTGATGCGATAAGGGGCCATGCAGACAAAGCTGAAAGAAAAACCTTGATGGCAAAGGCGATTTTCGCTGCAGACGAACTGACCGGTTTAATTGTCGCAGCAGCGCTGGTTCGACCGGACAAAAAACTAGAAGGGTTGACACTGGAATCTGTTTTAAAGCGTTTCAAGGAGCCCGCTTTTGCCAAAGGAGCAAATAGAAACGACATCAAAACTTGCGAGAGCGAGTTACAGGTACCACTGGCGGAATTTGTTGAAATAGTGTTAAATTCGATGAATAAAATTGCGGGAGAGTTAGGGCTTTAAACTTATTAATAGAATCTCAAAAATTGGATCAGCTCTCTACTTTTTGGTAAGATCTAAGGTATGTTGGACGTAAATTATATTAGGGACAATTTAAAAGAAGTTTCAGAAATGCTTGAAAAAAGAAGAGTTGTTGTTGATTTAGCTCACATTTTGGAAATTGACGAGGAAAGAAGAAAGCTTATTAAAGAAGTAGAAAACTTGCGCCGTGAGAGGCGAGAAATTGCTGCAAAAAAGGAAATTGAAAAAGGAAAAAAGATAAAGGAAGAACTATCGAAAAAAGAAGCCGCTCTTGCAAGTATTGAAACAGAACTCACAGAATATATGGAGCAGGTTCCGAACATTCTTTCCCCAGACGTACCTAAGGGAGAAGGAGAAGAAGACAACGTTGAAATAAAAAAATGGGGGGAACCCACCAAATTTGATTTTGAACCTAAGGATCATTTAGATCTAGGAAAAAGTTTGGGGATTATTGATCAGGAAAGAGCAGCAAAGGTTTCAGGCCATGGCTTCTACTTTTTAGTGGGGCTTGGAGCAAAGCTTGAGTTTGCGGTTGCTAAATGGGCGCTTAACTTCCTTTCAGAAAAAGGCTATACGCCGGTCATCACCCCAGCTTTGGTTAGAAAACAATTTATTGAAGGTACTGGATATTTACCGAGGAGAGAAGAACCTGATGTTTACAAAATTGAGGGCGAAGATCTTTATTTAATTGCTACGGCCGAAATTCCGCTTGCTGGTTTGCATGCTGACGAAACATTGCTCGGAAAAGATTTACCAATAAATTACGCTGGATTTTCCCCATGTTTTCGAAAAGAAGCAGGAGCCTATGGCAAATACACGCATGGGATATTTCGTGTCCATGAGTTTGATAAAGTAGAAATTTTCAAGTTTGTAAAACCTTCCGAGTCGGGCAAAGCCTTCGAGGAAATAATCTCGTTGCAGGAAGAAATCTGCCAAGCATTGGAAATCCCCTACCGAGTAGTTAATATTTGCTCTGGAGAAATAAGTGCGCCGGCTTATCTTAAATACGACCTTGAATACTGGGATCCAATAAGCAAAACGTACAGGGAGCTGACAAGCGCATCCAATACCACTGATTATCAAGCCCGGCGGTTGAATATCCGTTACAAAGAGGGAAATGAAACAAAATATGTTCATACCCTGAATGGTACAGCGGCTGCTTTGTCACGAACTATAATTGCACTTTTAGAAAACCATCAGCAAAAAGACGGCAGCATAAAGCTTCCAGAGGCCCTTCATGAGTTTATGGGACAGGATTCTATATAAAGGTAAGAGCCCGATTAGTGGTGAAATTAAAGTCACTGAGAATTCCGGAATTCGAAGGTTAGTAATTGGCGGTTTTACTCAAAGCCAGTCTTTGCGACCTGATGGGTACACTGGACAGTACTACTGGGATAAGATGGTCCCTGAGGGTTTTAATCTAGAAAAAGATTCAAGGGTACTTATCTTGGGACTTGGGGGCGGCACGATTGCGAAAATTATTACTAGACACGCCGGCCCAGTCACAATTGATGGGGTCGAGATAGACCCAGTGATTGTTGAGCTTGCTAAAAAGTATTTTTCTTTGAACGAACCGAATATAAATATCATAATTGCCGATGCAAAAGATTTTGTAAAAGATGCCAGATTTAAATATAATCTTATTTGTGTGGACCTTTTTATAAGTGACAAAGTGCCCCCTGGTGTTGAAACGACAGAATTCCTAGAAAGAGTCAGAGGGTTGCTGAAGGAGAGTGGTGTTGTGATGATCAATAAGATTTTTAATGGTAAGAAGGAGCTTGAGGATTACCAAAATTTTGTAAGGCAGATTTTTCCGAAAGTCGGATTTTTTATAGTGCGGGGTAATGTCGAAACTGATAACGTGATTGTTACTGCGGAAGGCTAATATGGTACAGATTTTTCAGGCTAGCGTATTAGGAATAATTCAAGGTTTAACAGAATTTTTTCCGATTTCTTCATCGGGGCACCTGATTGTCATACCTCAGATTTTTGGTTGGGGTGGGGTGGTAAATAGCCTTTCTTTTGATGTGGCTGCTCACCTGGGGACTGCAGTTGCCTTAATACTCTTTTTCTGGAGGGATTGGGTAAGGCTCATCGCCAGTTTTCTGGCGGCTCTTTTACAAGGCGGACGGAAGATACTCGCCGATTCGGATTCAAAACTGCTAATTTTGATAGCGATTGGATCGATCCCAGCTGGTATAGTCGGCGTTTTGTTTGATAAAGCAATTGAGAAGTCAGTGCGGAGCGTTTTACTCGTCGGTATTACCTCAATTATCTTTGCTGTTTTGCTTTGGTGGACTGATAGAGTAAGCAAGGCAGATAGAAAGATAAAACAAGCCAACTTTTTTGATTCTATCTTTGTTGGGATTGCTCAGGCGATTGCCTTAGTTCCTGGGGTTTCCCGGAGTGGTATTACAATTACGGCAAGCCGCTCACAGAACTTTGATCGCTCTTCAGCCGTCCGTTTTTCCTTTCTGCTTTCCACCCCGGCGGTTCTAGGGGCTGGCATACTTAAAGCCAAAGATTTTCAAGGAGGAGCCAATTTTCCAATTTTTCTATCCGGTTTTATCTTTGCGACTATTTTCGGGATGTTAGCGATAAAGTTTTTGCTTAGCTTTGTCCAAAAACACGATTTTAGCATCTTTGTTATCTACAGAATTATCTTCGGTATATTTCTTATCGCTTGGGCCCTTCTAATTAAATAAGCTACCTCTTTTTTGGCGGCCACTCATACTTTAAATCTGGAGTTTCAACTTTCCTCCCTAGGGCGAAATTTAAGGCCATGGCAACGGCTGCGCCGACACGCAGGCCAGTAAAAGAGCCTGGCCCTGGATGGGAGGAAATTTCATCAAAATCTTCGAGTTTCTTGCCGGTTTTTTTAAGGAGTTTGTCAATTGTGACTAGTGGTTGGGAAGCTTCTTCCTTCGCAACTAATTTTTTACCGTCAAAAATAGAAACAATCGCCCTTTTTGCTACTGTGGTGTTAATAAAGAGTCTCATCTTTAGGTTATGACTTTTCTTGGGACGAATTTATCTTCGGTAACTGGGGTTTCTTCTTTGGCACCTGTGGCTACTGGAAGGGAGAAAGTAAATGTTGTACCTTTTCCAAGTTCTGAATTAACCCAGATTTTGCCGCCCATCTTTTCTACGTAGTTTTTGGAAATCCACAAGCCCAAACCCGTACCCGTAGAAGCGGCCTGCCCAGCAGTGGCGTAGGAGCTTTCAATTCGGCCAAACTTAGCAAAAAGTCTAGTCATATTTTCTTTCGATATACCAACACCTGTATCTGCCACAGAAATATTTACCATATCATCCACTTTTTTGGCCGAAATAGTCACTTTTCCGCCTTTTGGCGTAAACTTGAGTGAATTGCCGGCGAGGTTCATTAAAATCTCAGCCAATTTATTTCTGTCAGTCTTGACAAGAGGAACAATGTTTTCCTTTTCAGCAGTCAAATTAACCGCTAGTTCTCCAGCTTTCGCTGAGAGGTCGCTTAAGACCATGTCGATTACTTTGTACGGTGAGACTACCCCGATTTCCATCTGTATTCTGCCGGTTTCAATTCTGGAAACATTGAGCATGTCGCCAATCAAAGCAATCATTCTCTCCGAAGAGACATAGACTTTATTTAAATAATCTTTCAATTTAGCGTTGACCTCTCCGGCCCGATTATTTAAAGCGAGCCAAACATAGGATTTGATCGCAGTCATTGGAGTACGCAGCTCATGGCTTGCGACAGAAACAAATTCATCTTTTGCCTCATCAAGTTCCTTAAGTCTTTCATTGGCGCTACGCAGACTCTCCGTTGCTTTTTCGACCTCTTGCTTCAAGTGTATACCGTACAATTTCTCTTCTTGGTAAAGTTTTGCGTTTTCGAGCGCAAGAGCTGCTTGATGAGACAAAATTTCGATAAATCTGATATCTTCGTTTGAGTAGATATCCTGAGAAAGCTTCTCACCCAAAAACATTGCGCCGGTTAGCTCGCCTTTAACTAGAAGCGGGGCGATTATCTCGACTTTTTTCTCAGTTAAAGCCTTCACTGTTTCAGCAAGACTTGGGTCTACATTTTTGTTGTCTTGGATGTTTTGCTTCACTTCGCTTAAGACAATCAGTTCTGGCTTTTTTTCAAAGTAGTCCTTCAAAAAATGTTTCTTTTCTATTGAAGTGTCTAAATGATGTTGGAAGTCACTCGCATTATCTAAAAGTACGTAATGATGATCAGCCTTTGCATAAATGGCTATCTTGCTTACCTTGACACTTTCCTTTAGTACCCTTTTGATTTCCGAAACAAGTTGCGGCAGTTCAATAACTGAAGCTATCTTTTCCGAGACTTGGTTTAGAGTTTCTTCCATGTTGTAGCGGGCTTTGAAAAATACTTTATCAGTTGCCGTTTCAATAAATCGTTTGAGAGGATCAACAGTCAAAGCAACCAAAACTATCGCGATAATATCCGTAATTCTTGGGAAGCTTGCTGTTCCTTCAGGCAAGAAAATACGATTCAAGCCAAAGACCAAAACAGAATAAATTCCAGTAAGAACGGCTAAGAGGATCGAGTAAATAAGGGAGCGACGAATTATAACTTCGATATCCAAGAGCCTGTGGCGCACGATTGCATAGGAGATAGAAACAAACATTATTACTGTGAAATAAGGTGTATACGATGCTTGTCCCCAACTATTTGAGACTATGGGGATCAAAATATTGTTTATTACGACTAAAATAATAGTCGCCAATGTACCAAGTATAAAATATCTTAGCTGTAATCTTTTAAGGGATAGTCCTTCTCGGTAAGACTTGAATAAATTATAAAACCCTAGGAATAAGAAGGCGATAAAAACCAGATTATAAGCAGTTTCCCCTGGCCCCATTTTGATGTTTACGACATTATTGTTACGTGTTACATTTTCAACAACTAAATTCGTAAAGCATAAGCCGACAGTTAACAAAGGGATAGCCCCAGCTTTTAGCAAAAATAAAGGTTTAATGGGGGTTTTTGCAGTTTCACGAAACGCAAGTGTGAAATAAAAGAAAAAGAGGGCTACTAAAATCCCAGTAGCAAAGGCGGTTTTATTCCAAAAAAGTAAACCCAAAGTACTTTCTAAGTTGTCTATTAGGAAGTTGCTGAATATCCAAAGTGTGGTTGCAAATATAAACGCAGCAAAACTTTGATTAATTAAGGATTTTTTGTTGTTAAATAAAACAAAAAAACCTAACCCAAGATAAAAAGTAATAAGAAATAATAAAGGTAAATTTATTATGCCCATAAGAGCAGTCCGTAATTATAAGTATATATTTCTTATGCATCTTTCGCAACGAAAAAGCCGCATGCTGTTCTGCACACGGCTTCTTCTCATCTCCTTCCATTTACGCTAGCTCGTAAAAAACGCGAACAAATCTGGGTCAGCTTCCTTTAGGTACTCGAATTCTTCCTCAAGATCGAGTAGTGCGGGGACCGATGGTGCTCCAAGACAATCCTGGTCGGGTCCAAGTCGAACGAAGTTGAAGTTGAAGGTGCTCGAATAGTGAGGGAACACCTGTACATCGATTGGGGCGAACCACCATCTATAACCCTGCCTTACAGAATCCTGGTAGATTAATCTGTAGAGGTTGAGAAGGCAGGAAAAGCCCCCTACTGTCCGGTAATCTTCTCTTATGGCACTCATTGGCAGAGAGAGAGCCTTCCCTTCCCGTTGGATTTCGCGGACCTTTTCCTCCCATTCGTCGAAGAGGGTCATCTTGGCTGTGTAAAAACCTCTTGGCGATGGGACAATCACGCGTACTGCACCTACCACTTCCTGGGTTTCGGCTACGGCCACGTAGAAGATGCAAGGGTAGTGTGAAAACTCCACGATGTAAGGGCCCTTTCCGGGGTACCCGTACTGGGAAAACACCTGGAACTCAAGAATCGCGGCTTTGTAGACCAAATCTACGGTATCCGCGATTTGGAATCGGGCGCCAGGTATCGGTTGTGGGTTGATACCCATGTCTCACCTCCTTAGAACAGTCGGCTGAGACCGGAGTCCCAGACGCCATAGCCGTAGACTGTTACCCAGACCCCACCAAAGATCCAGGCGGAAATTAGGGTAAGGATGTAGACATTGCGCTCTCTGTAACCTAGCAGTTTGAAGATCGTCCAGGCAAATACAGGGCCCAGAAAAATCATCGCTGCTAAAGTTCCAGAAGAACGCGCGAAACCAGAAAACCAAAGAACCAAACGTTCCCGCCAGTTGCTCGGTTTCCCTTTCGCTGTTCTCTTTGCCGATTGCCTCTTCGCGAAGAAGAGGTTCCAAAGTGTAAGAACGATTATCCCAATGCCAGCCCAGATCAAGCAGAATGCCACGTATCCTAGCCCAAAGCCTAGGAGCTCGACTAGGAAGACGATGGGCCCGGCAAGAAGGACTTCGCCAAACACGAACCCAAGAACCGCTATTGCCGCAATTGCCACAGCAGCCAAAAATCTGGCCACTACGCCTCTTTTGGCATTTATTAAGGTTGCCATGACCCATCTCCTTTCTTCAAGTTTTATACACGAATTTTACTACATTTGTATTGGGAATTCAACCTATAGTTTTGAGGCTAGTCAGGTTATTTGAATGATTCGGACTGGTAAACTGCAGCTACGAGGGTGCAAGTTGGTTTATTAGTAACTTCTGTTGATAAAACGAGCATCTTTAGCTTTTTCTGCTCAAACTTGTAACCTCTATGTTTACAAAGATCTTCTATAGTTGCTTGGATCTTTTGTCTGACATTTCGTTCTGCTTCTTTTTCATTTAAACTTTCTATTATGTCTGTGTGTTCTGCAAAAATACCTCTTCCGTCCTTGTCTTGGTACCAGCCGATCCCCGCCGCAATTGCCCGACCAAGAAGGTCTGTTCTTATATCAGACAAAACGGTATAGAGTTTTTTGCCGTGCTCGGCTGGTCCATTGGGCCATTTTCCTTCGACCACTTCAGTTCCTGGAGGAATGACCGAGGTTAGACGTATTATGTTGTAATTTAAAATTCCCGCTTCTTTTAAAGCGGCGTCGAATGCTGAAAGCGTGGTGCTTCCTTCCCCACGCCCTGCTGTCATAATTATTTTCATCTATTCTAATTATATCCCAGAGTATCAAATCGGAACAAGAATCTTATAAATTTTTCACTAATACTTTTAATAAAAAAGGTAGCGAAATACTTAGGAGATAATGGTTCCTTCAAATTCTTTGCCTTCAAGAAAATTTTGGAAGTTTTGCAAGTCCTGGCCTTTCATTATCGCTACTTTTATTCCAAGCTCTTTTGCCTTCTTTGCAGCAACAGGGTCAAAAGGAAAATTTTTCCCAGCCTCCCAGGTTTCTCCAACAATTGAGAGATATTGATCCCAGGTCAAATTTTTTTGTGGCTTTGCATTAGGATCGACTTTTGGGTCACTGTCATAAACAAAAGAAATATCAGATAAATTTATTACCGTGTCTCCCCCATATATTTCAGCTACTAAAACAGCATCAAAATCAGTCGAGTGCCCCGGTTCCCAACCAGCGCCGACTGCAAGGGGCTCTTTTGTATCTTCCTTTTTATCAAATGCTGTAATTACTTTCGGAAAAACGCTTTCCTTGAAGACTGTTTTAAGAAGACTCCCATTAAGATAGGTTGCGGCTATTCCAAGCCAATCAAGTTCTGTTTGTGAAAGTTCCGTTATCTGTTTAGCTGCTTCTTGGTAGTTTCGGGAAGTCTTTCCACCACCAGCTATTATGAAAAATACTTTCCCTTTTTCTACAAAATCAAGAATTGTTTTCCTGAAGTTTTTCAAAAACGAGATATCTATAGTCGTTGGATCAGTTGGCTCTTTGGGTACTATTAGAGAGCCGCCAAGAGATACTATGATAGGACTTTCCATAGAAACCAATGATAAATTATTTCTCTGAAAGGAGCAAGCTTGCAAATAGGCTGTTTTTGTGGTAAAACAGTAGGCATTCTGAACGTAACCGGTGAAAGAAGAAAGGAGTCTATTTTGACAACAGCAGGCACCGGTACAGTTTCCATGACACCTGCGGTCAGACGAAAAAAGCAGGAAGAGCTGCAAGAGTTAAAGAAAAGGAGAGACAGGAAATCAGAAGAGATCCGAGGGTTCAACAGGTCCACTGATAGTAGGGTTGGTGATTTCGGCGACCGAGCTAGCCATAACGAAGCTCAAATCGAGCTAGCAGAGCTGGAAGAACAGATTAAAGAACTTGACGGAATACTCAAGAGAGCAACTGATATCCCAGAAGAGGGGTGTGGAAGCCCTATTATCCAGGTCGGCTCTAAAGTGACGCTAAAAAGAATAGACCCTGGAGCCCAAGGCAAGGAAATGACTTACAAAATAGCAGACATTGGGGACCCAAATGAAGGTTGTATTAGCCACGATTGTCCCCTTGCCTCGGCGCTTATTGGGCATTGTGCGGGAGAGTCGATCACGCTGGAAGTGAAGGACGAGAGGGGTGGAACGCTCAACCGGCTCGAATTCGAGATACAATCGGTTCAATGATGACAATTGCGCCTTTTTGCTTTTTAAGTCCTAGCAAAAAGGCGCTGTCTTTTTCATTTTAAACCAGTATCTTTTGTGCTAAAATTAGCAAAGTAAATAGCCTATGGCAGAACCATTTTTATACCCCGAACTTTATATTGATACATCACTTGAAACTTCTGGAAAAAAGGCGAGTGAGTTTCTCTCTTGGTTTAAAAAAGAGATTGACCCTTTTTTGGAGGCCTATTTCGCCGAAAAGATAAGAGAAGCATCTGAGATTCACCCTGAAACCGTTGCTTTAGTTGAAGAAATAAGACGTTTTATCCAAAATGGCGGACAGAGAATTCGTCCGGCGTTTACTTATGCGGCTTATGTGGCTAGTGGAGGCAGATCATTTGAGGCGATTCTTTACGCTTCTGCGGCAGTAGAGGTGATGCATGCTTTTGCCCTAATTCACGATGATATTATTGACGAGTCTCCACTTAGGAGGAAACACCCAACAGTTCACAAAATTTTTGAAGATTTTCATGAAAAAAGAAAATTTTTTGGCAGCCAGCAAACCTTTGGTTTATCATCGGCAATATTAGCGGGAGATCTTGCCCTTGCCTACGCAGATGAGCTTCTGAACACTTCTCCCTTTCCTTCCGAGCGGCTAAGAAAAGCTAGGAATTATTTTGACTTATCAAAAAAACAAGTAATTTTAGGCCAGTATCTCGATGTCGTAGAGTCTTATAAGAGGCAGATTTCAGAAGAATATGTTTTGAAAATCCTTGAATATAAAACTGCAAAATATACAACCGAGCGGCCGCTTCAGGTGGGGGCTGCTCTTGCTGGGGCTGATGAAGAAACGCTGCAAATATTTTCTAATTACGCGGTTCCCCTGGGCCAGGCATTTCAAATCCAAGATGATATCTTAGGCACCTTTGGTAAAGAAGAAGATATTGGTAAACCTGTGGATTCAGACATTAAAGAGGGAAAAATGACCCTTCTGATAGTCAAAGCTTACGAGGCTGCTAAAATAACCGAAAGAAAAGTTTTGGATGGGGTTCTTGGCAATAAAAAGGCAAGTACTAGGGAGATCAATCAAGTTAGAAAGGTAATAGAAGACTGCGGCTCCTTAGACTATTCCCAAAAATTATCAAACGAGCTTATCAAAAGAGCAAAGGAAGTAGTTTCTGAAGCAAGACTGACACAGGAAGGAAAGAATTACCTTCTGCAAATCTGTAATTATCTTTTGATTAGAGAACCGGCTCTTTTGAGCCCAAAGTAATCTTCCTCCTGTTTAAGCTTAATTTTTCCAATGTTACTTTAATAGTGGTCTTTGGTAAGTACTTTTCGATTTTTTCTGGCCATTCGATTACCGCTACCCCATTTTTATCAAATAAAAATTCTTGAATCCCGATAGTTTCAAGGTCTGCCTTCTTTTCAATTCGATAGAGATCAATGTGATATAAGGTTTTAATTTGGGGGTTGCCTTCAATTTTATAGGGGCGGGCGATTATAAATGTAGGGGAAAAGACCCTGCCCGAGAAACCTAGGCCTTGAGCCAACCCTTGTATAAATGTAGTTTTCCCTGCGCCGAGGCCGCCATAAAAAGCCAAGATACTGCCGCCTTTTAATTTTTTGGCTATTTTTCTAGCAAACGCTTGTGTATTTTCCGCCGAATTGGTAATTATTTCCATAGAAATCAATTTTAACAAAAAAGCGCTAATTTTGTTAATCGGTTAGAAATCACCTTTTTATAAATGGGTATCAGGGCAGGCGAAAGTAACACCTCGAAATAACATTATGTTGGAAATATCAAGTCAAGCGCTTTCAAAATTCTATAAGGTTGCTTTTTAGCCTCTAATTTGATATCCTAAATTTACCAAGGGCCTTTTGAGGGTCTTGCCCGATGATTGTTTTCAAAGAAGTCTCAAAACTTTACGCTAGCGTAGAAGCTTTAGCCGACTTTTCCATCGAGATTGATAATGGTGAGTTTATATTTTTGGTTGGGCCTTCTGGAGCTGGTAAATCCACGCTCCTTAAGTTGATTATCAGAGAGGAAATTCCGAGTAGAGGAACAGTTTTTGTTGACGGCGAGGAAGTTTCGAAAATTCCAGCGTCCCAAGTTCCCCATTTGCGTCGAAAAGTCGGTACTGTATTTCAAGATTTCAAACTTCTTACGCAAAGGACTGTGGCTGAAAATGTTGCGTTTCCCTTGGAAATTTTAGGTCTTCCCGACGACGAAATTGAGAAAACAACACTGGAAATACTTAAACTTGTCAGTTTGGAGGATAAGGCAGACAGTTTCCCCTCCCAGCTTTCAGGTGGCGAAGCGCAGCGAACAGCAATTGCCCGGGCAATGGTTTTGCGCCCTGAAATAATTTTGGCCGATGAGCCAACAGGAAACTTAGATTCCGGCAGTGCTTGGGAGGTAATGCAGCTTTTGGCAAAACTAAATAGCTTAGGCACGACCGTCGTTATGGCGACCCACAACATTGATATTTCTTCAAGCTTACCGAACCGAAAGCTAGAATTGCAAAGTGGGAGGTTAGTAAAAGACAGTAAGCAAAAATCTAAAGCGGCTAGTAAGAAAGAAAAATGATAAATTTATCCCGGCTTTTAAAAATAGCTAAGCAGAGAATTTTAAGAAACCCTTATAATTCAATCGCGGCAATCTTTGTATTATTTTTAGCTTTTTCTATCTCGGGGGCATTTGTCTTGGTAACAGCCAGTTCAAGTGCGCTGCTTCATTATTTCGAATCCAAGCCTGAAGTTACAGCTTTTTTAAAAGATAATGCTACGGGTGCGCAGGTGAAAAAGATTCAGCAAAAGTTAGATGGCACTGGTGTTGTCTCAAAAACTCGTTATGTTTCGAAAGAAGAAGCATTGCAGATTTATAAGGAAAGAAATAAAAATGAACCACTTCTTACCCAATTTGTCACAGCCGATATTTTACCCGCAAGCATTGAGGTCTCTACTTATAAACTGACCGACATGACAAAAGTAGAAGAGATTTTGAAAAATGAACCAACCGTGGAGGAAGTAGTTTACGAAAAGGATATTGTAAATACACTTACAAACTGGTCAAATACAATTCGTTTTGCTGGAGGGGGCATAGTAGCTTTTCTTTTGTTTACATCCTTTCTGATAACCTTGATTGTTATTGGTTTGAACATTTCTATTCACCAAGACGAGATTGAGATTATGAAGTTGGTAGGAGCAACTAGTGGCTATATCCGTACGCCATTTATATTTGAGGGTATTTTCTATGGTGCTTTTAGCGGATTCCTCGCAACTATCTTATTGTTTATTATTTTCCTGCTTGCCTCACCAACCCTAAACAAGACTTTTTCGGGAATTGCTATCTTGCCGCCAACTCCTTTAACATTCACGTTCCTGCTACTTGGTGAACTTTTAGTTGGTGCTGCAATTGGGGTTGTGGGTTCACTCGTGGCGACGAAAAAATACTTATCTACCTAGCTATGCTAAGACGATATATTTTCATAATCCTTTTAACAGCAATAACAATATTAATTCCTGGCACGTTTGCTTACGGTAATAATCTTTACGCAGGTTCTACTGCTCCTTCCAACTCTGGTTCCTTGATGGATCAGTTAAACGATAATTTGCGTAAACAAGAAGAGTTACGGCGGAAGATTGCTAATGCGCAGTCGAAGGAGAAAAGCCTTGCTTCAGAAATAGACTACTTAGATAGCCAAGTAGCACTCACAAAGTTACAGATAGATGAAAGTCAGACCCGTCTTGACCAACTTGCAGGTGGTATAAGTGATGTTACCGCAAAACTAGAGGAAACTAAAAATAATTTAGAAGTTACAACAGATGTTTCTAATTCGCGATTGAGGCAGATTTACGAAGAAAGCTACGCCGATTCGACTGCTGGGTTTTTAGGATCTGGGAGTTTCAACGATTTTCTTGTTCATCAAAAATACACCGAGGCGATTAGAAGTTCTGATCTTGCGACGCTGAAAAAATTGCAGGATTTAACGAATGATTATAACCAACAAAAAACCGATCTCAAAAACAAACAAAACCAAGAGCAGGCTCTTAATGCAGATCTAGAAAAGCAGAAGGTTGATCTGGCCAGTCAAGAAAGTTCCGAAACCTATATCTTACAGGCTACTAAGAATGACGAGGGTGTCTATGAAGGAATGCTTGCCGAAGTCCAGAATGAAATAGCGACTATTGCAAGATTGCTTGGTGGGGGAGGGGTACGGCTTGGACCGGTAAGAAGAGGAGATGTTATCGCTTTCCAA
>Ga0209777_10001520_pt1 | contig 33158 bp, 32 predicted proteins | sample FrelakmetHBP12HB_FD_187147 | JGI IMG/M metagenome (GOLD analysis project Ga0209777, IMG submission 187147) | Freshwater lake sediment microbial communities from the University of Notre Dame, USA, for methane emissions studies -HBP12 HB (SPAdes)... | ecosystem: Environmental > Aquatic >... | reverse complement strand
CTGGCGCAGCGCGGCTTCGCGGTGTTGAAGGTGGACAACCGCGGAATGGGCGGGCGCGGCAAACCGTTTGCCGCCGCCAGCCGCGGCAACCTCTGCGAGGTGGAGCTGAAGGATCAACTGGCGGCACTCGACCAGGCGCTGGTGCGCTTCCCGCAGCTCGACGCCACGCGCCTCGGCTGGTGGGGCTGGAGCTATGGCGGCACCATGACCGCCTGGGCCATGACCCATAGCGACCGCTTCAAAGCCGGCGTGGCGGTGGCTCCCGTCACCGATTGGCGCAACTATGACACCGCCTACACCGAGCGCTACATGAAGCTGCCGCGCGAAAACGAGGAGGGCTACAAGAAGACGAGCATCGTGCGTGCGGCTGCCAATTTGAAAGGGAGGCTGCTGCTGGTGCACGGCACCAGCGACGACAACGTGCACATGCAGAACACCATCCAGTTCATCAACGCGCTGATTGATGCGGGCAAGCCGTTCGACCTGCAACTCTACCCGCGCAAGACGCACGGCATCGGCGCGCCACAGGCGCGCATGCACCTCTACCACCGCATCCTGAAGCACTTTGAGGATAATTTGATGAAGCCATAGGAGCGCCTCTGCTTTCTGCTTTGCAGCCGGGCCGTGCGCCCGGCTGTTTTCATTGCCACGCCGTCAGCTATCATCGGAACAATTCTCGAAGGGCACAGAGTCAGGAGCGAAGATGGCGGCGCGCGTCAAGCTGGTCAATCTCGAAGAGGGCCATCCTACGGTGAATCAGGGGCTGTTCCGCCTGGAGCAAGCCCTGATGAGCGCCCGCACGGAAGCCGTTGACATCGTGAAGTTCATCCACGGCTACGGTTCGAGCGGAGTGGGAGGCCGCCTGCGGGACGAAGTGTGGAAGGTCCTGGATCACCACCGGCGCGCGCGCAGCGTCCGCGCCTTCATCCCGGGCGAGCAGTTCCGGATCAGCGATGAAACCACCTGGGCGCTGCTGAAGAAGTGGCCGGAGCTGAAGCTGGATCGCGACCTCGGACGGAAGAACCGCGGCATCACCGTTGTGGTGCTCTAGGCCAGGCGCAGGCAGCAAAAGGAGAAGGCCGTCCCGCCGGACGGGACGGCCTTCGCGCTGGGAGAGAGACTATTTCTTCGGCGCGATGGAGTCCTTCACGGCCTTGGCGAGGTAGAACTTCGCCACCGTCTTCGCCGGGATGTTGATTTCTTCGCCGGTCTGCGGGTTGCGGCCCTTGCGCGCCTTGCGGTTGGATTTCTTGAGACGGCCCAGCCCGGGCAGAACGAACACGCCGCTCTTCTTGGTCTCCTTCACGGCGACGTCAACCAGGGTGGCGATGAACGCGGCGGACTGTTTGTTGGTAAGCTCCATCTTCTCCGCCATCAGGCGGACCAGAGCGGTCTTTGTCAAGCCTGCTGCCATGGTTCCATTCCTCCTTGAACGCGATCCCGCCAGAACAGGGCTCACCGTTTGGCACATAGTATTCGAGTGGGCTTGTGGGAAACAAGCGTTTACGCCTTATTTTTCGCGGGGTTTCCTCACTAGGCAACGTCCGCAGCCGCTATCCATGCGGGTAAGCGCTCATACCCCTCGGATTAAGCACCCAACCTGTTGTGGATGGCCCCTGAATCACAGTCCTGACCACAACGGGTTGTATGCGCGCAAACCCGCTAAAAATGCGGCCCAAAGGCCCACGGCGGGCATCGCATACAATCAGGAGTCCGGTGAGGAGGGCCCGGTGGCCTGTGCGATCTGCGAACAGCGGAAGGAAAAGCGGGTTTGCCTTGCGCTGCCGGGACGCATCTGCCCGGTTTGCTGCGGCGAGCAGCGCGAGTTCAGGCTGGAGTGCCCGGCGGACTGCCCCTGGCTGCAGCAGGCGCGGCGCAGCGAGCGGCCGCGCACCGCTGAAGACCTGGCCGGCGAGGAGCTCTTCCGCGAAGTTGTGCTTCCGGCGGGCTTTCGCTATGAGCACGAGCCGCTGGTCGCGGGACTCCTGTTCGCCGTGGCGCGCACCGCCGCAACTCACGGCGACTGGCATGACGGTGAGGTCATCGCAGCGCTGACCGCCGTGGCCCGCGACCTGGAGCGCCGCCGGCGTTCGGGGATCATCTACGCCGAGCCTTCGCCGAATCCGGCGCTTGAGGTTCTGCGTGCGGAGCTGGAGCGCATGGTGGCCGACTACCGCAAGGTGGAAGAGCAGAACCAGGGCTTCGTTCGCCTGAAGGATCGCGACACCTTCCACGCGCTGGTGATGATGGTGCGAATGGCGCAGGCCGTCACCAACGGGCGCCCGAAGTCGCGGCGATTCCTGCACGGTCTGCTGGCCCAGTTCCCGGATGCGGCGACCGGCGCGAAGAGCGGGCCCGCCATCGTTCTCTCCTGAGCGCGTGATGCCAAAGACCGTCCATCTTTCGCTGGGCTCGAACGTGGGTGACCGCGAGGCCAACTTTCGGGAGGCCGTGCGCCGGCTCGCCGAGGCCGGCGAGGTGGTGCGCGTCTCCTCCTTCTACGAGACCGAGCCGGTGGAGTTCCTGCAGCAGCCTTGGTTTCTGAACTGCGCCGTGGAGCTGCGAACACAGCTCATGCCGCTTCGCCTGCTCAGCGCAGTGATGGCTATCGAGCGTGCCATGGGCCGCCGCCGTATGGTTGCCAAGGGCCCGCGCACCATTGACGTTGACATCCTCTTGATCGGCAGCAACCTGATCAGCCTGCCGCAGTTGATGGTTCCCCACCCCGCCATGCACGAACGCCGCTTCGTGCTCGTGCCCATGGCGGAGATTGCTCCCGATGTGCGGCACCCGATCCTCCGGCGCACCATGCGCGAGCTGCTCGAAGCCCTGCCCGGGGACGGCCCGGCTGTCCGTAAGTTTGTGGCGCAGCAGGCCCCCGGGAATTCATTCTGAATTCAGCGCCGGCCCAGTCGTGCATGCCGCACAATCGCCGGCATGTCCCCACTGGACGCACCCTCCGCGCCTCGCCTCGGCGAGATGCTGGAGCTCTTCTTCGCCGAGCACCCGCAGCTGACCATGGTTGAGGACGGCAAAGCCATCTTCTACTTCAGCGGCGCAACCGGAGCACACTACAGCCTGAGCGATGAACACGGCCGCTGCGTGCTCCAGGTGTGGTCGGATGAGCGCAACGTGGTGCGCCGGGTGACGCGGGTAGAGAGGAAGAGCGGCAGGCTGCGGCTCTGGGTCCTTCGCTTCGGCCAGATGAAGCCCACCCTGATGGAGCTCTGCCCGCAGAACGAGAGCCGCTCGCCCTCCACGCGCAAGGCCGAGCGCGCCCGCTACCAGAGCCTGCTGGGACGCTTGGCGGCACGGGACTTTCCCGGCTGGCAGCTCAACCGACTGACCGCCGCCGCGGACCTGGAGTACTCATTCGGCCCGGCATATGTCCGCGGCCTGATGAAGCTGGGGCGGCGGTACTTTGCACTGCTCGGCGTCGCCGCGGAGGAATCGCAGGCGACGGTGGATGGCAGCGTCTCTGTTGCGATTCTCTGGCTGGACTACTGTCGGCAGCGCGTAGGCGACAAGGGCCTGGTCGAAGGCGTGGCCCTCTACCTGCCGACGGGTCGCGCTGCCGCCGCGCAGCTCCGGCTCTCGTATCTAGATCGCGACGCCGCACACTGGCGTCTTCTCGAGGTGGATGAGGACACGGAATCCACGCGCGAGGTGGAGTGCGTGCCGGCGGCGAACTTCCAGACCCGCCTGGTTCGTTGCGCCGATGAGAAGGCGGCTTGCGCGCGCTTTCAGAAGTCGCTCGAAGCGATGAAGCAGATTGCTCCCCGTGCCGAGGTGGTGGTGCTCTCCACGGCCGAAATCTCCTTTCGCATCGAAGGGCTGGAGTTTGCCCGGGCCGAGGCCGCGGCTGACACCGGCTTCCGCGTGGCCGAGCGCATCATATTCGGCGCCGCGCCCGCCGAGTACGAACTCAATCCGCAGACCGAGCCGCTGCTGCGTGAATTAGTCCGGCAGCTCACGGAGAACCGCACGCAGCGCCAGCGGCTGCACCCCTTCTATCGCATGGCAAGCGAATCCTGGCTGGAGTCGGTGGTGCGCCGTGAGCTCGGACGGCTCGACGAGCGACTCGACCCGGCTTGGGTGTATGAGCAGGTCCCGGCGTTCAGCTCCGGCGACCGCGCCATGATCGACCTGCTGGGCATTACGCGCGACGGACGCCTGGCGGTCATCGAACTGAAGGCCGACGAAGACCTTCACCTGGCGATGCAGGGGCTGGACTACTGGGCGCGGGTGCGCTGGCACCACCGTCGCAACGAGTTCCGCCAGTTCGGCTACTTTGCCGGACGCGAACTTTCGCCGCTCGATCCCATCCTGCTGCTGGCGGCGCCGGCGCTGCACGTGCATACCGCCACGGACACCCTGCTGCGCCATCTTTCGCCGGAGATCGACTGGCGCCTGATCGCGCTCGATGAACACTGGCGCGACGGCCTGCGGGTCATCTGGCGCAAGGGGCCAACGGACGCGAATCCTGGGACTCGTGCGTAGGACCGGGTCTCTCTACTCGATCCCCGACTCTTTCGCGCGCAGCACCCAGTACTCCCCCGCGGTTTCGCTCAGGTCTGCCTGCGGCTTCTCGCCCTTGAAGACGCGTGAGACCGCGCGCACCACGCGGCGCATGGGCAACGCGCCGCTTTCATCCGTGAAGAAGACCTCGCCGGTCTTGCCGCTGCGGTAGTACCAGCGCTTGAGCAACGCCAGGTGCTCCATCCACTCCTGTGCAGAGCTCGGGCTCGCGGCCGGCGCCAGGGCAAGCGCGGCGGCGATGCGCGACTCCATGGAGGCTGGCGCCTTCGACTCAGCCGCGGCGCGATTCTCCTCCACGGTGGCGCGCGCACCCACCGCGAGCTGGATGGGCTCCGCCAGGCAACCACCCGAAATGCGGAAGAGCGCCACGGAATCGGGCAGCGCCGAGCGCTGGATCATCACCCCGTTCAATTGGTCGAGGCGTCGCACGATGTCCGGCATCTGCGAGCGCAGTCGTGCAAGTTTCTCCAGCTTCGCGTGCACTCCGGCGGCGCGCTCGAAGTCGAGTTCCTCGCTGGCGGCATCGCGTGCGCGCCCCAGCTCCTGGCGGAGCGAGCTGCCCCGGCTTGAGAAGAAGCGTTCCACGTGCCCGGTCTCCTCGGCATAGCGCTCGTCCGTGCAGCCTTTGAAGCAGGGCGCAAGACACATCTTCATCTCCGAATAGGGACAGCCGGGGAAGGCGGGGTCGGGGTGCAGATCGTCGGTGCAGCGGCGCAGCAAAAAGAAATCGAGCGCGTCGTTCGCGATCTGCTCGGCCTGCGCGCGCGTGGCAAACGGGCCGAAGTAGAGGTTGCGGCCGCGCAGCGACGTGATGCGCCCGGTGACCGTGATACGGGGGTAGGGATTCTCCAAAATGAGTTTGAGCAGCGGCGCGGGACGCAGCCGCAGGCGCTGCTGATAGGTCTGCGGAAAGGCCTCCCGCAGCAGACGGTAGAGGACGAGTTGCGCCTCGAAGTCTGAGCCGACGGCGGAGTACTCAAGGATGCGCGCCCGCTCGCGCAGATTCAGAAGTCGGGAAGCGCCCTGCGCTGGGCCGAGCAACCGCAGCATCCGGCGGCGAAGGTTCACCGTCTTGCCGACGTAGGGGTCCAGGCTGAGATCTTCCGCGCGCAGACAAAAGACGGCCGGCGCCGCCGGCAATCCGGCGAAGAGCTGTCGCTCCCGCTCCGCTTCCCCGGCGGAGACGTCGGCGGCGGGCCGGAATTCGAGGTGTTCTCTTAACGCCATTTTTCCACTTTAGTAACAAAGTATCGCAAAAATGTAGAGAATCCTGCCCGCTGCCTGCGTCTAATTAACCAGACGCGGGCGGTGTGCCGATAGTGGCCGCAGGCAGGCGTTGTGACAGACCGAACATCCGGAGGCGGACAAGAATCACTGCCGTACCGCCGCGGTTCGGTAAGAGTAGCCGGAAACGGGCACGTGCGATACGCCCAGGGTCCGGAAGGAGTTCAGTATGAAGTACAGCGCCGGGGTGAACAGGACGAATCGCTCGGAGAGCGGCGGCAGCTTTACGTCATTCGTGATGGCGCTGCAGCGGCTCCTGGAGTTTCTCACCGGCTTCTATCGCGTGGAGCTTCCACGGGAGGAGTGTGTGGCGCTGGCGGTGGCAGCCCTGAGCGGCCATCCCCGCGCCGAGTTCCTGGTGGCTAGCGCGTACGACGCCGCCGATGACGCGGTGGAAGCGCGACTGTGGTACGAGCGCGCCGCCCGGCGCGGCTTCGTACCCGCCATGCTGCAGCTTCGCCACTTCTCTGAAGCCTCAGCCTGAGCTACTGCGGCGCTCGAACATCTCTGGTGACGAATACGCCCCTTCAGGCAGAGGGGCCTTTTCCTTCTGCGCGCGCCGCTCAGCGCAGGCTGGCGCTGTTGTACTTCAAGCGGAAGTCATCACCGGCGACGGGGACGAGGCGGCACATCTCGTGCAGACGCGAGCGCATGCGTTCGCCAATGCGGTCGCCCAGGGTGTCTTCGCGGGCGGCACGCGCGGCGGCCGAGCGGCTTACGCCCTCCTCTGTGCCACCCGGCGGCAGGTCGCGGTAGTTGGTGGTCAGGATGGTGGTGCGCCTGTCGTTGTAGCGCGTATTCAGGATGTAAGCCACGGTGTCGGCCACCCACTCGCTGGGACGGACGGCGCCGAGCTCGTCCAGCGCCAGCACCTCGGCGTCAAAGACCGGGCGGAGCACGTCCATCTCGCTGGCCTGCACCTGCGGGTTCCACGAGTTCTGGATCTGCTTGAGCAGCTCGCGATAGTCGTAGAACATGCCCCGCACACCCTTGGTTGCAATCAGCGCTTTCACGATTCCCACCGCAAGGTGCGTCTTGCCGACGCCGATGGGGCCGACGAAGAGCAATCCGGCGCTCTCCACCGGGTACTCCTCAACGAAGCGTGCCGCCGCCATGTGGGCGCTGGAGAGTCCGCTGAACACACCGTCGTGCTCGAAGTTGTCCAGCTCACAGTGCTCGTAGCGGCGGGGGATGCGCGCCTGCGAAAGCAGCCGCGTGCCAAGGGTGGCCTTCACGCACCCGCAACGCACGGCGAGCTCGGCGCTGCGGCCGTTGCGCTGCTCGGTGACGCGCCGCCAGCCGCTGCCCCCGCAGATGGGGCACGCGGTCTCCGCACTCTGCTTCTGCTCTGAGGATTGCTGCTTCACTCTCTGACTCTGCTCCCATGGCCCCCCCGCGCGCAAGCGGAAGCATAGGGCCCGCTGAGGAGAATCTGTGGGAATGAAGATTTTGGTGTGGAAATGACGGAAGAACGAGCGACGGCTGTTTGCCACCCCGCGCGCTCTCCTCTAAACTGGAATCTCCAATCCCGCTGGATTGCACACCCGTACGTGCGACCGGAGGCCTACCGAATGTCTGAAATCAAAGTTCAACTCCCTGACGGCAGCGTCAAGCAGGTGCCCAAGGGCGCCACCGCGCTTGACGTCGCCAAGTCCATCTCGCCGCGCCTGGCAGACGCCGCGCTGGCAGCGCACATCGCGCCGCTCGACAACGGCGGCGGCACGCTGGTGGATCTCACGCAGCCCATCGAGCATGACGTGAAACTCCGCCTGCTCACCGAGAAAGACCCCGAGGCGCTGGAGGTTTTCCGTCACTCCTCGGCGCACCTGATGGCCGCCGCCGTGCTCGAGCTCTTTCCCGAAACCAAGCTCGGCCACGGTCCCGCCACCGAGAACGGGTTCTTCTACGACTTCCTGCGCGAGACGCCGTTCACGCCCGAGGACCTCGAGAAGATCGAGCAGAAGATGCAGGAGCTGGTGCAGCGCAACGAGCCCTATGCGCGCGAATTCTTGGACCGCGACAAGGGTTTGGCGCGGTTCAAGACCGAAGGCGACTTCATGAAGTGCCACTTCATCGAGGAGTTCGTCAAGCCGGGCGAGAAGGTCTCGCTCTACAAGACCGGCAAGTTCGTGGACTTCTGTCGCGGCCCGCACATCCCCTCCACCGGAAGGATCAAGGCCTTCAAGCTGCTCAGCATCGCCGGCGCCTACTGGCTGGGCAAGGAGGGCAATCCGCAGCTGCAGCGCATCTACGGCACTTCGTTCTACTCGAAGAAGGAGCTGGACGAGTACATGAAGGCGCAAGAGGAGGCCAAGCGCCGCGACCATCGCCTGCTGGGCAAGCAGCTCGACCTGTTCTCCATCCAGGAGCTGGCCGGGCCGGGGCTCATCTTCTGGCATCCCAAGGGCGGGCTCATCCGCAAGGAGATGGAAGACTGGATGCGCGAGGAGTACCTGAAGCGCGGCTACCACCTGGTTTGCACTCCGCACGTGGCGCGCAAGGACCTGTGGAAGATCAGCGGGCACACCGGCTACTACCTGCAGAACTTCTTCACCGCCATGGAGCTGGATGACGCGGAGTACATGCTGAAGCCGATGAACTGCCCAGGGCACATCCTGATCTATCGCGACCAACTGCGCTCGTATCGAGATTTGCCGATGCGGCTGGGCGAGTTGGGAACGGTCTATCGCTACGAGCGCTCGGGCGTGATGCACGGGCTGATGCGTGTCCGCGGCTTTACCCAGGACGACGCACACATCTTCTGCACCCCGGAGCAGATCAAGGACGAGATCAGCGGCTGCCTGGATTTCGCGATTTCAGTGCTGCATACGTTCGGCTTCCAGGAGTTCCAGGTGGAACTCTCGGCGTGGGACCCGAACGACAGGAAGTCGTTCGTGGGCTCGGAAGACCAGTGGAACCTGGCGCAGGACTCGTTGAAAGAGGTGCTGGAGCGCCGCGGCATCCCCTACAAGTTTATCCCCGGCGAGGCCGCCTTCTATGGCCCGAAGATTGACATCAAGCTGGTGGACGCCATCGGGCGGCTGTGGCAGCTCTCCACCGTGCAGTTCGACTTCAACCTGCCGCAGCGCTTCGAGCTCGAGTACGTGGGAGAGGACGGCCAGCGCCATCAGCCGCTGATGGTTCACCGCGCTCTCTACGGGTCTGTCGAGCGCTTCTTTGGCGTGCTCATCGAGCACTATGCCGGGGCCTTCCCGGTTTGGCTGGCGCCGGTGCAGGTGGCGGTGGTTCCCATCGCCGAGCGCCACGTGGACTACGCCAACAAGGTGGGCGAGGCGCTGAAGGCCGCCGGCGCGCGCGCGGCGGTGGACGCCCGTAACGAGAAGATGAACGCCAAGATCCGCGAGCACGCGCTGCAGAAAGTGCCGTTCATTCTCGTCATCGGCGACAGGGAAGCCGAAGCCGGCGAGGTCAACGTGCGCGTCCGCGGACAGGAGAAGGCCGAGGGCACGATGAAGCTGGAAGCGTTCGTCGCGCGCGTGAAGCGGCTAAAGGAAAGCAGAAGCACGAAGCTGGAGTAGGACCGTTACCACGGATTGACGCGGATGTTCACGGATTTGGGTGGATCACATCTGTGATCATCCGCGTGCTGTTTCATGCCGCCTCTGCTTTGTTAGGACCGTCATTCCGAGCGGAGGACGCGCAGACAATTGTGCGTCCGCAGTCGAGGAACCCTGTGTTCTGCTTTCGATATCTAAACACGGGGTGTTTCGACTCCGCGCCCAACAGAGGGGCGCTCCGCTCAACATGACGTTTCTAAGTTATCCGCGCGCATCCGTGCTCATCCGTGGTTCCGGTTTTCGCCCCTGCCGTACAATGGGGCCGATGTCTGACAACAAGCCAATTCGTCTCACGGAGCAGGTCAAGGCTGCGGGTTGAGCGAGCAAGCTAAGTCCGGCGGCGCTGGACTCGGTGCTTGGGAGATTAGCCCGGCAGCATGACCCGAACGTCCTGGTCGGCTTTGACACAGCCGACGACGCCGGAGTGTACCTTGTCGCGCCTGACATCGCTCCCAACCTGGCGCTGGTGCAGACGGTGGACTTCTTCACGCCCATCGTGGACGACCCGTTCACCTTTGGCCAGATCGCCGCGGCCAACGCCCTCAGCGACGTTTACGCCATGGGCGGACGGCCAGTCTCCTCGCTCGCACTGGTCTGCTTTCCGGAGAACGGCGACCTCGACGTGCTCGAGCGCATCATGGCCGGCGGGCTGGACAAGATGATGGAAGCCGGGTGCACCATCATCGGCGGGCACAGCATCCGCGACCCCGAGATCAAGTTTGGCTACGCCGTCACCGGCACGGTTGACCGCTCGCGCGTGGTGACCAACGCCGGCGCGCACCCCGGCGACCGGCTGGTGCTCAGCAAAGCGTTGGGCACGGGCGTGATCTCCACCGCCATCAAGCAGGGCAAGGCAGAAGCGGCCTGGGTTGATGCCGCCACACGCAGCATGACCACGCTGAACCGTGCCGCGGCCGAGATTGCGCTGCGCTACGAAGTCCACGGCATGACTGACGTGACCGGCTTCGGGCTCATCGGCCATGCGCGCGAGATGGCGATGGCGAGCAAGGTCACCTTACAGATCGAGGCGTCGGTGGTGCCGCTGCTGCCGGGCGCACTGGATTGCGTCGAGCGCGGCTTCATTCCCGGCGGGCTTAAGAACAACCGCGACTTCGCGGAGTGCGCCGTCGCCTGCGATCCCTCGGTGCCGGAGAACTTGCGCACCATTCTCCACGATCCCCAGACCTCCGGCGGCCTGCTCATCTCCGTAGCGCCCGTACACGCGGAGCAACTGGCAGGCGAATTGAAGAATGCCGGTCTGCCCGCCGCGCTCATCGGCTGGGCGTGTGAACGGGGAGAGAAACCGATTGAGCTATCGGGTGTGTAGAGCGACTCCCAAGAAGGCGCATCTAGCAGGGGCGTCATTCTGAGGCGGAGCGAAGCGCAGCCGAAGAATCTGTTGTTTCAGCCGGAACCCAAAGCAGATCCTTCACTTCGCGGCTAACAACGGCCGCTCGTTCAGGATGACTCTCAAAACGGGTCACCCCCAAGTTTGAACTCGCTGTAAAGTACGCTAGCGTGGCACGCCGTCGAAGAGCGTGCTGATCGAGTAGGGCGAGACGCGCTGCACCAGCCATCCGGTGCCGGAGGCGGCGGTCTTGCGGAAGAGCAGCTCGGCGCGACCGTCGCCGTCCACGTCCACCGCGTCCACCAGCCGTAGCGCCGGGCTGTTGTCAAGGTCTTTGGGATTGCTGATCGAGGAGAAGAGCTTCGTCATCTTGCCGTCGCTGTACTGGCGCGCCACCACGGTGACGCTGTAACGCTCTTCCGCGCCCTGCACCCCGGCAGGCGCCGCCGGGTTGGGTGCAGCGTATGTGCCGGTGAAGACCACCACGGGATTGTTGCTGTAGTCAATGTCGTAGGCGCGCACATCCACATCGGTGAATGCATAGGTGGGCGGCGGAGTGCCCGCCGGTTTGTGCGCTCCGCTGCGTGCCGTCACCGGACGCGGCTTGGGCGGTGCCGCTACAGGATTCAGCCGCTTCTGCAGCTCCGCAGACGCCAGCGCCTGAATGTCTTTGGCGGCGTTCTCGCGCTCCTGCGGCGACCACGTCATCTCCAGCGAACGCTCATCCGGGGCCTGCGGATCGCTCACCGCAACGAGCAGCGTGGCCGGCCCGTTGTTCGCCTTGTCCACCGGCGGCAGCTCCGCGCCGGATTGTTCGGCATTGCCCTGGTTGTGACGCAGCACCGGGCGGCCGGAGTCATCCGGCGGCTGGTCGGGCTGCGGCGCGGCGGCAACCTCCGGCTTGGGGCGCTTCAATGTCGGACGATCCGGATCGTTTGCCGAAGGGTCAATGTGGCTGTCATCAGGCGCGCGCTTCAGCGTGGGCTTGTCGCCGCCGCTCTGCCTGCCGGTGCTCGCTGTTGTGTCGTCGCCCTCGCTGCCCGGTGCGCGCTTCAGGGTCGGCTTGTCACTGTCGCTGCCCGAATCGCCGCCGGTCGTCGTGGGCGTGGTGGGGCCTGTGCTCCCTCCGCGGCGGCCGCTGCCACCACGCCCGCGATTCTTCGCCGCCTGCTCGCGTTCGCGCTGGCGCTCTTCTTCGGCGCGCCGACGCTCCTCGGCCTGCAGGGCCGCCAGCTCCGCAGCCCGCTTGCGCTCCGCGTCCGCTTTCTTTGTAGCTTCGTCATAGTCGCGCCACTTGCCCACGGCGAACCAGGTGCTATCGAGCCTGATGGCGCGCTCCACCGTGAACAGGCCCACCGGGGAGCCGGCGCGCTGCACCTCGTAGAGGGTGTCTCCGCGGATGGCAAAGGGCACCGGGGTGGAGTTGTAGAAGCCGGCGTCCAGGAACTTGCCCTCGTAGAAGATGACCACGGGCACCAGCCGTGCCTTGCCGTCGGCGTAGCGCTCGAGCACGGCCACGCCGCGCGGCTCGGTACGGGGCGCCGGACGCTTGTACTGCGCCGCAGCGCCCGCGCTCCAGCCCAGGACCAACGCCAGAGTGGCGAAAACCGCGGCTTTGCGATATAGGTATCTCTCCATGAGCATCAAACAGAAGGCACCTGATTTTACCCTGCCCGACCAGAACGGCGAACCTGTCAAGCTCTCATCCTTTCGAGGAAAGACCGTGGCGCTGTTCTTCTACCCGAGGGCCAACACGCCCGGCTGCACACTGGAGGCCTGCGGCTTCCGCGACAGCTATGCCCAGCTGAAGAAGGCCGGCCTGATGGTGCTCGGCATCTCGCCGGACACCTCCGCGGCGCAGAAGAGGTTCGAGACCAAGTTTGAGCTCCCTTTCACCCTTCTGGCCGACGCCGACAAGAAAGTCGCCACCCTGTTCGATGTGTACAAAGAGAAGACGATGTACGGCAAGAAGGTGATGGGCATTGTGCGCTCCACCTTCCTCATCGGCCCCGATGGCGTCATCCAGCACGTTTGGAGCAAGGTGAGGCCCGAGGGCCACGCCGACGAGGTGCTGGCGCAATTCAAGAGGCTGCGCAAATAGATGCTGCGCCGCATCGCGGCAGCGTTTGCCCCCGCATAACCGGGTCCTCATCATGCCTACACGAAGTATTCGACGTGCCGCGCCCACCGTGGTAAGCGCACCCAGGCGCGCTGCGCTGCGTCCGCTGCCGCGCAGCTTCTTCGACCGCGACCCGCGCCAGGTTGCGCCGGAGCTGCTCGGCAAGCTGCTGGTGCGGCGGGAGGACAGGCGCCTGCTGGCCGGGCGGCTGGTGGAAGTCGAAGCATACTGCGGTCTTGAGGACCCCGCGGCGCACTCCTACAACGGCCAGACGCCGCGCAATGCCGTGCTCTTTGGCCCGGCCGGACACGCTTACGTCTATTTCATCTACGGCACCCACTTCTGCGCCAACATAAGCTGCCAGGGCGAGGGCGAGCCCGGCTGCATTCTGCTGCGCGCGCTGGAACCTGTGCTGGGCGTGGAGCAGATGGCCGCCGCCCGCGGAATCGAACTCGATGAAGACGCGCCGCCGGGCAAGCTGAGGATGATCTCCACCGGCCCGGGACGGTTGTGCGCGGCGCTGGGCATCACCCGCCCGCGCGACAACGGCAAGGACCTCTGCTCGCCGCGCTCCGATCTTTTCGTGGCCGACGACGGCTGGCGTCCGGAGAAGATGCTGGCGACGCCGCGGGTGGGCATCAATCCGAAGAACCCGGCGCTGCACGAGCCGTTGCGCTATATCATTGCCGGAAATGAGTTTGTCTCAGCGCCGAGGCGGTAAGATTGGGGCGTAAGTGATGTGGGGCGAACAAGACACGGTGAAAGCCTCTTCATCCCTGGAATAGAATCGGGGACAGGTCGGCGGACGGCCGTATTCGATGGTGCCGAAGGGAGGGTTACATGGCAGCCCTGGAAACCGTTCTCAAAATTGTCGGCGAATGGCAGCCAGACTCGTTACCAACGGAGCTAAGATATCGCGACTCGCTGACGGCCTTGATTCGGGAGCGCCTTAAGGACGCGAAGGTCGAGACGGAATATCGACACAGCGGAACCACGATTGACATTTATGTGAAGCAACAGGGCTTTCTCGTCGCGTCGGAGGTATTTGTCGAACTGAAGAGAAATCTTCTTCAAAAGGCACAGCTTGACCGGCTCGTCGGGCAGCTTCACGGCCTGCAACCCAACCGGAACAAGATAGTTGTTGTACTTTGCGGGGAAACGAATCCAGCCCTAGTCACCCGTTTCAAGGAGCTATTTCCGTCGGCGTTTGCCGAGGTGATTTGGGACGAACGCATGATGACATTGGTCGTGAAGCCCGACACTGCCAAGGCTGCGAGGTCAGGTGCCTAGCTCGGTGCCTGGAGACTACCGATCGGCGTGGGCAGACCACCAAGGACCACGTTGTCAATCAGCCTCGTCTCGCCCACCCAGGCGGCGACGGCGACCAGCGTCTCGCCCTCCACGCGTGCCAGCGGCTCCAGAGTCTCCCAGTTGACGATGGCGAAGTAGTCGAGCCGCATACAGGGCTCGGCGGCAATCGCCGCTTTTCCGGAGGCGATGAGCTTCGCTGCATCGCGCTCGCCGGAGGCGAAGCGCTCCTCCACGCGCGCCAGCGAGCGCCGCAGGCAGAGCGCCTGCTTTCGCTGCTCCGGCGACAGGTAGATGTTGCGTGAGGACATCGCCAGTCCGTCCGGCTCGCGCATAATCGGGCAAACGACCAACTCCACCGGCATCAGGAGGTCGCGTGTCATCTTGCGGAGGACGGCTACCTGCGCCGCGTCCTTCTGCCCGAAGAATGCGCGGTCAGGCTGCCCGGCCTCGAAGAGCTTGGCCACTACTGTGGCGACGCCGCGAAAGTGTCCGGGGCGCGATGCGCCGTCGAGCCGCTCGCTCAACCCTTCCACATAAACGGTGGTCGCCGCGCCCGCCGGATACATCTCCTCGACGGACGGAGCAAAGACCGCATCTACCCCGGCCTCGCGCAGCTTGCGCAGGTCTTCGTCGAACGGCCGTGGGTAGCGGCTGAAATCCTCGCTCGGCCCAAACTGCAGCGGGTTGACGAATATCGAGGCCACGACGACGTCGCAGCTGGTTTTCGCGGCGGCAACAAGGGAGAGGTGTCCCGCGTGCAACGCACCCATAGTCGGCACCAGCCCGATGCTGCGCCCCTCTCGCCGCGCTTCGCGGCTGAGCGCCTGCATCCGGCTTACGGAGCGAACGATCTCGGGCGATGTCATCTTGCTCGGGGTTTCGACGCCGGTGCGGCCGGTGCGGCCGGTGTTGCCGGAGGCGCGGGCTGCGGCACGATCTTCAAGCTCGCCAGCGCGCGCTCGAAGACAGGCGCCAGGCGGGCCTCCTCATCGGGCGGGCAGTGCAGCGCCAGGCTGAAGACCTCATCGTCATCCACGCGCACAAAGCCGAGCAACTCGACCGCGTCTTTGCCTTCGGCCTCGTGCACGCGCACGCGCGCGGTCTGGGCCTCGCGCCCGGCAATTTCCCGGCGGCTGCGCTCCAGCGTGGAACGATCTCCGTCGTCGGACACCAGCGCGATGGTCACCACCTCGTCGAACTCGGGCAACGCATTGCCCTCCACCGGCTCGGGCAAGAAGATCATGGCGGCCGTCAGGTTCAGCCACTGCTCCTGCGGCAGGCCGGTGCCCGGTTCGGCCACCACGAAGCCCGTGCCTTCAAAAACGTCGCTCAGCCGCTTCCACTGCACCGGCACCGCCACGCAGAACTCGCCCTCCTTGGAGCACTCCACGCGCAGGGCGGGCGCTGGCTTGGTCGTTTGTGCGGACGGATGAGCGGGCGTCGGCGCAGCGGCCTGCCCCGCGCACGGCGCGAGAGCAGCGAGCCCGAACACGACTGCGAGAAGAGTCAATGACAGTTTTGAGAATCTCATGGTTTGCCCACGGAGCGCGTGCGGCCGGCAATGGCCTCCAGCGCCGCCCGCGTCCCCTTAGGCAGATGATAACTCTCCGCGTCGGCGGGGAAGGTGCCCGCGCGGACCTCGTCGCGGTAGGCGCGCACCGCCTGGCCGATGGCCTCGCCGATGTTGGCGAAGCTGCGCACGAACTTCGGCGGCTCGGCGCTGCCCAGGCTCAACAGGTCATGGAAGACCAGCACCTGGCCGTCGCACTCCGGTCCTGCGCCAATGCCGATGGTGGGCGTCTCCACCTCGGCGGTGATCATCGCCGCCACCTCGCGTGGAATGCCCTCCAGATACAGGCAGATGACCCCGGCGCGGTCGAGCGCCACGGCATCGTGCATCAGCTGCTCAACGGCTGCCAGCGTCTTGCCCTGCACCTTGTAACCGCCCATCACGTGCACCGACTGCGGCGTCAGCCCAATGTGCCCGGCGACGGGGATCTCGGCGTCCGCCATGCGGCGGATCAGCTCCATGCGTTTTTCGCCGCCTTCGAGCTTCACCGCCTCGGCGCCGCCCTCCTTCAGAAAGCGCGCGGCGTTGGCCACCGCGTCCTGCGGGCCGAGGTGATAACTGGCGTAGGGCATGTCGGCGATGAGCAGCGCATGCTTCACGGCGCGACGCACAGCCCGCGTGTGGTGCAGCATCTCGTCCATGGTGACGGGCAGGGTGGTCTCGTAGCCGAGCATGGCCTGGGCGAGCGAGTCGCCGACCAGGATGACGTCAATGCCGGCCTCGTCCACCAGGAGTGCCGAGGAATAGTCGTAGGCCGTCAGGCAGGTGATGCGCTCGTGGCGCTGCTTCTTCTCAGCCAGTGTTTGTGCGGTGACTTTGGAGCAGAAATCTCCGGTGGTGATGCTCATGCTGCCTCCAGTGCGGCTCCACAAGGAAAGCTGGATGCCGCCTGTCGAGCTGTCAGGCTGTCAGCCTGGGATGGCTTGTTGCACGATCTCGAGAGTTGCGGCCTAAGGTCCGCACTCTCAGATGTGCCAGAGGGGATTGTAGCCCGCGGCAATTGCGGGTGCAAATTCCAGTGCGGAAGACCATGTGCGTGATATGAACGAAGACGGCGGAGAGCCAAAAACCGCCTACGCTTCCGCTCCCTGCTGCCCCAGCGGCAGGAAGTACTGCGTGCCCTTGATGGGCTCGCTGACGCGCTTCAGCAACATCTGCAAATCTTGGCTGCGTTCCACGAAGTCAATCTCCGAGGTGTTCACCACCAGCAGGTCGCTCGACGAGTAGTGAAAAAAGAAGTGCTCGTAGGCGCGCACGACTTCCTGCAGGTAATCTTCGTTGATGGCGCGCTCGGCGGGCGCATTCTTCTTCTTCAGCCGCTTGCGCAACACCTCCACCGGCGCCTGCAGGTAGATGACAAGGTCGGGCACGCGCAGGTTCTTACGGAAGTGCTGGTAGTAGTGGTTGTAAAGGAGCAACTCGGCGTCGCTCAGGTTCAGGTTGGCAAAGAGCTTGTCCTTCTCGAAGATGTAGTCGGCGATGATGACCTTGCGCGAGGCAGGGTCGGGCTCGAGCGCCGAGAGCTGTTCGTATCGCGCCCAGAGGAAGGCGAGCTGCGCCTGGAAGGCCGCACCCTTTTGGCCGTCGTAGAAGGCCGCGAGGAAGGGGTTCTCCTCGGGCTCCTGCACCAGTTGTCCGTGCAGCTGCTCCGCCAGGTAGCGCGCCAGCGTGCTCTTGCCGACCCTGATGGGGCCTTCAACGGCGATGTAGCGTGGTGGCTCGAAGAAGTTTGCCATGAGTGATGGCTGCGTCCAGACTTGGGCAGCATAGCGCGGTTGCCGGGCGGGAGCAATTGCGCATTGAGTAACTAGCCTGTCTTCTGTGCAATGTGTAAGGTGGCGCTGGGCCTCTGAATGGGCCGCTCCGGTGCGCTAGAATCAGGCAGGATGATTGGAATTCTGGCGGGAATTGCCGGGGCGGCTGCAGCCGCGGTTGCCGGACTACACACCATGGTGCCATGGTCGAGCCTCTACGGCCGCAACTTCAGCGGTCTGCGGGAAGGCACGCGCGCCCTGGCCCTGACCTATGACGACGGCCCCAATGACCCCTGGACGCTCCGCCTGCTCGATGTGCTCGCCCGCCACAATGCCCGGGCCACCTTCTTCATGCTCGGCGAGTTCGTGCGGCAGCGGCCGGATATCGTGCGCACTGTCTTCCAGGCCGGGCACGCCATCGGCAATCACAGCTACTCGCACCCTAATCTCATCTTCTCCACGCGCGCGCAGATGCAGAGCGAGATCGAAGAGACCAACCGGCTGCTGGAGGAGATCACCGGCGAGCGGCCCACGCTCTTCCGTCCCCCTTTCGGCGGACGCCGCATCGCCACCTTCCGCATGGCGCGCGAACTGAGGCTGGAGCCCGTCATGTGGCGCGTGACCTGCTACGACTGGAGCGCCACCAGCGTGGCCCAGATCGTGCGCCAGGCACGCAGGCAGATCACGGGCGGCGAGGTGGTGCTGCTGCACGACGGCGGCCACAAACAGATGGGCACCGACCGTTCGCTGAGCGTCCAGGCCACGGACGAGATCATCCGCTGCTATCTCGACAAGGGATTCAAGTTCATTACGGTTCCGGAGATGATGCAGGCCCGGCTGGAGGCGACTCCGGCGATCCCGTGACCGCGGTGCGCGATGCGACCGCTGTGCGCCGCACCACCAGCGCGATCAGCAGCGCGCACGCCACCCCCGGCAGCACACCGACGAACAAGATGGCCGCTATCTCCTGCCACTCCGAGGCCTTCGGGAGGCTCAGCGTATGCTCGCCCACGGAAAAAGCCAGCCCGATGAGCAGCTGCACAAGCTGAGGCAGCACGCCAAGCGCGAAGCCAACCAATGCGGCGAACCCGAAGCTCAGGCATCTGCTGCGGCGCAGGCGCCAGCGCTGAAGCGCGGCACACACTGCGCCCAGGAGCACTCCCACCGGGAAGCCGACGACATAGCACCAGAAGAAGAGAATGCCCCAGAATCCACGGACTTCATGGAAGGTCCGCAGGTCGGTGAGCCACGCATAGAACAGCACCACCGTGGGCGCCATGACGAGCGGCCCCACGAGAACGGTGATGAGCATGGCGGCGAGGTAGTCCCGTCCGGCGTGAGGGAGGCGCGGTGGTGTCGCCATGCCCGCCATCGTACTCCGGCGTGCCGGAGTGGCGCTACGCGAACGCCTGCGCGAAAGCGCTCTTTGTGGCGGCGATGGTCGCCTCGATATCCGCTTCGGTGTGTGCCGTCGAAAGAAACGCCGCCTCGAACTGCGAGGGCGGCAGCCAGACGCCCGCTTCCAACATGCCGCGATGGAAGCGCCCGAACCGTTCGGTGTTGCAGGTAGCCGCGCTCTCCCAGTCGGTTACAACGCGGTCAGTGAAGAACCAGGTGAACATGCTGCCGACCTGGTTGGCGGTCATGGCTACTCCTGCCGAATGTGCGGCGGCCTTCACTCCCTCCACCAGCTTCACAGAGAGCGCGTTCAGTCGCGGATAGATCTCCTTGCGTTTGCTGCCGAGCGTTTTCAGCATGGCGAGCCCGGCGGCCATGGCCAGCGGATTGCCACTGAGCGTGCCCGCCTGGTACATCGGTCCTAAGGGCGACACCAGGGCCATAATCTCGCCCGGCCCGCCGTAAGCCCCCACCGGCAGCCCGCCGCCGATGACCTTGCCCAGCGTGGTCAGGTCGGGGGCAATGCCGTAGAGCTCCTGCGCACCGCCGTAGCTGACGCGGAAACCGGTCATCACCTCATCGAAGACAAGCAGCGCGCCGTCCCTTTTTGTGATCTCCCGCAGGAATTGCAAGTATCCCTGCGCCGGTGGCACGCAACCCATGTTGCCCACCACCGGCTCCACGATGATGCATGCAATCTGCCCCTTGAACTTCGCGAACGCCTCTTCCACCGCCTTCGGGTTGTTGTAAGGCAGGGCGAGGGTGAACTGCACAAACTCCTCCGGCACTCCGGCCGAGCCGGGGATGCCGAACGTTGCGACTCCGGAGCCCGCCTTCACCAGCAGGGCATCGCTGTGTCCGTGATAGCAGCCTTCGAACTTCACGATGTACTTGCGGCCGGTGCAGGCGCGCGCCAGCCGGATGGCCGACATGGTGGCCTCGGTGCCGCTGGAGACGAAGCGCACCTTTTGCATGGACGGAAACGCCGCGAGCACGGCCTCGGCCAGGTCGGCCTCGGCCGGTGTGCTGGCGCCGAAGCTGGTGCCGTTGCGCGTGGCCGCGATGACAGCCTCCACCACTTCGGGCGCGGCGTGGCCAAGCATGAGCGGGCCCCAACTCAGCACGTAGTCAAGGTAGGAGTTGCCGTCGGCATCGAACATGTGGGCGCCTTCACCGCGCACGATCATCGGCGGCTCGCCGCCCACCGCGCGGAATGCACGCACCGGGCTGTTCACGCCGCCGGGCATGAGCCGTTCGGCGCGCTGCTGCAACTGGCGTGAGCGGGAGAGGGTCAGGGACATTCGAAAAGCCCTCCGGCGCAGGCGAAAGCCGCGCTGACCATCCCAAGCTACCACAGCCGCCAAACGCGGTGCGCGAGTTCACTGCAACACTGCACCCATGCCGGATACAATCGCGACCAGTGCCGACGCTGGTTCCGAACCTGCGCGTGCACCTCGACCTGTAACGGCGCACCTGTTGCGGGCACAAGGAGACTGCTGATGATGAAGGCCACGGCCACAGAATTCAGACTTCGCTTCTGGATCTTCGTTGCGATCTACTGGCTGTCGTTTTCGCTCTACCTCTTCGACCACCAGAACCTCGGTGGCTGGCTGGCGATGAACGCGGGGCGGCTGCTACCCAGCCTTACGGGAGGCGTCGCGGTCAAGATTGTCTTCTGGCTGGGAACCCTGCTGGCCGTCCTGGGAGCGGCGCTGCGCACCTGGGCCACTGGCTACCTGCGGCCTGAGGTGATGGTGGATGAGCGTGTGCATAGCGCGCGGCTGGTGGCCGACGGCCCGTATCGCTTCCTGCGCAACCCGCTCTACTTCGGCAACATGCTGATGGCGTTCGGCTACGCTGTGATGGCCAGTCGCGTGGGCGCCCCGGTGCTGGTGGCATTGCACGTCATCTTCCTGCTGCGGCTCATTGGGCGCGAAGAGGCGGCACTGGCAAAGACCCAGGGCGAGAGCTACGCCGGCTACTGCCGCGCCGTGCCGCGACTCTGGCCGTCGCTCACGCCGCGCGTGCCGGCGGCCGGGCATCCCTTCTCGCTCGGCGGAGGCATACTCGGCGAGGCGTTCTTCTGGTGCCTGGCGCTGGCCGAGGCGGTGTTTGCCGTTACACTCAAGATCAAGGTCTTCTACTGGGTGCTGTGGGCTTCATTTGCGGTGTACGCCGTGTGTTACGCGGTCATCAAGTTGCAGCGACGGTCGGGTGACGCAGATCGCGCGCTCTAGGGCACCGCACGGAGAGGTTTGCATGAGAGAGATCATTGCTGATTCAAAGCTGGTCGCGTACTGCGGACTCTACTGCGGCGCCTGTCGCTCTTATCTAAAAGAGAAGTGCCCTGGCTGCCACGACAATGAGCGGGCGTCGTGGTGCAAGGTCCGCACCTGCTGCATGGAGCACTCGTACACCTCCTGCGCTGAGTGTAAGGAGTTTCCCGATCCGCACTCCTGCAGGAAGTTCCACAACTTCTTCTCCAGGGCCATCGGCTTCGTCCTGCGCTCCGACCGCCGGGCGTGCGTGGTGCAGATACGCCAGCTCGGCCTTGAAGGCCACGCGCAGAAGATGGCACAGAACCGGCGGCAGACTATCCCGCGCTGAGCCGAAGCTGCACCGCGCCGGCTGCTAGAATGAACCCGTCATGGTGTTTCCCTTCGTCCGCGAGCTGCTTGCGGACGCGGAAACCAGTCCCGGCTTCCTGCGCGTGGCCTCCCACCTCAAAGGGGGCTCGGGGCGCATACGTGTCTCCGGACTCACCCCGACAGCCAAAGTGCTGCACCTCGCACTGCTCCATCGGGCCACCGGACGGCCGCTCATCCTGCTGGTGAACGACAACCGTGCGGCGGAAGAGCTTCTGCCCGTCCTGCAGTCCTTCTGCGAACTGACCGGCGCGGCCTCGCCGGAGAGCATTGCGTACCTGCCGGCGCGCGACGTGCTGCCCTTTGAGAACCTCTCGCCGCACCCCGAGATCCAGGAAGCCCGCGCCAGAGCGCTGTGGCGCATCGCGGGTGGGGGTGCTTCGCTGGTGGTGGCGCCGGTCGCCGCGGCGGTCATCCGCCTGCGCGACGCCGAGTTCTACCTGAACCTGGCGCGCACCCTGCGGCGCAATGAGAGTGTGGACCTTGAGGCGCTGGTACAACACCTCAACGTCACCGGCTACAACGCGACCGACGTGGTGGAGATGGAAGGCAACTACGCGGTGCGCGGCGGCATCCTCGACGTCTATCCGCCGGTGCTTGACCGCCCGCTGCGTGTGGAATTCTTCGGCGACGAGATTGAGTCCATCCGTAAGTTCGACCCCGCCACGCAGCGCTCCGCTGGCGAAACTGACGAGGCCTTGCTGCTGCCGCTCACGGAGACTCCGGTCACCGAGGAGTTGCTCGCCGGAATCCACGCCCGACTCAGCGGTCATCGCGTCGAGGGGGATGAAGAGGTCGTCGAAGAAGCCGTGCGCCACGGCGGCGTCAGCGTCTTTCCCGGCTGGGAGTTTTTCGCCCCGGCCATCAACGCGCCCAGCAGCCTCTTCGACCTGCTGCCCACCGCGCCCGTGCTGCTTGACGAGCCGGAAGTGCTGGCGCGTGACCTCGGCGCCTGGTGGGAGCGCGTGGAGCAGGCGCACGAACGCAGCGGCATCGGCAACCTTATCCGCCCGGAGGACATTTACCTGTCGCCGGAGCAGGTGAACTTTCTGCTGAGTTCGCGCACCGGCGTGGGCTTCGAGCGGCTAGGCCTCGGCGATGACGAGAAAGCTGCCGAGATCGCAGCGCAGCCGTCGCTGCGCTTCCATGGCGCGGTTCCGGCGATGCTGGAGGAGATAAAGAAACTCACCGCCGGTGGACAGCGCGTGCTGCTGGCGGCGGGCACCAGCGGCGAGCTCGAGCGCCTGGCGGACATCTTCAACGAATACACGGTTCCATACCGTCTGGGCACGCGCCTGGAGCGTGCAGGCAGCGGCACTTATGCCGCCGAGGCCGGCTACCTCGGCGAAGATTTCTCCGCCACCACGCTGGTGCGCGCATTTCTGCCCGCCGGTGTGGTGCTGCCGGAGTCACGGCTGGTTCTTTTCGGCTCGACCGACCTCTTCGAGGAGGAAGTAGAGGTCGAAGCCGCGCGCGCGCCGCGTCCGCGCTCAAAGGCGGCGGCATTTCTCTCCGACTTCCGCGACCTGGCCGTCGGCGATTACGTGGTGCACGTGGAGCACGGCATCGGGCAGTACCAGGGGCTGCGCGAGATCGCCCAGACGGACGGCTCCCACGCCGAGTTCATGGTGCTGGAGTACGCCGATGCCGCGCGCCTCTACGTTCCTCTCACCCGGCTCGACTTGGTGCAGAAGTACCGCGTTTCCGAGGGCGGCCGTCCGGTGCTCAGCCGGTTGGGCACACAGCAGTGGGCGCGCACCAAAGCCAGGGTGAAGAAGGCCATGCAGAACATGGCCGACGAGCTGCTTAAGCTCTACGCGCAGCGCAAGACGGTGGATGGCTTCGGCTTTTCCGCCGACAACGACTTCATGCGCGAGTTCGAGCAGGCCTTCGAATACGCCGAGACCGAGGACCAGCAGTCGGCCATCAGCGATGTGAAGCGCGACATGGAGACCCGCCAGCCCATGGACCGCCTGCTCTGCGGTGACGTCGGTTACGGCAAGACCGAGGTCGCCATGCGCGCCGCCTTCAAAGCGGTGAATGACGGCAAGCAGGTGGCCGTGCTGGCCCCGACCACCGTGCTCGCCTTCCAGCACTTTGAGACCTTCCGCCACCGCTTTGCTGCCTTCCCCATCACCATCGAGATGATTTCGCGCTTCCGCACCACCCGGCAGCAGAAGGAGATCGTGGAACGCGTGAGCCAGGGCCGGGTGGACATTCTCATCGGCACGCATCGCCTGCTCTCCAGGGACGTGGCCTTTCCCGACCTCGGACTGGTGGTGATAGACGAGGAGCAGCGCTTCGGAGTGCGCCACAAGGAGCGCCTCAAGCAGTTGCGCAAAGAGGTGGACGTGCTCACCATGTCGGCCACGCCCATCCCGCGCACGCTGCACATGTCGCTGGTCGGCCTGCGTGACATGAGCCTGATCGAGACCCCGCCGAAGGACCGCATGGCCATTCAAACCGTGGTCGCCGCCTGGGACGAGAAACTCATCCGCTCAGCCATCGAGCAGGAGCTCGAACGCGGCGGGCAGGTCTACTTCGTGCACAACCGCGTGGAGAGCATCTACGAGATCGCCGACAAGCTGCGCGAGCTGGTGCCCAAGGCGCGCATCCTGGTGGGCCACGGACAGTTGAACGAAGGTGAGCTGGAGAAGATCATGCTCGCCTTCATGCGCCACGAGGCCGATATCCTGGTGGCAACGACGATCATCGAGAACGGTCTCGACATTCCGCTCTGCAACACCATCGTAGTCAACCGCGCCGACCGCCACGGGTTGAGCGAGCTCTACCAGTTGCGCGGGCGCGTGGGCCGCAGCAACCGCCGCGCCTACGCCTACCTGCTCATCCCCGCCGAGCGCGACCTCACCGACCTGGCGCGGCGGCGGCTGGCGGCATTGAAGGAGTTCAGCGAACTGGGCGCGGGCTTCAAGATTGCCGCTCTTGACCTTGAGCTGCGCGGCGCCGGCAACCTGCTCGGCGGCCAGCAGAGCGGGCACATCGAAGCCATCGGCTTTGAGATGTACACCACCATGCTGGAGCAGACGGTACGCGAGCTGCGTGGCGAAGAAGTGCCCGCCGCGCCTGAGACCCAGCTCAACCTTGGACTCAATATCCGTATTCCGAACGACTACATCCGCGAGGAGAACCACCGCCTGCGCATCTATAAGAAGGTGGCCGGAGTGGAGAACGAGGACCAGTTGCGCGACGTGGCCGCCGAATTGCGCGACCGCTACGGTGAGCCTCCGGCGGCGGTGCAGAACCTGCTGCAATATGCCGCACTCAAGCTGCTCTGCCAGAAGATGGGAGTTTCCGCCATTGAGAGACGCCGCGAATTGGTGAGCGTACGATTCGTGGAGAAGGCCGAGATTGATCCCGGAAAGATCATGCACTTCGTCAGTCGCAGCAAGGGCTCGCAGTTTTCTCCCCAGGGCGTGCTGAAATTCACGCAGAAGGGCGCAAACGCCGACGAGGTGCTCGCCGGCCTGCGGACGACGCTGGCGGAGCTGGCATCGTGAGAACGTGCGCGAACGAAACAGGAATTCAGTCCCGTCAGGGACGATACTATGAGTCTGGAGTCAGTGCATTGACCACAAGAACGAGAATCATCGTCGCCGTTGTTGCCGTGCTCCTTTGTACTGGAGCGCTTTTCGCACAACCGAAAGCGCCCGCGTCAACGCCCGCCCCCTACCCCGCCGGCCTCAACAAGCTCGCCGACGACTTCATGGCCGACTTCTTCACCTTCCAGCCTTCCGAGGCCACGCGCGCCGGCCTGCATCAATACGACGCCCAGTTCGAAGATTTCTCCGCGGCCCGCATCACAAGGCAGATCGTGATCACCCGCCGCTGGGAGCAGGACCTCGCGCAGGTTAACACCAGGGGTTGGAGCCAGTGGGCGCGCGCCGACCGCGACATGCTGCTCGCCTTCGTGCGCTCGCGCGACTTCGAACTGGCGACGACCCTTCCCTGGGCGCAGGACCCCGGCTACTACACGGCCGTCGCCTCTGACTCGACTCTGGTGCTCATCAGCCGCGAGTTCGCGCCGCCGGAGGCGCGCCTGCGCTCGCTGATCGCGCGCGAGCAGAAGATGCCCGCTTTCTTCGCCGAGGCGCGCAAGAACTTGAAGAAACCGCCGCGCGTCTTCACGGAGATGGCCATCGAACAGCTTCCCGACGTGATTGATTTCTTCTGTCGCGACGTTCCCGCCGCCTTCGCCGGCGTGAAAGACCCGCAACTGCAGGCGGAGTTTGCAACATCGAACGCCGCCGTGGTCGCGGCCCTGCAGGACTACCTGGCTTGGCTGAAGCAGGACCTGCTGGCGCACTCGAACGGCGACTTCCACCTCGGTGCGGAAAACCTGCGCAAGAAGCTGCTCTATGAAGAGATGGTGGATGAACCGCTCGACAAGTTGCTCGCACGCGGCATCGCCGACCTGCGCCGCAACCAGCAGGAGTTCGCCCGCGTCGCGCGGCTGATTGACCCGGCGAAGACGCCGCAGCAAGTCTTGGCTGGCCTGCAGAAGGAGCATCCCGCGCCCGACGGACTCATCAAGGCCTTCGGCGACCGGCTCGCCGGTCTGCAGCGCTTCTGCGACGAGCACCACATCATCACCACGCCGCCGGGCAAGCCGCTCATCCTGAAGGAAACGCCGCCCTTTATGCGCGCCACCTCTTCGGCCAGCATGGACGCCCCCGGCCCCTTCGAGACCCAGGCCACCGAGGCCTTTTTCAACGTCACCCTGCCCGACCCCGGCCTTCCCCCCGCACAGGTCGAGGAGTACATGCAGGGCTACAGTTGGGGAGTCATCAGCAGCACCGCCACGCATGAGGCCATTCCCGGCCACTATGAGCAGTACCTGTGGAATGCGCGCGTGCCCTCGCGCATCCGGCAGTTCCTCTCGCTCGACCTCAGCAACATCAATTCGCACTGGGGCGGCACAAACGCCGAAGGCTGGGCGCACTATACCGAGCAGATGGTGATTGACGAAGGCTTCGGCCGCACCCCCGGCGTGCCCGAGGACAAGGACATTCCATGGCTCAAGCTGCGGCTGGGCCAATTGCAGGACGCACTGTTGCGCAACGCGCGCTACGTCGTCGCCATTCAGATGCACACCGGCAAGATGAGCTTCGACCAGGCCGTCGAGTACTTCCAGAAGGAGGGTTACCAGACGCGCCCGACGGCCATTGCCGAGACCCGCCGCGGCACTGGAGACCCCACCTACCTGATGTATACCCTCGGCAAGTTGCAGATCCTGGAGCTGCGCGAGGAGCTGAGGTGCCGCCAGGGAGCGAAGTTCAACCTGCAGGAGTTCCATGACCGGCTGATGGAGCAGGGCGTGGCGCCCTTGCCGGTGATCCGCAAGGCGATGCTCGCAGAATAAGGGCTTCTGCTAACATCGCGCTCGCGTTATGCTGTGCCGTACCGCAGAGAGTCGCGATCAACGGACGGTGAACCCATGAAGCTGAAAGTGCGCAAGGCGGTGTTTCCCGCGGCGGGGCTGGGTACGCGCTTCCTGCCCGCAACCAAGGTCATCCCCAAAGAGATGCTGCCGCTGGTGGACAAACCCATCATCCAGTACGGCGTGGAGGAAGCCATCGCCTCCGGCTGCGACCAGATCATCTTCGTCACCGGCCGCGGCAAGACGACGATGGAGGACCACTTCGACGTCAGCTACGAGCTGGAGAAGACGCTCGAAGCGCGCGGCAAGCACGAGCTGCAGCAGCTGGCGAACCTGGTGGCGCACCTGGCGCAGGTCTTCACCGTGCGCCAGAAGGAGCCGCTCGGCCTCGGCCATGCCGTCCTCATGGCCAAGGAGCTGGTCAACAACGAGCCCTTCGCCGTCATCCTGCCCGACGATGTGATTGACGCCGAGACACCCTGCATCCGGCAGATGATGGACGTCTTCCATCACACGCAGTGTTCCGTGATTGCCACCCAGGTTGTGGAGGGCGAGGCCATCTCCGCTTACGGCGTGCTCGACGTCTCCCCGGTGGACGGCTTCGAGGGCCGCGTCTTTGAGATCCACGACATGGTGGAGAAACCGAAGCCGAAGGAAGCACCGTCGCAACAGGCCATCATCGGCCGCTACATCCTCACCCCGGCCATCTTCCACTGCATCGAGCACATCACGCCGGGCGCCTGCGGAGAGTTGCAGCTCACCGATGCCATGCGCGCCCTGCTCAAGAAGGAAAAGATGTACGGATACTGCTTCAAAGGCAAGCGCCACGACGCCGGCGACAAGCTGGGGTTCCTGAAGGCCACGGTGGAGTTCGCGCTCAAGCGCCCCGACCTCGGCCCGGCGTTCGAGGAGTTCCTGCGGACGCTCGACCTGAAGAAGGCCGCGGCGGCGAAGTACTGACCTCAGCACGCCGGGCGGGCAAGAGTCACGACAGAGGTTTGCATGCTACTTTGCCCGCGATTCCTTGAGCTTGCGCGACTTCTCTTCCACGCCCTGCGCCAGCTTCTCCTTGTGGGCCTCGAGCTTCCTGGCCACCTCGGGATCGCTCAAGCTGATGATCTGCGCCGCCAGGATGCCGGCGTTGGTGGCGCCCGCCTTGCCGATGGCCATGGTCGCCACCGGCACCCCGCCCGGCATCTGCACCGTGGCCAGCAGCGAATCGAGCCCGAAGAGCGGCGTGCTGGCAATGGGCACGGCGATTACCGGCAGCGTGGTCTCCGCGGCAACCACCCCGGCCAGATGTGCGGCCGCGCCTGCGCCTGCGATGATGGCTTTGATGCCGTTGCCCCTTGCGGCGCGCGTAAGCTCGGCGGTGCGCACCGGCGAGCGATGCGCTGAGGCCACCTCCATTTCATAGGCGATCCCGAACTGCTCCAGCGCCTTGGCGGCTTCGCCCATCACCTCGGCGTCGCTGTCACTGCCCATCACGATCAACACTTGCGGCTTGGTCATGGTTTACAGGACCTTCTCCATCATCTGGAAGATCACGGCGTGGCGCAGCGAGGCGTGCGCGCTCAGTTCTTCCGACATATGCAGGCGGCAGTAACCCGCCTGCGGCTTGCCCTCCTGCACCACCACCCAGGCGCTCTGGCACTTGCCTTCGCCCCTGGCGCAGACGGCAAACTCCGCGTGCCGCGTCGCGTCGAACCGCTCCACTCTGCGCGTCGTCAAGATGGCCGCTCCTTTCAAGCTACTTCGGTTTGAGTGCCCGATGCGCGATGTCGCGCCGGTAATGCGCACCCTCGAACTGGATACAGGCCGCTGCTTCATAAGCGCGGTCCACCGCCTGCTGCAGGTCTGAGCCGCGCGCCGTCACCCCCAGCACGCGTCCGCCGGCGGTCACAATCTGGCCGTCACGCAGCGCCGTGCCGGCGTGGAAGACCTTGGCCCCTTCGACCTTGGCCGCCGCGCCGAGCCCGCGTATCGGCTTGCCGCTCTCGTAGTTGCCGGGATAGCCGCTGCTGGCCATCACCACGCAGGCGGTGGCGTCCTCGGTCCAAGTGAAGAGCCCCTGCTTCACGCCGCCGCTGATGCCGGCCTCGAAGGCATCGAGCAGGTCGCTTTCCATGCGCATCAGGATGGGCTGCGTCTCCGGATCGCCAAATCGGCAGTTGAACTCCAGCACCTCGGGTCCGCGCGCCGTCATCATCAGCCCGCAGTAGAGAATCCCGGTGTACGCATTGCCCTCCTGGCGCATGCCGTCAATCACCGGCTGCGCAATGTGCGAGATCAGCCAGTCGCCCATGGCGGCGTCCACCAGCTGGCTGGTGGAGTAGGCTCCCATGCCGCCGGTGTTCGGGCCCTGGTCGCCGTCGTATGCGCGCTTGTGGTCCTGCGCAGCCACCAGCGGGGCCACATGCTCGCCGTCGCTGAGCACGAGAAAGGAGATCTCTTCGCCCTGTAGAAACTCCTCAAGCACCACCTTGCGCCCGGCCTCGCCCAGCAACTTGCCGCTGAGCATGTCGCGCGCCACTGCGTCAGCTTCTTCCCGGGTCTGCGCGAGGATGACGCCCTTTCCCGACGCCAGCCCGTCGGCCTTCACCACGACGGGAGCGTGGAAATGTGCCAGCGCGTCTTTGACCTGGTTCGAGTGGGTACAGAGAACGTAGCGCGCCGTGGGGATGCGGAAGCGCTGCATGAACTCCTTGGCGAATATCTTGCTCGATTCCAGCTGCGCGGCGGCCTGCGTCGGGCCGAAGATGGCCATGCCGCGCCGCCGGAACTCGTCCACCACGCCGAGGGTCAGCGGGGCCTCGGGGCCCACCACCGTCAGCTCCGGCCGCACGCGATGTGCCAGCGCGACGATCGCGTCCAGGCTGTTGATGTCCACGGGATGGCAGGCGGCCTCCTGCGCAATGCCCGCGTTGCCCGGAGCGCAGTGCACCTCGGTCACCCGCGGAGACTGTTTCAGCTTCCAGACCAGCGCATGCTCGCGTCCGCCGCCGCCCAGCACCAGCACTTTCATAATGCGCACAGGGTATGAGCTATGAGGGAGCGGTGTCAAACCGGTGAGTGACCTCACTACCGGGCATGTCGGCGCAAGATCGCTTCGTCAAAGCTAGAAGTAGCTTTCGTAGACCACGACCTTCCAGGTAACTCCGGTCGGCGCGAGCTCCAGCAGTCCACCACCGGTGAATTGGTGCTGCGGCCCACTCCCCAGTTTCGTCAGCTTGAAATACAGCGATACGCGGTCCCGCCGATCGCTCCGGTACGCCAGCTTCCACCCAGTTGCACGCCGATCGAGCGCATAATCGCAAAACTTTGGCTCGATCACCGAGGGACAGCGGCCCTCGCGGAGCGTTGCAAAGAAGTTGTCTGCCGTCCTTTCAGGAGAGCGGTCGCGCAGAGGGTTGAAGACAGTCAGTCCGGTAAGCTCGCGGTCATAGTCGCCACAAGCACACTCGGTCTCAGCGAAAACATGAAGCAACACTGGCTGGCGACGCAGGAGAAGGAGCAGCGAGGCGAGCGCAACCACGAGCACGCCGGAGAACACGAGTAGGCAACTACTCTTCCGCATCTTCGCAGTCATGTTCTACTCATCTGCTTCTCTGCGTCGCCTCCACAGTCCACTCGCCCAGAGGTCACTACTGCTGCGTCGCGGGAGCGCTGGGAGAGCAAGTCCGGTCCGGTGCTGACCCCGCATGCGCTGTCTTCCAATCCGGGTGCTCCGGAATGTAAACCTGTTTGGCCCAGGGGTCAGCCATCATCCACTTCTCCAGATTGTTGAGGATGTGCTGCTTCAATCGGATGTCGTCGATGGCCTTCTTCACCTGCCATTCCCGGCAGGCGGTCACCTGGCGGATCTCCTTCGCCTCGTTCTCTTCGAGGCAGACGCTGGTCTCCATCCGGAAGCCCCGGTCGAAGGTATCAATGGCCTGCTGGAACTTCGAGGCTTCCAGCTCACGCATGGCGTCAATGACGGAGACGAAGCCCTGGGGATCGACCGGATTCTTGCGCTTGTACTGCTGATCGTGCACCATCTCGTGTCCAATCACCGAGACTAGAAATGCCGGCGTCACCAGGTACAGGTCGGGGCTGACGGTCAGAGTGGGTAAGCCAACCTTCGAGGGCATCAGCGACGCCCACTGGTCACGCCCGCTCACCTCGCCGATCCGCACATTGAATTGCTGGATCCTGTAGTGGTAATAACGCTGGAGCACCAGATTGAGGATGCTCTTCTCCGGCTGTTGGACGTAGGCGGAGCGCTTCTGCAGCGCCACCGCTCCATACGCGAGAATGTACATGTCGCCCGACGCCGGCGCGGTAAGGTGCTTGGTAATGCCGACGCAGATGGGCTGGAAGCTGCACGGCTTGTCCGCCATGGTGACGCCCCGTGTCAGCCCGTTGCCCTCGCGCGTCACCTGGCAGTCGTTCTTGCATGCGCCGGGCTGGTAGAAGCGCTTCTTGCTGGTGGTGCAGATGTAATCCTGCGCGAAGACGGAGAACGAAACAAAGAACACGAACAGGAATGCCGCAAGCCTGCAGGCTGTTTTCATGGGAAAGTCCTCTCTGACTGCCGGTAAGGGCGCAGGTTACACGCAAAATGCGCGGACTTCAATCAACTTGTGAGGGGGCTCCTTTGGCGCGGCCTTTCGCGTGCTAGCTTATTAAGGAGCACGGTCGGACACCGGGCTCCGCAGACCCGCATGAAGGTTGACGGCAAAGTCGAGCAAAACGGTGGCTGGCGAACTCTCTCCGGCAGCCCCAGCCTGCCGGAGATTCACAGCAGCTTGCCCATCCCGCGCTTCGGATCCCTGCGCAAGCTCATGGCCTTTGCCGGTCCCGGCTTCCTGGTCGCCGTGGGCTACATGGACCCCGGCAACTGGGCCACCGATCTCGCCGCCGGCTCACGCTACAACTACCGCCTGCTCTTCGTCATCAGCCTGAGCAACCTGCTGGCCGTCCTGCTGCAGAGCCTGGCCATCAAGCTGGGCGTGGTGGGCGGGCGCGACCTCGCCCAGGCCTGCCGAGACTACTTCAGCCGACCCGTGGCCTGGGGCATGTGGGTGCTGGCGGAGATCGCCATCGCCGCCTGCGACCTCGCCGAGGTCATCGGCTCGGCCATCGCCCTGCAACTGCTCTTTCATATCCCGCTGCTCGTCGGCGTGGTGCTCACCGGCTTCGACGTCATTCTTCTTCTCATGTTGGAGAACAAGGGCTTCCGCTACATCGAGGCCATCGTCATCACCCTGACGGCCACCATCGGCATCTGCTTCGGGCTGGAGATCCTCTTTTCGCACCCAGAGATGGCGCCCGCTTTGCGCGCGCTGGTCGTCCCGGATGTTGGCATCCTGCGCGACCCGAGCATGATGTTCATCGCCATCGGCATCCTCGGCGCCACCGTGATGCCGCACAACTTGTACCTGCACTCGGCCGTGGTGCAGACGCGCAACTTCGAGCGCAGCCCCGAGGGCCGCCGCGAGGCCCTGCGTTTCTGCAACATTGATTCCGCAGTGGCGCTGACCTTCGCCCTGCTGGTGAATGCTGCCATCCTCATCGTCGCTGCCGCCGTCTTCTACCGCAGCGGCAATCGCCAGGTGGCGGAAATCCAGGATGCCTACCGGCTCATGTCGCCGCTGCTCGGCGTCACCGGCGCCAGCGCGCTCTTCGCCATTGCCCTGCTCGCCTCCGGACAGAACTCCACCCTGACCGGCACCCTCGCCGGGCAAATCATCATGGAGGGTTTCATCCACATCCGGCTGCGGCCCTGGCTGCGCCGCATGGTCACGCGCCTCCTCGCCATCATCCCCGCCGTAGTCGTCACCGCCATGGCCGGCGCCAGCGGCACCGCGCGCCTGCTGCTCTTCAGCCAGGTGGTGCTCTCCATGCAGTTGAGCTTCGCTGTCGTCCCGCTGGTGATGTTCACCTCCAGCCGCCGCCTGATGGGAGAGTTCGTCAACGGACCGCTCATGAAGGCGCTGGCGTGGTCCGCCGCCGCGCTCATCGCGGCGCTGAACGCGTGGCTGCTGGTGCAGGCATTCCGGTGAATAGGCGACAATTCACTTCCCCCCAGCGTTCGGTTCGCTTTAGACCAACTTAGTTAATAGTGTAGAAGCTGAATGGGTGCTATGTTGCGGGTGGCGATTCTCCCGACAGCGCGACGATGGCGAGAGCTTATTCAGATGATCTGCGGTGCCGCATTTTGCGGGCTTAC
>Ga0209777_10001519_pt1 | contig 33172 bp, 53 predicted proteins | sample FrelakmetHBP12HB_FD_187147 | JGI IMG/M metagenome (GOLD analysis project Ga0209777, IMG submission 187147) | Freshwater lake sediment microbial communities from the University of Notre Dame, USA, for methane emissions studies -HBP12 HB (SPAdes)... | ecosystem: Environmental > Aquatic >... | reverse complement strand
ATGCTGAAGTATCGGATCTGGGACAATATGTAATAAGAGAAGTAATCTTTCAGGTGCGGAAGGCGTTTGACGATTACAAAGGAATGGTTGTATGTACATGTGATTCACCCGATGTCTGCGATAACAAGATATTAGTATCAGCCAATGATGAGACCATGACATTCAGGGAAGAGATAGCGGCGATACTTAATGACACAGATATGCTCGAAGACTGTAAATATGGAGAGCATAATTCGTGCCCCAAGGGAGACTATCAAACAGCTTGTCGCAGATGTGCCTTAGACCGCATCCTCTTAGCAGTAGGCAAGCTGGCTGAGGGGATGCCAAAGACTCAATGTGTGTGCCAAGCCTATATCAGAAAGGAGCTGCAATGAGTGGAGCGGTCAATGTTGTCGCTTCGTGGGATTGATTTGACATTTTTAGGAAATGTGGTATATTCCGTAAATAAGTCTCCGGCGAGAGGGGAAACTGAAGAATGGCTACCGCCACGTGTCGACATAAGGAGCAAATCGTTAATGATATCGGTATATGTGAGCATTGCGATCGCATTCTTCAGTATAATTCCTACGAACAAGATCCGAATATTAAACCAGTTATCCTGAAAGAAGGGCATGTCCCCGGGCTAGAATACTGCAATCGAGGAGACGGCATCGAAATCCGTTACGAGGGTAAGCTCTGGGCCACGATGTCGATGGCCAATGACGAGATGCAGTACATCACGAATCGAATCGTCCAGTCGATGGCCAAGTGTTATTTAAGAGAGGGTTCGCTTACGGCGAGCAGGAGCCTGCGGGATCAGGTACTCGCATTTCTGGATAAAGGGATGAGCGACGAGCAGATAATCGTGGAATTTGCAAAGGATAAGCGGGATACGGTGCGAAGATATATCAGAGATTTGAGAAAGGAACGAGATGGACGATCTTCAGGTACAGGGAAACAACACCCAAGGTAATTGCGACGGGTTTGTGGATCCAGTAAAGGGTTCGCAACCCATGCGCACCATCATGATTTCCACACTTAAGATTACTATCGACCAAGGCCACTCCGATGAGGAGAGGTGGCGCTTTGTGAATGGGTGTAACATGGGAGAGAACTGCATGAACCCGGATTGTTGGTTCGGAGCAGTTATTCGTAATAAGAAAAGAGCAGAATCGAGAATAAGAAAGGAACAGGCGAATGAGTAAGAAAATGGATGCAATTGACGTGCTGGCGGCATTAGCCGAAGGCGCGAAGGCCGAGAAGAAGAACGGTCGGTACAAGCCGACCCTCAAGCAGCAGAAGGCTGTAATAGATTTCGCAATTGCGAACAAATGTGTGATCCATCCTTTAGGCATGAGCTATTATATCGAGGGCTTCAATGAGTTCAAACACTGCGTTTGCGATAAGAATAGACCGACCTGCCCCTGCCCCGAGGCGCCGGCCGAAATAGCCGAGAAAGGCCACTGCCTATGCCAGCTCTTCTGGAGATCTTTCGAGGACTACATCAAAGCGAAGAGGCTGGATGCCCTTTGTCCAAAAGGCGGAGACCACGAGTGGGGAATCGATGGTCTGCACCAAAATAGCTTCTGCAAGAAGTGTTTCGCTAATAAACCTGAGGGAGAAGTATAAATGGAGAGCGTATATTTTCAAGCAGCGATAGGACCCTGCGACCAATTTGTGTGCAAGGTGAGTTGCCCCCTATGCGATGGCGAGAATCCTGTCCGTCCACCTGCCGTCAGGTGCCCCAAATGCAAGGACAAGGGTTTCCTCAAAGAAACGCTGGAGATCCAAGTGGTGATTTCTCCACTTAAGGTTATTGAGGAAGAGAATGCCGTCAAGGTTAACTACGGTTGTAATATGTGGAAGGCATGCGAGCAAAAACGCTGTCAATATAGTCAGGTGAGCAAAGGGCCGCGCACGGAAAAGAAATAAATGCCCGAAGAAGACTGGTCTCCGAAGACGCAGGCTATCGTCCGATACAGGCGAGAGAATTTCTGTCTGGACATGCAAGACGTAGCCGATAAGTTCGGGGTTTCCCGGGAGTGGGTGCGCCAAGTATGTGAGCGCGCCGGTGTTCAGACGACGGCGGCTGGGTGGGGAACGAAAGATATCTGTCCGAAGTGCGGAGAGCACAAAAACGAATGTGCAGTGATGTGTCGTAAATGTCGGCATGAAGCGCACATCGTACCGCTAACGTGTTCCTTCTGCGGGAAAATCTTTGAGAGAGGGCAAAGCTTAGTCCTTCATTGTAGAGGCGCAACACATACGAGACCTCTGGACAGCGGCAAGGGATAGAAGAATAGCGAAACAGCAAGCGTAATTCCCTAAGACACAAAGAAGAGGCTGGTTCATCGCCAGCCTCTTTATTATTTGGTGGGGGTTTATACTACTACTATTTCCCGCGGACGCCCTTGCAGGACTGTGCAGCGGTCGTGAACGCAGCGGTTCCGCCGTGGCCACCGCGCAGCTTGCCGCCAACGCAGCGGTTGAAAGCTGATTTGGAATGGCCGGGAAGACCCACGATTCGGCGGGCCAGCGGAAGGGTGATGTTCTTACCTGAAAGTTTCATTGGGACGCCTCCTTAAAATTTTTCGATACTACTACTGAGTTGCTACTAATCCTTGTGGCTTTGAGCCATACAATCCAGTTTCACAAGGTTCTTTTTTAAGTTGTCCCCCACCTCAGACTTAATCTTATCCAGAGTCTCCGCTATTGTCAAGGCGTCGCCCGTGTCCCACGCCTTTTGAAGCACCTGAACTTGGTCTTGCTCCCGCGCTGCCTCCAGAGCTCCGAGATAGTGTTCGGCCAGCGGCTTGATGAGACAGGGTGGGCAATGGTCCGGAGTTTCACCGCCCTGTAGCCATTCCTTCACAGGCTTCACGGACCTCTGACAGACGAACTCTTCTACCGATGACATCAGTCCTTCTCCTTTGTAATTATCGTCAGTACGACATCGCTGGGGTTCTCTGGATCCAGCAGCTTACCTAAATTCTGCTTGGCATAGGCGGGGAGAGCATCAACCTTCAGGCTCTGAGCGAGCTCGGCCTCTGCGTCAGCGGTCTTGCCGTCCCGCATCGCCAGCACACCCTTGATATAATGCTTAATCCCCTGTATTGCCACGGCTCTTCCATTCTTGGGCACAGGTTTTCATTGATTTGCCCGACTTCATGCATTTCCCCGTATGAATGTTGTAGGCCGAAGGCGCTCGCTTCTGGCGAGGACCTTCGCTACCCCCGCTACTTCGGTGGCAGAGCTCGATAGTGGCATCCTTCTTACATTCGGGAATCTCCGCAAGAATTTCCTCCAGCCCGGGGAACTCTGAGAGGATGGCTTCTTTGATAAGGGCTCCCATGCAGGGCTTACATTTAGGCATCTTCCGCACCTCCGGTTGGTACAGTTTCCCTAAACGGGACGGACGTTTTGGGCCCGGCCAGCGGGAAGAACTTCGTGATGTTGCCATCCGCATCTCTTGAGGCCAGCACAGGCACCGCCGTAATTCCCTGAGCAGCGATGCACTCCTTGTCCCGCGGGTCACATTTTGAATAGGGCAGAACCTCGATAGCACCCTCTTTAATCAACGCATCAAATATCTGGGAAGCGTCCTCGCAGGGTGGGCACTCGGTGTCTGTAATCAGCACTATCTTGGCTGCGCCGACATTCTTTAGGCTGTCGTAGGCAGTATTGAATAGCAAGCTCTTCACGCGCCTTTCAGCATCGCTGTCTCGGTTGAGCCCGCACGTGAAACACGGCGCATCCGGAGCGGCTTGTGCAGCCTCCGCTTCAGGGTGCTCGTCTTTCCAATTCTCCATTTGATCCTTAATGTCTCCGTCTGCCATTGTCCTCTCCTTCCTTATCGCTATATTTTATTCATGCAGGTACTACCCTGATGTTTCTCCGCCATCTCGTAAGCCTTATCCCGAAGGGACTTCGCCCATGCGAGAGCGCCTTCCAAGTTCGAGAGGTCTTTCTCTTTTTCACCTGAACCGCGAGTTTCTAGTTTCGCACTCCACATGGCCTTCCGCAACTGGCGTTGTCCGCTTTCCAATAGTCGGACATCCGGTGCGACATCGGGGATACCGTTCATGACCTTCAGATCCGCCTCCATAGAGTTAAGAGCGTCCATTGCCTCACGGACCTTCTCGCGCACACCGTGGTCGAAGCCATTGTCTACACAACGGTCGACAGCTTCCTTAAAAATGCCGCTTGCCGTACTCAGGTGCTTAGCGCAGCACTCGAAGCGGTAATCCTTCTCTGTTTGCCCCTGAAAGGACTTAAAGGAATCGATAGGCTCATCGGACGATTCTATCACAGCAACAGTAGTCTGGGTGTCTTGATTTGCCTTGTTTTGCACTTGAGAGGCCGGTCGATTGCGGATTATTTGAGAAATTAGAGCAGTACCATTCTGAATAACCATCGCGAGCAATTCTTTAGACGGCATAATATCCTCACCTCCGATTCCCCTTATTTTAAGACTAGAATGGACGTATGTCAACCTTAACTATTGGCATAGCTTAACTGTTGACAAACTCGGAAAAGTTATGTAGTATACGGATGGCGAGGGGATATACGGATGGCGAGGGGATTTCCTTTGGACAAAGAAAGATATAAGCGCAAGCATTTACAAGGAAACTGGAGTCCGCTACGTGCTCAAATCGCACGTAGAATTGAGCAGTTCCCACCGCTGAAAAAGAAACATTTTTCCGTCGGAGAACCTAGGCGTGGGCCTAACCCTAAAACAGGGGAAATATATAATGAAACACGCATTGCAGCTGAGATGGGCACTTCTGCTAGTGTGGTAAATATAGTATATCACGCTCTTATGTCCGGAGCAGTGATACCTACGGACAAAGAATTAGACGCCGCCGATAAGGCAGAGAAACCGATACCGCTGAATCCGCTACAATCAGAGAAGAACCTCATAGAGGCAGCACGTTTAATAATAAAAAAGGGAGAAAAACCGCACCCGGTGGAACCGCCCAAGGCTGAAGAACCGCCCAAGGCTGAAGAACCGCCCAAGGCTGAAGAACCGCCCAAGGCTGAAGAACCGCCCAAGGCTGAAGAACCGCCCAGAGATCTCAATAAGTTCAAGATGCAAGAAGAAATGAACCAGTTCATCCGCAACGTGGAGAGCGGTAAATTATCGGAGCTGCCGTCTCCTAAGGATAAACCACAGACACCGCCGCCGCCGCCTTGGCATGCCCCGGGGAAGATAGAACCCGAGGTCGTATCCGATACAAAGACTGAAGCAAAAGCGGAGAATAAGAAACTTGGGCAGAATGAGAAAATGGTGGTGGGCGGCGGACTATTTGATAGCGTACATAAGGTAAAGCTTGATCTCGGAACGCTGATTTGGTTCTATTATAATAAAACCGTGCATGGATTTGATGGCACACTGGATGATTTCCTGAATTGGTGTGTCTCGGACTGTGTTTTATCTCGCGGGTTGAGTCTCGAAATAGTGGAGAACCCGCTAGGATTGATCGGAGCAGGGATGCAAGAACAGATGAAAAACAAGGAGGGCGGCGATGGCACAAAGTAGAGACCCATTCGGCGGAAATCTAACAAGGAGAACAGTGGTGGCTCCTGCAGACACGATAGAGAAGGCGGCCTCTTTCAAAGAAAAGAGAGAGGAACTTCAGAAGGCCGTTGTGGATAGCGCGGATAGAGCGGGGCTGGAGTTCGAATTGGCAAGGATCAAAAACGAGACGGCGAAGTTGCAGTTGGAATACCAAAACCTGCAACGCCAGTTAGGAGTACCCGAAGCTACGGTTAACGCCGCAGTACCGACATTCGGAGGTACGACCGCCGTACTCAACGACATTCTTCTGCTTGGGCAAAAGACAGGCATGGACGTTATGCCAATGATTCGGCAGGTACTTCTGGGACAGCCAACACTACCGCAAACTCAACAGCAGGTTGACCCGTCGGGAGTGCCCGGAGCCTTGTGGAGTTCATTAGGTAAGATATTAGAAAGGTCACTCGATCCAGCATCTCATCAACCACAGGTCGACCCGAAGGTGATTCAGCTCGAAGAGCGCATGAAAACGCAGGAGCTTCTCTTGAACAGGGACTTGAGCGATCTAAAAGAGCTGCTTAAGAATCGCGCCGGAGACAAAGATCCAAATGTAGCGGCAGCGGACAACATCAAGAACATAGCATTATTGATGGCCGCGATTAAGCAGTTGTCTCCTACGCCGACACCAGCGCCGCTGACCGATAGCGGCGGAGAGTTGGCCTTCAAGTATCAGGATAGGCAATGGCAGCATGAAGAGAAAAAGCTGGAGGCCGAGATTCAAAAGCAACAGATCGTCGCTACTATGCAGGTAGAGCAACAGAAGCTGGAGCAGAGCAAGAATAATCTCGCGCAGATACCAGAAATGATCGGAGCAGTCGTAGCGCAGAGCCTTATGGAGAGTAGCAAGAACAAGAGCGCTGCGCCGGTTCAAGCTCGGGGTGCGTCTAAGAAAGAGCCTATCGGAATCAAACTCTCGAAGTCTAAGAGTGTACCGCACGGTGCGATTACCATCAAATGTCCTCCTCACCTAGGAGGCTGTAATAGCGATGTATCATTCATCACGAGTGCGAAACAGGCTAATTGTATCAATTGTGGGACAGTATTCGATATCCAATTAATCGAGACGGAAGGTGGGCCCACCAGCGTAGAGGCCGAGCAGGCACCGCCCAACCCAGAGGTTACACAGGAGAAGCCTGCGGACAGCTATCTCTTCACCAGAGGCGCATAAATGGTACTGAATCCTGTTATTACGGCGTTGGCCAAGCTCGGAGGCCCCGGCATTGTCGGCGGCATGCTTTGCAAGTGGCTGGAGAACTCAAGCCCAGTTGATGTCTATAACATGGCAGTTGAGCATAAGGATAAAGATGTCTGGGAAATCCTGCCACGTGATTGGCAAGATAAGCTTAAGAACTTTCAGGGAAGAGTTGATATCCTAAACCAGCTCAATCTTGACTGGGCGATTCAAGAGCTATATAAAGGGAAGCGCACCGATCTGGCCAGCCTTGTCATCAATACGCCAGAAGTAGCGGAGTTTGTGGAGAAGATCATCAAAGATTTACAAAAAGGCGCGAAAGAGGACAAGAAAAATGAGGTATGAGATAAAAGGAATCTCCATAATCGCGAAAGAAATAAAAGAAGAGACACTGGCAGGCGGGCTTTTAAAGAAGATGCTCCCCATCTATGATCCGGTGGAAATTCCCGACGAGGCTATCGCGATTACTATGCGGGAGGAAGTTGTTGCCGCGGTTCCGCCCGGGACGCCTCCGCCGATTCAGGGTCTCGAGCAGTCCTTCATGAAGAAATACGCAAAAGCTGTCTGCCGTATAACATGGCTCATGCCCGTTAAACCAACGATAATTTGACGTAGCACCTCAAAATCCGTAAACTGTCCTTATGGACGAGAAACTTATCGTCAGCAAGCGATTTGCTGGCGAACAGCACGACATCCGAGATTTTATCACCCCCAATCAAGTAGAGATACTCGGACTTTACGAACATCTTAAGCAAGATGACCCCTACGATACGGTCGAGCTGTGCTGGCGCTACCTCAACAAATATGTACAGTATCCGGCCACACCTTTAGGCTTCACAGTTGATAAACAGCGCCTCAGCACTTTCGGGGGCGCTTTTGTTTACGATCAGCCGGAAGACTACTGGCAGTTCCCTTACGAAACTACCGCCCGTGTGCGCTGGGCGGCCAAGTACCACCAGAAGACCTTCGGTGATTGTGCCGATTGCGCGTTCGTAATGGCAAGCGTACTGCGAAACCAGCTCGGGCCCAACGAGGTGCACGCCTGCATCGGAACGTATATATTGCACGGAAAACCAGCCGGCCACGCATGGGTCAAGTTCCGGATCGACCTCAATATCTATTATGCCGACCCCACAAAGGATTTCGGAAAATCCATGAACTTTGACCTCTACGACGAGTATGTGCTCTTCAACGATATCGAACTCAACATCGAGAAGGACGTCTCAAAACTTCTGTACGAGTAAATAGATGCTACCACTTCTCATCGCAGCCGCAGGTAGTATTCTCGTAGGCGCAAGTCTACGTGGGGATGCTATTGGTAGCAACATACTAAAGCAGGCCAAAAACGAGCCGGCCTATCATATCGAAGGGCAGGAGCTTGTATCTGTAGTAATACCAACCTACTATGAGGGCGATTATATCGAAGATATGCTGGAGGCCGTCCGGCATCAGACATATACTCCCATTGAAATCATCGTTTCAGATGCAACACAAGAGATAGAAGCAATAGATGAAACACGCCAGTTTGCCGACGAAGTTGATGCGGAACTCGTGCATACTTGGGTCAAAAATGTAGCATTGGGCACCAACCTAGGAGCAGAACAGGCAACGGGCGACATACTCGTATTTGTAGATGCCGATTGCATTATGCCCAACGATTTTGTAGAAAAGTTGGTCAACGGCCTTCATAGAGAAGGTGTTCATCTATCCCATGGCGTCGATGTATATCAACCCAAGGGAGCGTCTACATTTTGGCAGGCCGGTAGGGTCGTTTGGACACAGGCGAAACCGAACACATATACGAGCCGTGGAGTAGCGATGTACGCCAAAGACTTCTGGCTAGTAGGCGCTTACGATGAAAGCTTAGACCCGATGAAACCACATCAAAGGCACGACAAAGATCTCGGAAGAAAGGTCGCTGAAATGTGGGGCCCAGCATCGCTCTATATAGATAGGAGTGCTATTTTAGCCGAGGCACCTCGTAGGCCTAACCACCCTTTAAGTTTGGTTCCACCACCAGCTTGGCCGGAGCGGGCTTGGCGCAACGGAAAGGCGATCGATTAAGGCGCGCGTAATGTCATTTTCAAGTTCGTTTAATGGAAAGCTCGGAGATCCGTCCGGACGGACGGTTTGTCTGAGGACCGCCCAAGGCATGAAGCGGTCGTTTCATTCTTATAATATCAGCGACGAAAAGGCCGAGGCGATAGTTCATGTTGTGCAGGTTATTGGCCTAGTCGCGCTAGGCAGTATTATCCTATGGTACTGCATGGGGTCTAAGTGCCCTACTTCAGATGACAAGCCTTAAGTTTTCTGCAGGCTTTATTTTTAGCGAAGAGCTTATCCAGACCATGCTCAACATGGTACATAGCTCTTGTCTCCATAACATTGAGTATGGCACCTATCTTTGCAAAAAGAAGCGACTCATCTATCCCGATATCATCTGCATAGGCACCGGAGACTCCATCATCATCAAGGGCCACGCGGAAGGTAACTTCATCGGGCGCTTTCATACCCATCCTCGGACATCTTTCAGCGAAAGCATACACGATCACATCGGCATGCTGGAAGAATTGGTACAGAACAAACATCACATCGAATGCGTCTACGGCTACAAAGATGACGCCATCAAGTGTGTAGAGTACCGTTGCACGCCCGACGAAAGGCGTTTTATCCTGAAATTCCTGCCTGCAGTTAAAACAGAAGACAATTTTAAGGTCAAATTCCAGCAACTGCTTCAAAAGTTGACGGTTAAGACCAATGTTTATACAATTAAGGAACTGGAACAGGCGATCGGGAGGCCCTAAATGCATTTTTATTATAGAATTGCAGTAAAGAAAAATAGGAGCTTTGACCCACATAAATATGGCGAGGATAATAAATGTATCGAGACGTATGACAAGCTGGGAGTATCCGGAGTAAACCTAGATATGCTTCGATACGATGATGGCAAAGTGGTTGAAACGAAAGATGATGAGGTGATTATAGAGTCGGCTGGATATACTGAGGGGCGGTGGCGCTCTTTCGGGCAGCAACCGCGTGTTATTTCAGTAGCGAAGCTTAAAGACAAAGAGTATCTAAGTAAAGCTTTTGAGAACCGGCTATGGTTTACAAAAGTGAGCATGGAGTTATTGGAGTCGTGCGGCTCGACGGGCTCTGAAGAAAGAGTTGGCAGTATGACAGATATTCTCCAGAAAGCATACGGCTGGAGTGAAGGTCGGAAGATGATGGATGAATGTCTGCGTAAATGTCAGATTAGCCATCCAGAAAAATCTAAGTTCATCGGCTAAGGAGCTGAGCATGGGAAGCGGGAGCATAGGGCTTAAACAGTCAGAAGGACTAAAGGCGGAACTAAAAGCGGATATGACTGAGGGCATACGCGAAGATCCTCGCTACAAAGAGCTCCCCATGGGTATTCAGGATGAGTTAGTAAACTTATATTTGGGATTAGATAGATGCGACACCGGGAAAGTAATAGTCGCCGTTGATAACCTAGCTACGTTATTTGCGAAGTTTAAAAATGAAGCGGTCTGTTCCGGTAAAAATCCCATAAAAGCCTGCCACTTCGCAGAGATTAAACGCGGAGAAATTATAGGAGTAGTCGTAGATAGATTAACCTACCGTTGCGGATGTCATAAAGGAGGCCATAAATGAACAACAAATGTTACGCGAAATTCATGGCGGACATGGTTCCGCTGATCGAGGCACTGCTCAAGTGCGAGGAAGATGCAGAGGCGCCGCACACGCCCTCCGGCCAGCTAATTCAACCCCCACTGATAGATAGACGGCTTCCGCCACCTATGATGTGGCAGGTTGGGCGTAAAGCCGTGAGGTCCGGAGTACGCGTGCTCGAAGACATCGGGGACTATGGTGACTCGATTGCATGGTACGCTGTAATCTACAACCCAGAAACCATTGACGGAAAGTATACTTATGCGGGGCCAGCAGCAACAGAGCAGGATGTTGTAAAATTAGCGAATGATAAGAGGGAGCATTTGGGACGGCGGTTTAACATATGGACGGTTCGAGCACTCAATGGCCAAGAGGCATTAGGTAAATTCAAAGACGTTTGGGAAAAGTACAAGAAATGAACGATTGCGCCTCCAATATCATCGCGGAGATCCTGCCGCTGCTGGATAAGCTGGCGGAATGCGGCTGCCCGAGCCGCAAGAAGCCCAAGCCCCTTTCCTCTATTATTAACGTCAAGGTCGACCCCACAACGAAAATCGAGGATCTCGACCTTTCGGTTATCTCCCGCGAGGTGCTGGCCGCGTCTAAATTAAGCACGGCCGGAGAGCTGGTCTCCAAGGTTGAGCCGGAGCTGCTCAGCACCAAGCGGATGACACCGCGCGCCTTGGCGGACATAGAGCACGCGCTTCTGGGAAGACCCGAGAAGCCGAGCTGGGATGAAGTCCTGCAGGCGATAGAAAAGAGGAACGCATGAACAAATCCGCAGCTCTTCTTAGCGGTATTGGTCTGACCATGGGACTCCTCTGGTTAGTGCTTCATAAGAAGTCCGCCGGTGCGGAAGGCTTTTGCGCCTCAGACTCGATGATATGGGACCCAGTATTAAAGAAATGTGTTCAAGACCCACGCTGGGTAGAGGGCAGTTGCCCTGAGGGAACAGTTTGGCAGGTATGGCCTTGTTTTACACCGCCCTGCCCCGGGGAATGCGTACCTATAGGGGGGACTGTATGAACGATACTAAAACTATCGGAATAGTCGCTGGAGTCATAGCATTGCTGGGTATCGGATGGCTTATTCTCAAAAAGAAGCCGACGGAAGCTTCAGAGAAAGGCGTTTTAACGGAAGTCAATGCTATCGATATTACATCCGATTTTAGCCTGAACGATGGCCGTATTACATCAACATTCCCTGTCGGAACCGTATTCACGATAAAGCTGTATGATAAGTTGGAGAATGGTACTTTGGCGACGGGGGATTGGGCACGAGCATATGATCCTGCGTATCTCACCTTGAGAAGCGAAACGGTCGAGGAAAAGGCCAACGGAAGCAGAGAATGGAGATTTATCTTCAGTGCCGATGTCGTGGGAGATACCACTATCCGCATCGAGCATTTCTCTACGGAAATAGGATTCGATAAGTCTTTGGTTTTCAATTTGCGATTCACTTAAATTATTTGACACAGTGTCGCGTAAGCGATAAGATTTAGAAGATAACTTCAAGGGAGGTCTACAATGGCAATCAAGTTAAACGCTATCCACGCAGTCAGCACACAAGGGATGATCGTAGCCGTTCTGCTCGCTATGGGAGCAGGATTTGCCGCGGGACATTTCTACAAGATCGGCGGCCGCACGATCGGATCGATCGGCAAGGGCGGCGCGCTGAGTTCTTAGTTGAAGGAGGCTCACCATGAGCAATTGTCCTTGCGGTAAGGTAGAAAAGGCATCCGTTTACGTGTTAGATGGATTGCAAAACCAGCGATCTAATAAAGCCCGTTGTGTCCGGAGGCGTAATCCTCGCTGTTGGTACGGGGGCTTATTTTCTTGTGAAGAAACTTCTCGATTACTATTGGGCACACAAAGCGGAAAGCGGGTAATATGAATAAGACATTGGTCTATGGCGGCATAGGACTGGGAGTCGCAACCGTAGCCGGAGTCGGTATTTGGTATTGGTTGAAGAAGAAGAAGGGATGTGGCGCTCATTCTACCAAAGATGAAGTAACCGGGGAGTGCGCATGCGACGCCGGTTTTACCGATGTATTAGGTGATGGAGTGTGTGTCGCAGATGGTGGGGACGGCGGCGGGGACTGCACCCTGCCTCTTGTTTGGGACGAAGCGACACAAAAGTGTGTGACACCAGCTAACCCAGAAGATTGTGTCTCTCCTCTTGTTTGGAACGAAGATGAACAGGAATGCCAATTAGTCTGTGCGGCGACTCATAAATCATATTACGACAGTGGCAAGAAAAAATGCGCAGAGTGTTCCGATAACGCAGGCAGAGGATACTATAATAAGCAGACTGGATCATGCGCTTCCTGCCCGGGTGGTTACCTATACGATGTTCCCACCGGAGTTTGTATCGCGCAAGTTATAGATACCGAACCACCCGATCCTAAAGTTCCGGCAGGGCCCACGGGGATAGGCGACATAGACCAAGACGGCTGGATATCAGAATGGGACGTCGACATTCTGACGAACGCACTATTCTATGGTGAGCCGATAGTCAATGGCGGCCAACGGCACAGAGCCGATATAAATGGTGACGGTCGAGTAGATGGTAACGACCTAACATTGCTGAAACGGCTCGTATTAGGAATAGACAAGCCGAAGTAGGGGAATTATGTCCTGCCAAACATGCCCGAAAACACAGGCGAAACCCATAGGTACAACTAGCCCCAATACTGGATTGTACGTAGTTGGAGGCTTAGGGATACTGGCATTATTGCTTGTAGCCCTAAAGAGATAGGGGTCTTCCGATGGCGGAAAAGAACGACATAATAATAAAAGAAAAGGGCTCCAAATCAAACCTAATAAAGCCAATCATCATCGGTGGTTGCGTAGTTGTTGTTGCCGGCTTCTCCTTTTACATTATCAAGAAGATCATCGATGCCGCCGGGAAGACCGAAGAACGAAAATACGAGATTATGCAGGATTATCTCGAAGAATTAAAAGAACGCGACGAATACTGGGCTAATATAATCGAGAACGGGGAAATAACCGAAGACCAGCAAGCGTATATAGATGCTAAGACTGATGCTTTGGCCCAGAAGGAACGTCTCCTAGATTCACTGGATCATAATGCGTGGATAGAATTTGTTCACCAGCTCGCAGTATTAGGCGTAGCATTAGGTGTGACCTATCTAGTAGCTCTAGCGGGGACTGTTGCAGCTCAGTGGTTCCAGCAGAGATTGAGGAAATGGTCTCTTGCAGGGCAACAGAAGCCTCCGTTAATAGGTGGTGGCGGCGGCGGCAGCCCAGTGACGCCAAAGCCGATATGTCCGATTGACGGTATCGGATTCTCAAATATAGAGTCCTTCCAGCATCATTGGATAAATAGTCATAATCTCTCCTATGATAATGCTTCAATAGCTGCTGCCCAGAACCAATTCAATAGTATGGGGTATGTCGCAAAACAAAGTGTTCACGCTCAAGCAATGGTAGTAATGGGAACACAGGGGAGCTATGCACCTCCGACAAACTGGCTACAAATTGGATCTATAGCATTACAGGCCATAATGATAGGGGTTCTGCTGGTTTCGGGCCTCGGTGCTCCGGCAGCAGGAGTTGGTGGGGCCTCAGCAGTAGGGGGGCTCATGAGCACAGCGAATGCAGGGAGAGCGGGAGTTTTAGGGCTAGGGTTCACCTCTCCCGGTACTTGGGGCACAGTCATGGGGAGAGGTTTTCTACAGAAAGCGATATCATTGACTTCACGGGAAGCGGCCGTGGCCGCAAGCGTATCGCAAAACGGTATGAGGATACCAGTTTTTGCATAATCAGCGAAGGAATCTCTAATGAAACCATGGCGAAGCGGGGAACCAGCACCTGACGTATTCGTTTACGTCGGTAACGGATTACCCGGAAGTACAAACCTGTATGGGCTCGGACCTCAAGATAAGTACATTAAAGCACTATACGGCGCGCCAACGAGTCACAGTCAATTTTCATTACCGCAATGGGATGGATCAAGTTATCTATCGTGGGAAGATTTTACTCTGCCAAATAACGGACAATTAGAGCTGAATAAATCGTATTTTGCAAATATACTTTTAAACTATTCTTGGTACGATACAACATTCGACAATTTACCTTGGAAGCAGAACTTATCACTAAGATTAACCTGCTTTGATGCTGATACTGACAGGGCTATATTCACTAAGACTATTTTATGGTCTGCTATAGGCGACGGGTTTTGGGCCACCAAAGAACACAACTATAATCTTGAATTAAAAAGATGGTCTCCAATAACCATAAACGTCCCATTCTCTACGAGTGATTTCAAGGACTCCTCTGGCCATCAAATAGAGGGAGACGTAGATACATATTGGGACTTAGAGGGGTTTGCCAAATATACGCCAAATACCACCACGTGGCTGTTCTCCGATCATACAGCAACTTATCCGGGCGGGACAGGTTCATCGTTCGTCTACTACTCAAAACAATATATAGGTGAGATGCGAGCGCCAACGAGTCGTGTACCAATGAACATTAGTAGCGGCGGTGGTGGCGGCGGCGGCCCACAATTTACGGCGGATTGTTGGATTGGGGTTAGCACGGGAGAGAGCATATCTCCAAGCGAAACGTTCGCGCCAGCATTATATGTAGATAATTTGGGGCCCGCATGTAATATTGCTGTTGTAGCAAGATGCCAAGGCCACGACGTTACATTGATATCATCGAAAGCATTGGCTGCCAACGCGCGGGATGTGAAGCTAAATATTCCTTCAAAAAGTATAATGTTTTATACTGGACAATTAATCACCGAAAGCCAGCAGGTAATGATTCTTTATAAAGTCGGCGCCATTGGCTCATCGGAGGTTTCGGAGTATCAAGACTCCATTTATGTGCAAGTTGGTTCCGGGGATATTACAGATTGTCCTGCGGGCGAGGAATTTGATCCGGATACCTTAATGTGCAGACCAAAAGCGGGCGGAGGTTTCCCATGGTTATGGGTAGCAGGGGGAGCGGTTTTACTTGTCGGGGGCGGGACAGCGGCATATCTTATTAGTAAAAAGAGACGGAAATAACCTTATCGCTTGACAAGTAACTCAGGTGTAGATAAACTTATATGCATGAAGTGTCCCATCAGGGGATAACCTTTCAAGGTTTCATAGATTTAGGTAAAAAGGGGGTCGCAGCCTGAGGTGTGGGCTAAAAGGTGACCCCCTTTCCATATCAAAAGGCTGCGACTAACCTTAATCCTATAAAGAAGGAGGCGTCTATGGCTAAGATCGAGGTAATGAACGATGTCGTGGTGCCGCTGGTTGTCACGGGTGTCAATATAGGCGCAAGGGCCTATGACACAAAGAGCGGAAAGATGGGGATCATGTCATACCAGTCGCTGGCCGGGATTCTCGGCGTCGGCATAGGGTATGGCCTACAGATCACCAGCAAGAACCCCGACAGGGCAAAACTCGGGAACCGGCTCGGTGTGGCATCATTCCCAGTTATGGGAGTCGCTGTCTACGAGTGGATCAAGTCCGCCACCAAGGGTACGACAGGACAAAAGGCGTTCACCGGCGCACGGTCCATCGGCATACAAGCCGATCCGCTGCTTCAGTATCGCAAAGGTGGAATCTAGAACCTAGCCCAGCCGCCTTGGAAGGTCCGCGACGATGCTGGTTCCGGGCCTCGGCAAGAAATTTAAGCATGGAGGACAAAATTGTCTAATGGTAGAATCGCAGCAATCGACATCATCAAGCGGTACATCAATACCGCAGGGGGGGCTTATAAGCCCGGGTTTGTCTTCATAGGCTCAAAGTCGTGGGCCGTGACAGACATCAGCAAGGATGAGTGCGAGCTTCTCGCACAAGAAATCGACACGTTTGTCGATTGGGAGACCTCACCGCGCGTCGCCTCGATGGTCGTTCGCGCCGCACCCAGAATCTTAGACGCAGTACGCCTCGTTAACGCTAATACCAAACAGGGCTACGGCGGAGCCGCCGGCCGTGGCATGCAACTGATCGCACAGCCGCTACAGCTGTTCGACCTGTTGAAAGCGACCCCGGGCAGCACGGATGTGACGTCATATCCGATGACAACTTGGCTCGTGAACAAGACTGCCGCTGGCGTCTCGAACTGGTCAGGCCAAGCCGCCTATTGCAACACCATGGTGGTCAGCTCGCTGCCCTACATGGCCCATGTTTTCGTCGGCTTCATCGATAGTATCGAGGTGCCCAAGGTCAATAAGATCCAGATCGTGAAGGACGGAGACACCTACCCCATCGAGAACCCGAACTTCGAATGGCGTGGCCAATTCGGAAGCTTCGCAGTGCCGACCCACGAGCTGCTTCAGCCGTGGATCATCCCGCCCAGCTCCAAGTATTATATTGGAGCCTATTACTACGCAACAGGAGATGACAAGATGCAGCCCATTGGGTTTGCAATCAAGAGAGCCACCGACGTACTGTCGGCCATGGTATAAGATTAGGAAGGGGGATAAAAGATCATGTTAATAACAAAAGTCACTAAAGGCCCCACCTATAATCCTACCACCGGATGGCTGTTGACTGTTGGCGAAGTGGAAAAAGTAGCAGGTGCTCAGGTAAGCTCCTGTGCATCCTGCGGACTCGCGCCGCAAGTTGTTGGCGTGAGCGGAAACATAGTCAATGTCAAGTTCTTACCTTCCGGAGTGTCTGGAACGGCATTAGCTGTCAGCACCGTCCTTGATGGCACCGACTTCTTCGTAGTAGCAGAAGGCTATTAAACCTAAGAGGTTAATGGGAGGGAAACGGCCGAGCACGCCCCTCCCAATGTCCTCTCCAGTACAAGTACAAGTAGAAAGGAGGACACATGGAACTACTTGTAGACACCCCGATGCTCCTTAAAGAGGGGCATATTGTGCATTTTGGCGAGGGTTGGCGCAGCGATAAGGAAAAGAAATACTTTAAGGTGCTCCAAACCCAGCAACTCACATACGATGTATGTCGCATCGTCTCTCCCGGCAATGCGAACATCCAAGACATATCGTTCGAGGCCCCGAATCAGGGGGGCGTCAGTAACGCTTATATATCGCTGCTGCCCGTCAATAGCAAAACCATGTACGAAACTCTCTGCGGATTTAAGGGCCTCTGTATGGTGTACCCGCGATACGGTAACCGATACCAATTGCAGTTAGAAACATCGCAGGTTTTACCCACGCCGACAGATGCGACCTATCTCGCATGGATGGGCTATTACGACGCCAATCAGTCTCCATATTTTGCGCCGAAGATTCGAATCTATACACTGAAAGATCAAGAACCGCCACATTGGTTTTTGTTCAATCCATATCAGGACGATGAAAAGATCGTTGTACGGAACCTCGTAAACAAATGCTTGCTGGATCTGCTCCCGAACCCGTCTGAGGTAGAGAAACGGGTTGCAAGGGAAGTAACTTATTACACGAAGTTTATTTGGTAAAGGAGGACAGGACATGGAAAGATGGGATTTGCCAGTAAGGTCAATTGTCCGAGTCTGTACTTCCGGGGACACCAGCGGCATTCTAGTTCCGGCAAACCAGATAGCGCATATCAAGGAGATTGAATACGATACGGCAGCGATCTCGGGCGTGGTTTCAGCTGTTTCAATTAAGGTTGTAGATAAATACACCCCTACTGACGGAACTGCGACAGAAAAAATCCGCAAGCAGTTCAGTATTCCAGCTGGAGCTATAGGGCACATCGACACAAAGGGAGACATCCCGATCTTTACAAGGGGTGACATCCGCTCAGACTGTTCTGGACCCGTAATAACACTCGCCTATGCTCTAGAATAAGCCCAACAGAAGTTACCCCTTGGCACACCACCGGTGCCAACAAGAGCCCCTCGGTCCTCGCCACCAAGGGGCTCTTTCTTATGGCGTGGGAGGATTGACTTACGGGTAATGTCATGATAACATGATGACATGTTTCACCTCAGTGCAAACATTTCAGATGAAATGGCCGAGAGAGTTCTCGTTTTATTAGGCCATCGTCAGACAAGAAATCCCAAACAAAAGTTTGATCGTACAGATATTCTTGCTGATGCCTTGGATATTGGCATTAAAGTCATGGAGGCGGAAGCCTTTAGCGGTATTCAGCTTCTCGTGTCAAAGGAGATCAAATGAGTGGAGCATGGGAGACTAGCGGTAACCCATCAATGCTGATTGCGATACCTAATACAGATATCGTGACCACACAATGGGCACTTGAGTTTGCAGCCATGTGGAAGCCGCATAATGTGCTGCTCCGAGGTTGGAGTGGAATGCCCATTGATATTGCCCGGAACGTATTCGTTAATAATGCCAGAGAGATGAAAGTAAAGTATCTCCTATACATGGATAGCGATGTTCTCCCGATAAAGAATGACTGGATTAGGATGCTCATGGATGCGCAACAGCCTATAATCTCGGGGCTATACTGGTCGAAGAAGGGGCATCCGAGTATTTGGTTAAAGAACAGGGCAGACCCTCCAGACAAACAAACCTACAGCCCAATAGTAGGTAATTTCCCGGGCGCGGGTATAGTAGAAGTTGATGCCGTCGGCGCCGGCGCGCTTTTAATAGATATGCGCGTCTTCGATACAATAGATAAGGTTCTAGGGCCACAACCATATTTCGTCTGGCAATGGGTGGATCCAGAACACCTCCTGCCGGGACAGAAAAGTGAGGACTTCTATTTCTGCGATCTTGCGCAGAGAGCGGGATTCTCCATTCTCTGCCATACGGGCGTAGAGCTATTTCACGAGCAGACTATTGCATGGGATATCCACGGCGTCATATCGAAGGTTGAGAGCTAGGAGGGGCATGAAATTTGTATTTATAATTCCCGACTCTCCCTTCTTAATAGATGAAAAGGTATTCCCGTTCTTGGGGCCGCTCTACCTGTCGGCGGTATTAAAGAAGGAAGGGCACGAGGTTAAGGTTATAGACCTTGTTGCCGGGCAGGAGATTCCCCAGATTGAAGCGGATTATGTCGGTATAACAGCTACAACACCCCAATTCCCGCGGGCAGTTGAGATCAACTATGCTCTTAAATTGCGGAACCCCGAGCAAAAAGTCATCATCGGCGGGCCGCATGCCTCCGCAAACCCAGAGGAGTGCGAGCGGCATTTCGACCTTGTATGCATAGGGGAAGGCGAGAGATTCGTTCAGTTGATAGAGAGCCGGATTAAAGTATTCCACAGAGAATCTCTCCCATATATCGATGACCTCGACGACATCCCCTTTCCGGACTGGGATGCGATTGATCTATCCCAGTACCATTACACCATCGATGGCAAAAGAACAATGAATATCCTAACCTCCCGCGGCTGTCCCTACGCTTGTAGCTTCTGCCTACCCAAAGGCACCCTTATTTTAAACGCTGATTTGGAATGGATACCTATTGAGAATTTAAAAACGGGGGATACTCTAATAGGAACTCAGCGAGGGAAAACTGGTAAAAAAACGGAATTTAAATCGTCTAAAGTTTTAGAGACATTTCATCGTGAGAGCAATCTACTGGAGATAGAAACTACACATGGAACAGTGAAATCTAGCCCAGAACATCCTTGGCTTACAACTCACAGCAGATGGAGAAGAGCCGACCAATTAAAAGTAGGTCAATATTTGAGATGGGTATCCACACCGGTTAAAAGTAATCTAAATGACAGCGTAGATTATATGAAAGGATATATAGCCGGAGTCATAGAAAGTGACGGGTGCTTAAAGCGCTATCAATTCATTCTTAAAGAGAATGGACGAGAGTATACTGTCCATAGATTCCGTTTAGTTGGCGATGATGAAATGGACGATACTTTCTTAAAGTTCTGTCGCTATTTCGGTATTCACGTTCATGAAGAGAAGTTTAATTCAGGGAAAAATAGTCCCTATAAAGTGACGAGGTCTATTGCTACGGGCAGGAGGGATGATTTTGAAGAGCTAGAGGCTATTGTAAATGGCGATGATAGCAATAAGGAATTTAAGAGAGGATTTTTAGGCGGGTTTTTTGACGGGGATGGTAGCTGGACATCAGCACCGAGGTTTCATAATAAAGATGAGGAATTAAATAAACGAGTGGAGAGATATTTACAAGATTTGGGGTTTAAAACTGTACGAGACGTAAATAAACCCTCGGTGCGTGTTTTTGGCGGTGATAGTGAGTATATACGCTTAATGTCTATAATTCGGCCAAGAGTGACGCATAAGCGACGACTAATAGGCAGACACCTTCATTGTCGTGCAAAAATTCTTTCGATCAAATATCATGCAGAGAATGTTGAAGTATACAATATAGAAACCGAAACGCACGATTTTGTAGCTGATGGATTTGTTACACACAACTGCTGCAAGGCTCCTTGGGGGCAGAGAATCCGCTATCGGAGCGCGGAGAATGTCATCGAGGAGATAGGATTGCTTCGGGCCAGAGGGTATGAAGGGCTAATGCTCTATGATGACGAGTTTTTCCTCAATAAAGAACGGGATATAGAGATAATCGAGGCGCTGGGAGCGGCCGGCATGGTCTGGCGCTGCTTCTCGCGGGCGGATGTTATCATGAGGCACACCGATCTCATCGAGTCAGCGGCAGCCAACGGACTGAAAGAAATGCTGATCGGCTGCGAATCTGGAAGCAACGAGATTCTTCACAATATAAATAAAGGAACCAAGACATGGATGAACGAGGAGGCCATTGATTTCCTGAAGAGTTTGAAGGTTCGCGTTAAGGCAGCGCTCATCATCGGTCTGCCGGGTGAGACGCCAGATAGCATCAAAGCTACGGAGAGATTTGTCGAGAGAGTAAAACCCGACTCGGTCGACTTCACGGTGCTGCGGGTTATGCCGGGCAGTAACATCTGGAAACACCCCGAGAATTACGATCTGAAGTTCTCGCCAGAGTACAAGCCGTACAAAACCAAGCCCGGAGAATACGAGGCGGGTGTCAGCACCAGCAATATGACAGCGAAAGAAATAGTCGAGGCGAGGGACTATCTCGATAGAAAATTTAATCCACAGCTATGGAGGAAGTGATGAAGAAAAGAGAAGTGGTAAAAGATTCTCCGGTTATAGGGATTCCCCGCGAGAAGCCCCTGCTACCAGACGGACAGTTACGTAAGATAAACATAGAAGAATCCCCAAGGGATCTACTGAAGAAAATGGTTGAGCATAGAGCAGATCGGGTCGCTCTAGAATTTGAATTAGCTCAGATTGAACTTGAAACAGCGCGCCTGAAAGCAGAAGCAGAGCATTTGATGAAGCCAAGAATACTCACAAAAGCTCAAATAGAGCTGATCGTGGATGAGGTAATAAAGAAGCTAAAGGAGGCAAAGGCATGAAGAACGTACTTATAACTGGAGGAGCCGGATTTGGCGGGTCGGGGCTAGCGCATGCCCTTATCAAAAAGGGCGGGTATAACGTGACCGTATTGGATGTTGTGGGCCCGCTCCATGCCGATGCGCTGGCGGACATATTGGACAAAATTACCTACAAATGGAAATCACTGCAGGACATGAGGTCGGAGGATGTCGAGGATCAAGAAATCATAATTCACTTGGCGGCAGCCGCCGATGTCCCGCTGGGACTGACGGCGCCCTACTGGAACATGGTTCAGAACATCTGGGGGACTCAGGCGTTGTGTGAGACCTGTCGGGGTGCTAAAAAACTAGATAGGTTGATTTTCGCCGGAAGTGGGAATGAAATAGGAAGGCCGGTGTATCTTCCTATCGATGAGCTTCATCCCTTGACTCCACATAACCCGTATGCTTGGACAAAAGCTTGCGCTGAGCTATGTTTTCAGGCATATGAAAGATGCTATGGCCTACCAGTGGTGCGTATGTCCAACGGGGCTGTCTGTGGCAAGGGTATGCGGCGCGAGATATTTATCTATAAGTGGCTGCGAAACATCTATTACGGGAAGCCCTGCGTCCTTGAAGGCGGCGATCAGACCCGCGACCTTACGCACGTCGATGACGTTATTAAAGCGTGGATGGCCGTTGTCGAAGCTCCCAGAAAGGATGTCGTAGGTGAGAAGTTCCAAGTTTCTTTTGGGGAAGAAGTTACGGTGGCAGATCTCCTGCAGACATGCTTCGATGTCACGGGCAAGAACACCGGCATCATCCAGAAACCGCATCGTCCGGGCGAGATGGGCCAGCGCGAGCTTTTCACCAACGAGAAGGCGCGCCGTGTGCTCGGGTATAATCCCGTCATCAATTACAGAGAGGCGATTCGAAGGACATGGGAAGAGGAAAGCTTCTAGTTCAACTCATGAAGTTCGTAATGCGGGAGAAACGAATCAAGACGCAGTATAAAGGCGGAGCATTGCACGTGGAGATTTTCCTCTGTAAGGCGAAACCGCATATACCAATTGTGATGATAGTTCAGAAGACGGCAACTCGATGGGTGAATATTAATGTAGTAGGAATGAATTAAGGTGAAGTATGGCCCTTGCGTAGTGATACCTGCTCATAATGAGGCGGGCAACATCGGGCAGGTAATCGATCAGGTTAAGGCACTCAGCGTATCACCCTCCATTGTGGTGATAGACGATGGGAGCACTGACTCGACTGTAGAGGTAGCGCGGGAGCATGGCGCTGCTGTGTATAGGAACTTACCCGGGTCGGAATACGGAGACGGATTTCTCACGGGCCTGCTAGTAGCTACTCATTACATGGCAGATCCCATCATTTTCTTAGATGCTGGCCTCTCGTATCAACCAAAGGATATAGAGGTACTACTCTCAGCAAAAGCTAGAGCTGATGTGGTTATTGGGTCTCGTATCATCAAAGGGGCTATATATAATGGCTCATGGTATCGTAAGCTACTCACCCATGTGGCCATATGGACCTTCGCTATTGTGAGACGTAAAAAGCCAATGGACTACAGCGGTTTCCGCCTGTTTCGGCTTTCTGCAACTCAAGTGCTACCTTGGAAATACCTTTATCATGCGGATAAGAAGGCGCATACATTCAATCTGAGAGTGCTGGCACTTCTGCAGGACTCTCATCTCAATATCAGTCAGGTGCCCGTAAACTACATAGTGACGAACAGTACCTTGAATTGGCGAAGAACTTTAAGTGCCGCATTCGAACTATTTCATATTTGGAGGGTGCAATGAGTATAACTGTACTAATTCCGTATTGTAATATGGGTCAGCCAGAGAATTTGGAGGGCTGCCTGAAAAGCCTTAGAGATCAGACCCGCCCGCCTGACGCTATTATAGTAATGGACGATAGCCCAGACGCAGATAAGCCAATGGTGAAACAGATATGCGAGTCAAATGTCTCTAGATTTATCGACATGCCGTTCAGGAATTATGTCCCACAGTGGGCCCAGAAGTTCAATGGAGCTTTCCCATTTGTCAAAACTGATATGATTATGCTGTGCTGTGCTAACTGGAAGCTGGGTCCCGAGTGGCTCCAAGAGGTTGAGTCTAACTTGAAGCTTATCGGTAAGAAAAACATGATCGCCGGAGACTCGGCTCGCTGCCAATCAATACACGGTGGGCCTCCGGCATCTATACCATGGTGGGAGACTGCGGCGCCACTTTTTGAAGTTTTTGACTATAACTTGGTGGACGAAGGTTTTCTAAACCTCTTATGGACTGAGGACTGGCAGCCTTGGGATGAGGAATTTGATCAGGTAGGTGGCTGGCATGCCGTGATTGAGTGGGGATATAGATTCATTTATCTCTATAACAATCACCTCTGGATCCGGCGCCATCTTACGGCCGTACACCAGCCGATACCGCCAGACGGGATTAGGGAGAAACTTGGGCAGAATGAGTTTCTGCAGCAAACAGCTATGTCTTCGTATATGCTGAATGCGAAGATAGGTGGGTGGAGCATCTATGGTAGCGTATGGCTATTAAATCAGATGACGGCACGGGCCACTGGCTTAGTTGGCAGGAACGGAGCGCGGAGAATAACTTTAGGGGAACTATGGAATATTTGAACGCCGAAACACAATTTAAAGGGCATCCGTTTCGTTACGCATATTTTCTTGACAAAAATATCGACTATGGCGCCTCACATGGGACTCATATGGACGAGAATGAAGTTCGCGATGCTTTCTGGGGCGTTAGTACAGGAGACATCATATTAGATATAGGCTGTGCTTTTGGTTCGTGGTTACTTGCCGGTTTGGCGGCGGGAGCAGCCTACGCTTATGGCTGGGATCCACACCAAGTAGGGCTTGATGTTCTCCGCAAATCCCTTGAGTTAAACAATTGGCAAGACAAAGCAACACTATCCACAATGGGGCTTTATGACCGGAGTGGCTGGATCGATAACTCGAAAGATATAGCCCCAAAATTCTATGCAATCCAGCCAGAAGAATTAGCGGCAGAAACTTTGCACATGAACGTGCAGTATGCATTTCAGGTCATGCGCCTTGATGACATTGTTTGCAATTGGCCTGAAGGGACATACTGGATGAAGCTGGACGTAGAAGCAACCGAACTCGAAGTTCTACAGGGCGGGATAGGTTTCATAGAGAGATTCGAGCCAAATATCGTGGTGGAGAACCATGAATTCAAGGCGGCTGGTATTACTAAACGAGTGAGGAACTTTCTTACCGAGCTTGGATATCGACACATAGACACGCAGTTGTATAAGCCCTCACAAGTCACGCACTCATTGTATAAGCTATGAAGGTATGTCTTGTTTTCCCTAGGATGAAGTACGTTAGCGGAGATCCTCCGTTGGGTCTCGCTTATATTGCCTCTTACCTCCGTCAGAACACCAATGCTGAGGTTCATATAGTGGATGCTACCTTTCATCCTTCACATGATTGGGTGAACTCTGAACTAAGGCGGCTGCAGCCGGATATTCTCGGGGTGTATGTGGATAGCATTATGTACAATGATGCAGTCCGGATCATGAAGAACGCCCGTATTATATGCACCCCATACATTATCGCTGGCGGCCCCCATGCGACGGTCTGCCCCGAAACCCTTGCCCCATTTGCGGCTGTTATCCGGGGCGAGGGCGAGCGGATCCTAGCCGCAATAGTGACGCATCTCAGTGAAAATTTCACGGGCATAATCTCGAGTATAGTCAGAGGTGCTGTCATAGAAGATTTGGACACACTGCCTTTCCCTGCGCTGGACCTTGTAGATCTCAAACAGTATATGCAGAACTGGCATTACCTTGAGGGAGCGGCCCCGGGGCTTCTGGGCACTACAATGATCACCAGTCGGGGCTGCCCCTTTGATTGTGCCTACTGCCAGCCGACGCTCCGGGAAATTTTTGGTAAGAAGGTGCGCCGGCGCAGCCCACAAAACGTGGTAGAAGAGATTGACAAGCTGGTACGGCACCATGGGGTGCAAGGCATATTCTTTCAGGATGACACGTTTACCTACGATGACAAATGGCTAGAAGAGTTCTGCGCACTGATGGTATCCCGTACAGTTAAATGGGGCTGCAACACCAGAGCTGATACTATCAACGATAGTAAGTTGAAATTAATGAAAGCGGCGGGCTGTCTCAGTCTGCATATTGGCATTGAGGCGCACTCCGACCGTATCCGCAACACAATATATAAGAAGCGCATTACATTGAGTGCTGTGGAGCGTGCCGTCGTGCTGGCCAATTATTACGGCATTCAGATGTGCGGCTTCTTCATGTTGGGAGCCCCCACGGAGACCAGACAGGAGATCGGAGATACCATCGCTTACTCTAGAACGCTGGGCTTGACCGAAGCCAGCTACTCTATCTTCTCACCGCTCCCTCACACCCACATGTACGAGATGATGAAAGACGTATATAATATCAGCGATGATTTTAAGGACTACGATTACTATGCCAGTAGTGCTTTCCAAGGGGAGCTATCCTTTAAGGAGCTGAAGCGGCTTAGGATAACGGCCTTATTGCGGTTTTACCTGCGCCCTTGTGAGATACAGTATATCATGTCACACTTCAGTAATCGCCGGAGCTTCAGAAGGATGTTGAATATAGTGAAGAGGTTCACATGAGAATACAGTTTATTAACGCGGTGCTGGGTGGAGATTACAGCGCCATGGATATTGGCATCACTTATCTGGCTTCATGGCTGAACCTTAGTAGTCAGCATCAGGCTGGCATAACCGATCTCGTGTTCCACCGGCGCGATTGGCAAGACAAGATAATGAAAGATATGGAGAGGTACCAGCCAGACTGGGTAGGCGTGTCCCTCAACACGATGTACCTGCCCTACGCGAGGAAAGTTATAGCATTCGTAAAGCAGAAATATCCCGAGGTGGGCGTCATTGTGGGCGGGCACCATGCTTCTTTGTACCCTGAGCAGGTAATTGGTTTCCCCGAGGTCGATGCGGTCTGCATCGGGGATGGGGAGTATGCCTTGTCACTGTTCTTAGATGCAGCTCAAAAGAGCCACTTTGATGCGGCTGGCATAAGCGGCATCTGGTATAAGTCTCCCAGTGGGATAATACAGAACGCCAATGGTAGATTCATTGATGAAATCACGACCTTCTCTTTCTTGGATTACGATTTATGGGAGGATCTGGACAAGTATTTCTACTACCTTGGCATGCTTTACATACAAGGGTCCAGAGGGTGTCCATACCATTGCCGCTTTTGTGACGCTTGGGATATTGGACAAGCGGTAGAAGGGCACATTTTCCGCCTGATGGATCCGCGCCGTTACGCTAGAGAGGTGGCGAGGCAGGCAGTTCTGTATAAACATCGCGGTCTGAGACTGATGCAGCTATTTGACCCTGTATTTACCATTAATTCTGAATGGGTGGAGGCCTTTTGCGATGAGTATATACAGCAAGGCGCACCGTTGCCGTTCTCGGTATTTGCCCGAATAGACCATTTGGATGAGCAACGAATAAAACGCTTGGCTCAGGCGCGCTGCGCCTTACTGCGCGTTGGTATTGAGGCGGGCGAAGAGAAGATCCGTAATGATGTATACAAGAAGAACATCTTCGACCAAGAGATACGAGATATTTTTAAGCTGTGCAGGCGGTATGGAATAGGGCTCACGGCCTTCTACATTATAGGAGGACCTAGCGAGACTCCCGCAACCGTCAAGAGTACAATTGATATGGCGGTTGAGCTGGATTCTGAAAAGGTTCGCAGCGCGTTCTTCATCTACAAGCCGTTCACCAAAGAGGCTGCGGCGCTGGTCACCGAGCATGGCGGGCAGATTGATCCAGAGAGATGGAGTGGGGCAGACAACATCACCTTTAATGCCGTGATCAGTTCGCCGTCTCTGTCACCCCGCCAAGCGGAGTGGTTGCAGAAGGAAGCTTATTTCAGAACATTTGGTTGCCGATTGATCAGAATGATAAAGCGGAAGAAGCAGCGCTATTTCTTGGAACTGGCTACGTATCTTATAAAGGGGCTGCGCCACGGCCTGAGCATCAAGTACCTAGTGCCGTATTATCACATTTACGGATACGATAATGTGGAGAGGTAGGATGCACATCGCGGTAATAGTGCCCACATTGAATGAGGCCGAGAATATAGAAAAACTGATACCGTGTATCAACGATGCGTTAAAGGAAGACTATACGGTCGTGGTGGTGGATGATAATTCTAAAGATGGCACTCAGTATACTGTACTTGGTTTAGCTAAGGGATACCCCGTGAAGCTCGTGGCTAGGCCCTCCAAGCTTGGCCTAGCATCGGCGGTTCTAGACGGGATACACGCTTGTCAGGCAGATGCTTATATTGTGATGGATGCTGATTTCAGCCACCCGCCTGCGCTTCTGGCTGTGATTCGGAAGCGTCTTGAGACATATGATCTGGTGGTTGCCTCCAGATATATTGGTACCGGTCCAATGGAAGGCGGTGGGGTTAAGAAGTGGCCGCTTAAGCGCAGGATTATCTCACGCGCTGCAATTACGCTGGGCCAGCCGTTGACTCCTATAAAAGATGTCACCAGCGGTTTCTTTGGGATACGAAGCTCATGCCTAGATAATGTTAATCTCACGCCGCGCGGCTTCAAGATCGGTCTGGAATGTTTCGTAAAAGCTAATTGGAAGAGATATTCGGAGATACCGTTCCTGTTCGTAGACAGGCAGCACGGTTCCAGCAAACTTGGAAGGGGGGACTTTCTGGATTACTTCAAGCAGATTAGCTTGCTATATGTATATGTGATGGTACGGGGAAGGAAACGAAAATGATGATTCCGCGCCATATCAAGGATATATGGGATGATCTATCAATTTTAGTAGCAGTGATTGAGCTAGGGCTGGTATACATCTTATGTTGGATACTCAAGCCGGTAGCGATACTGAAGGAGAAAATATGTATGGAGAAAAGGCGTAAATGAAGATATCCTTTATCGCAACTGCATCGTATCCGTGTCCACCCATGAGCTACGGGGGCGAGATCTTCTGGGCTGATTTATGTGAATGCTTCTCAAAATTAGGACATGAGGTGACGTTATATGCAGCAGCAGGTAGTAAATGTCCTCCGAACGGTACGCTCCACTATATCCCGGAGCAGTATAATCCTCAAGGAGTATTGTACGTTTCGGCTGATCCTATGCGGATTTTATATCGTAGGGACATTCTTGCATCTGATTTTATTATCGACGCAAGTCATACCAAACCTACGATGGAGGAAATAGCGTACTTCTATCAGGAGATGAAACATAAAACAATAGGAATTCTAAACGGGACGGTAAGTCACACTCCGCTGTGCCCCAGATATAATATCGTTGTCGGTTCTCAGAAGTGGAGGGAGCTACTGGAGAACGGGTTCACACAGTTTGCAGGAACACCGTGGGAAGGGCAGTACGGCAGAAACCTCAGCCCGATGCCGAAAGGGGCCATCATAGCCGCCATCCATTGGGCGTGCAACACCGACTTCTATACTCCGAAGGCTTCTGTGGACGGGCACGGTGATGCAAGCTACATAAAAGAGGACTATTATCTCTGGTTCTCGCGTCCTACCGGATACAAAGGTCTCGGACGAGCGATTAACATTGCCCGTAATACCAAAATGAAACTGAAGCTGGCGATGCCGATGGATATGGCGGAGCACAAGTATTGGGGCGAAGAATACTTGAAGCAGATAGCCGATGCAAATACGAAGGGCGCCCAAATAGAATTCGTGAAGCTCCCCAATAACAGCCATCACCATGAAGCCAAGCGAGAATTGTATCGCAGAGCGAAGGCACTTCTGTTTACGATTGAATCTGAAGAGCCGTTCGGGTTGACGGTGATAGAAGCACTGGCCTGCGGATGCCCAGTTTTGGCAACGAGAATAGGAGCTATGCCGGAAATCATCACGCAGGGGCAGAACGGATACCTTATAGATATAGAGGGCCCCGCTGGAGATCCGCAGAACATAGGTGCTTGGCAGAGAGCCATCGGTTGGATTGAGGAAGGGCTCATCAATCGCGAGAACTGCAGGAAAGATGCAGTCGCGCGCTTCGATCGCATGGTCGCCGCCAAGCGGTTTATAGCATTAAGGGAAAGGCTTGAGCCGCAACCGCAGACCATGGACTTTGAGACATTAAGAAAAGCCGCGGTTGGAAGGTAGATTAAATGAAGTGCCCAGATTGTAAAGGGACAGGTAAATGTTTACGATGCTTTGGTGATGGTGAAATTGATGAGGAATTTGAGTTTGACATGGAGATGATGAAGATATCAGAAGAGGCAGATTGCCAGCTACCATTAAATATGGGAGGGAGTTTATGAAAATACTTCAAATTAGTACACAAGTGTTCACAGTTTTCCCAAAAGGTTACGGAGGGCTGGAGGGAGTCGTTGGGGACCTGTCCATCGAGCTGCTGAAGCTCGGACATCAGGTTGCCATCGTTGCGCCCAAAGGCTCCGATGTCCCGGGGGCAGAGATGATAATGCCTTGTGAGGCGAGCCGAATAAATGATGAGGCGGGAGCATATGCAGCGTACAAGGATCGATTGCCGGAATTCGACATTATCCATAACCACGCATGGGCGGCGCATGCCTATCTCGCAAAAATGGATAATCCAAGCCTGCGCATAATGGATACTATTCACTCTATGCAACCGTGGTCAGACCCGCCTCCGGTGAAATATCCGTGTCTCGTTGGTGCGAGTAAGTATCATGCACAACTGCTTTCAGGAATTTACGGAGTCCATGTCGAGGTTGTCTATCACGGAATTAATCTGGACACGTACTTACCAAAGATACCAGATAAGCCGCTCACAGAGAGGTTCATAGTACCAATAGCAGAACGCAAATACCTGTTGTACGTGGCGAGGATAGCTCCGTTCAAGGGAGCCCATGAGTTTATCGCCCTCTGTCACAAGCTGAAGGTTCCCGGTATCGTTGTCGGGGAAGACCAATATGTGGACGACAAGAAATATGTCCGGCGCGTCATGGACAGTTGCGACGGCAAGCGCGTCCAGTACCTCGGGCCAGTGCCACGCGGCTCCGAGCAGATGGTGGAGCTCATGCAGAATGCGAAAGCCGTTATCGCGCCTTTACTGCCACCGTACGGCGAGATCTTCGGACTTTCCACAATCGAAACTATGGCGGCCGGCACACCCTTCATATCTACCGATCGCGGCGCAGCCAAAGAGCTTATCATCGAAGGGAAGACCGGTTTCGTGGTACCGTCCGTAAATGAACTTGAAGGGGCGATACAGAAGGTAGATACGATAAACCCTGTGGATTGTATTGCTCATGCCAAAGTCTTTGATCGATCTGTGATGGCGAAGGCTTATAGCGCTCTCTACGAAAAGATGTTGGGCGGAGAGCCGTGGTAAAAGAAATAAAACTGACGCAGGGTAAAGTAGCATTAGTTGACGTTTGACATAGCGAGAGCAACTGGTTAATATTTACATGGGGGGTCTCAGACCCCTTTTTGCTAGGAGGCAGGCCCATGGCAGAAACACTACCGACATTCGATGCATTTATGACAAGAAAACTCGGCGCCGGCGCTAGATTACAAACAGCATTGACGTGGCAGGATACCTATCTGGAGTATATAGGTAGGGCACTAGAGGCTCTCGTTCGGGGGCAGGCCAGCGGGGACGGCAAAGACGGGGATGGCGGGGACGGTGATGGGGACGGCAACCATCTAGCTCCAGCATACACGGAACTTATCGATCCTCGGCGTGATAATTGGCATTATTTCACCAAACCTTTCGGACAGACAGTGATACCTGCGAATGCAGTCTATCAGCTCTATCCTTATACGATAGATGAATGGGGAACCGTCCTTGTGGCGGCGGTGCAGATGAGTAGCCCCGATTGTAGAATGACCATAACAGTCTATAGCGCTGATGGCCAATATCTCGACATCAACAATACCGCAAGAGAGTTACTCGCATTAGGGCAAGTAACCGCGCCTACCGGCCTCGGTTTAGACCTAAACAAATATGACGACACCAACAATCGCTACGCATTCGAACTTCGCGCACCTTGGCCGGGTCTGCCATTCTATAAGAAGGTGATAATCACGCTATCGAACGAAACCGGAAGCAACATCACTCTCTACAATGCCACAGTTACTATAATTAAGCTCGATAAATAGGGGGATAACATGGTTGATTTACTGGGCGATGTTTTATATGGGGAGAAGGTGCTGATTAGTGGGCAGCCCGTTCTGATCAGTGGGCAGCCTGTTCAAGGTGGTGGCGGTACCGGAAGTATCTCAGGTCAACCTGTTAAGATTTCAGGTCAGACGGTAACCATATCAGGTAACTGCATTACCGTTTCAGGGACTATAACAGTTTCAGGTACGGTTATCGCGCTAATTTCAGGGCAGACGGTTCTGCTTGATAGCTTTGCTATCTCTGGGCAGCTTGTAGAGGCCAAGATATCGGGGCAGACCATTATTGCGAAGGTCTCTGGGGAAACTGTCGAAGCTAAGATTTCAGGTCAGGTCGTTAGTGTTTCTATCTCAGGGCAGGCGGTCACGGTCTCCGGAGAGCTGGTTATAGCTAAAATCTCAGGCGAGACCGTAATCGCGAAGATGTCTGGCCAGAGCGTGCAGATTATCCCCGCAACAGACGTGGTTATCCAGAAGATTAACTGCACCGCACTTTCCGGCGGGACAGCCTTCAACGCCCAAGCGGTCAAGTCGGTAACAGTCCGGGCAGTATCCGGAACTATTTGGGTAGGCGGCAATCAGGCCGGACACTATCCATCCTCAATCAACGGCCTGCCGCTAGATGCAGGAGAGGCTCTTACCCTGGACGTAGACGATCTAAGCGATATTCGAGGCTGCGCAATAACCAGCGGCAACCCGCTGCATGCGATAGGGATTTATTAAAGCTGAGAATTATGGATGGTAGTAATAATTATTGGTAATGCAGCAACCGATAGGGCAAGCGCACAATCTATACAAAACCTGACCAACAATATTGCTGCGATAAGAGAGGCTATGGAGATAATCTAAGATGGCATCACCGCTAACAGTCCAACCTTGCACGATAGATACTACTCTAAACCAAGACCAGCCTACTACAAACTTTGGTACGCTTGATTGGGTGCAACCAGTTTCAAAAGTAAATAATGATAACATCTACGCTTTCAAGTTTGAAGGGCTCGGCAAATTGAGCTTGAGTGTGCAAGGATTAAGAATCTAGGGAGGAACTATGTACGAATTTCGTGAACTCACAGAAAAAGAAGAAAAGGAATTGATAGATAAAGGGCAGCGTATTATAGCCTTAAATGCCAAGAAGGGTGTCTTTGCTGCCGAGAGGAAAGCATTAGAGGATAACAGAAGTATTAAAATATCTAATCTTAATGCAGAGATAGAAAAGAATACCAATGCGATAATCACTATACGCAATGTCTTGATAAACGGTAAGATATTTACCTTTGATAGTTTAGCTGATGCAGATGCAAAAACTATTACAGACCTTAC
>Ga0209777_10001518_pt1 | contig 33175 bp, 30 predicted proteins | sample FrelakmetHBP12HB_FD_187147 | JGI IMG/M metagenome (GOLD analysis project Ga0209777, IMG submission 187147) | Freshwater lake sediment microbial communities from the University of Notre Dame, USA, for methane emissions studies -HBP12 HB (SPAdes)... | ecosystem: Environmental > Aquatic >... | reverse complement strand
CCAGGGGGCGAGCCATTATAGGTAACAGTGTAGTCATCACCGATCGTGCAGGCCGCGTCCGCCAGGGCGATGCTGTCGGTGATCGTCCCGCCGGCGGGGTCGTAGGTGCCGGGATCATCGGGGGTGAAGGACCACGTGTCAGTATTGTACGTACCGGCGTCGGTATGGGTGGTGCCGCTCACGTCGATTGTGCCACTGACGGCGCAATTGACTGCGGCAGTGTGGGGGTTGTTGTCATAGGTGACGATTGCAGAAGTGTAAGGGGTGACCGTGCAGCCCGGGTCCGATCCCGCTCGAGATCTCATCACATTGACAGACAATGTCAGGAGGATTACCAGTACTATGCTGATTGATAGTTTGAGTTTCATGATTCTCCTCTTCTCAGCATAAATAAATTCGGCGTTTGCATGATACACTCCCGTCTCGGATTTCTATCGATTTGGCCAAATTTTACCATGGTTTTCGAACCGTCAAAGGTTCCCATACCATCAGGGAAATCGCATATAAATATGGTAAAAATGGTTATCCCGGAGGAGGGAACCGGGCCGAAGAAGCCAAAAGACTTGTCAAATCGCCGAACCTGTGTATACTGACAGAAACGATGTTATTTAGGAGGAACCATGAAAAAGATTCTTGTAACTCTCCTGGCACTGGTGCTGATCACAACAGCTTGCAGTCCGGCACTGGTAAAAACTCCCGAGAGTACCAGTGGCATCCTGTTCTCGGACGATTTTTCCAAACCCAGCAGCGGGTGGGATAGATACCAAGACACAACGGGCGTAACCGATTATTCCAATGTCGGCTACCTGATTTACGTAAAAACAGCAAACATTATCAAATGGGCCAATCCGTCTAAAACTTTCAAAAACGACGTCCGCATCGAAGTGGATGCTACCATGTCAGCCGGTCCGAACGATAATGCCTTCGGTGTAATTTGCCACTATCAGAATTCAGACAATTTCTATTATTTCTATATCAGCAGTGATGGTTTTGGCGGGATCGGCAGGAAAGAGAATGGTCAATACAGCATCATTTCTTCTTCGAGCGGCAAATTACTTAAGATTGACAGTGTCAACCTGGGGGCGGCGACCAACCACCTCCGCGTTGATTGCATCGGCAGCACTCTGACTTTATATGTGAACGAAACCCAGGTTTCCACAACGACGGACAGCGCTTTCACCGGTGGCGATGTTGGCTTGATCGCCCGCACTTACGACACTGGGGGAGCGGATATTGTGTTCACCCATTTCTACGTGTACAAGCCGCAGGCGCCAATTCCCGTTAATACTCCTTAATGAGCTGCGCAGGGGAGAATATGGGGAGGGTTGGGGAGGCCTTGAGGGAAGATGACTCTTGCCTGACCAGAGGAAGAGCTGGGCAGGCGATGGCTTGCCTCAACAACCTGATTCTTGGAATCCTGCTCTCAAAAGTGAAGTACCGCACCACCCCATCCGCCAGGCGTTACTTCAGCGTTCATCCAGCGTAGGCGCCAGACCTGCTCCTGCGAGATTTAGAACAGAGTTGAGCCAGGCGCCCAAGCTTTGCAATTATCATGAATGTATGCTATCATTGCCAAACAAAAAAAAGGAGCGAGGGAGATTTTACCTCATGAAAACAGTAGATAACGAGCGCATCAGAAAACCAAGGAAGATAAATATATATATTATTATCGTGCTTATTATTGGTTTTTTATCTGTGGATATTTTAACAATGTATAAAACTGCTAACAGGCAGGTTGGAGAGGCAACCTCGACAGCCTTGACGATCTCGACACCCTCTCCTTCGGGATCGCCGACGTGTCCGGTAAATATACAGCTCTCCACTCCAATAGGAGTGAACCAATCTACGAGATTAATTGTGATCTTATACGATCCCCGGGTTCAAGTCAATCCAGGATTGGATCTGTCAAATGGAGAAAGAATTACCGACATTGCTCAATTTGTAAGTAAAATTATTCCAGACATCATGGGGCCTGGTGATGAAATTTCAGTTTTTCAGCTTGGCTTTGATACATACCCCGCTGCCAGAGTCACGAGACAATATTCTTATCTTACCATTTATCCTCAACTTTACGTGGCTCCTTCTTTACAAACATTAACCCCTCTTCCTCCCACCAGTATTCCCACACCAGGTTATGGAGAAGTTGCAACACAAAATGCATCCAGAGTTTTAGCGACTCAAAGAGCAGCCGCCGAGGCGTCGAACCTGGCAAATTATAATTGCGCGGCGGTATATTATAATGAAAATATCAGATCAACGGCTACGGCGTGGAAACAAATGCAAGTTGCGGATATTAATGGCATAAGCACTGCAGAGGTAAGTGACTTCGGGACAGTCACTCCGAGCAGACGTATGAGCAGCGAACTGACTTATGGGGGGGTGTATTACGGATTATACTTTGCTTCAGTTGATATCAAGGCCGACTGTGCGAAATATGACGAATGCGACCTGATAATTGTTGACGATTTATCTATTTATCTCAAACATAATCCGGATCATTTGCCTATTGCACTAAATGGAGTGAATGTATATGCAATTATGCCGGGTTGTCGCGACATTAATCAACCGGACTGTGCAGATTTGCAATCCTATTGGACTTCTGAGTTTCAGGGCTTTGGTGTCAGCAATATAACCTTTTGGAACGGGGTACGTGCCGAAATTAATCTACTTGGTAAAATTGGGAGATAAAAATGCAAACCTTAAATACCCTCTTTCATTGGCAATACCTGGGAATCCTGGCAATAATCTGGTTGGTCGTTGATATTGCCTGGATCGATAGATGGAGAGCTCTACTTGCACGTATCAGCAAAGTGTTCTCCGCGCCTTGGATCTTTGCGAAGGATACTGAGCCCCAAGTACATCCTTTATATCCAAGAGTATTTTTTGAGCAATTGGCTCAGGCCAATCTTCCGACAGGACGAGCGAATCCGGGTTCAAATGATATTTTTTCAAAATGGTGGAAAGCGTTAGGAGATCGCGTTCTAGGGGATGCGGGTCCCCTGGTAGCAATAGGTCATATTTTTTCTTTGATCTTTTTTCTTTTCTTTATTTTTGCAGATGCAGTCACAGTTGCTAACACGCTAGTACTTATCGGTGTGGAGTCTCCCAATTTACCTCCCATCTTACAAAGATTGGATCTTGCAATATTAGGCGGCGCATTAGTTTCAGCAACTGTAGGTGTGTGGATTTTTGTCGAAATGTTGGGTAAAGGCGAATTTATCGCAACCGATAAAATGACTCGCGGACAGAAGAGAGTTTTCGGAGTGATATCATTACTGGTTATACTGTTTTCGATTGCAGTAATGCTGGCTCTTGCAGGTCAAAGATTGATCTCCCTTGGTATGTATGCTTCCAATCCGACCGTTAATTTTGTAATTTCGTTTGCCTTGTACGGTCTTCTTGCAATAAACAGTTCTTTTGCAGCCGCCATTACCTTTTCATCAGGGGCCCTGGGCGTGGTAGTAATTATTTTATTGCTTGCCGTTGTCCTTTCCCTGGTCATGCCAGTACTGGTATTTCTCTTTGATCTTCTCTGGAGAGGGATTATTATTGTCATTGATGCGATTGTTTGGCTGATATTTACTCCCTTAATGGCTATACCTTACGGATTTATCAGACTATTTGGTTCAAAAAAGAGTGTTTAAGAATCTGCGAATTTTTTCAATTTACATCCATACATGGCAAATTGTTAAGCCTCAATAAATGGTGTCAGTGGCGGGTGTTGCATAATACTGCAACACCCGCCATTCGTTAATCGCTGGATATTTGTTTATTCGTTCCCCCTCATCAGTCAACATCCCGAATGCAGCGTGTTAAAGCTTATGAGACCAAAAGGGGGTAAAAACTAAACTGTACTTTCTCGGCCAGGAGTATATAGAATTCAAGAAAAGAATAGGGCGTTGAATAAAAGCTTGCTGGGGCGGGAAACGCCGTGGGACGAATGATGCGTCGGGGCCAGAAGGAAAAGCATGAGATTCTCCACCTGCTGGTAATTGTCCATTGATCCAGAGTTGTGAAGCATGGGGATTATGCGTCTTAGGAAAAGTCGATATTCGTAATAGCAACATGATCGAGCTAAATACATGAAAACTCTCTGTATTACCCCATGTGACAAACGGAAAATCTGGACGGGCTTCTTACTCCGATCGAAGTGGGTAATGAAATAAAGCATCTCAGAGAAGCGGAGCAGTTATATTCTGCTTAGCCATATTGGTGCAAAAAATATCAGTTATTCTGGATTGCATTAAGGTTGCTGTAGCAAAAGAGCCTCCAAAAATTGGAGGCTCTTTTTGACCCTATGTCTGGGGGGTCTTTGGCGGATTCCCGCCATATATGAGGCTGGGGGCAGAGGATTCGAACCCCTATCAACTGATCCAGAGTCAGCCGTCCTACCATTGGACGAGCCCCCAATTCCAGCGGGCGGTATTCTACCATGCCAGATATATTCCGTCTAGGGTTGGGCGCTTTAATACCTATTTAGTTGAGATTCATCCCCTCAACACATCCCGCAATGCAGCTTCGGCAGTCTCAAATCGGAAACGGAAACCATGATCTCGCAGTCGCTTTGGGAGCACATACTGCCCTTCCAGAACCAGGGTGGACATTTCACCAAGTAACAGTCGCAAAGCAAATGCCGGGACAGGCAGCCAATAAGGCCGCCTCATCACTTTCGCCAGAATATGTCCAAAGTCGGCGTTAGAGAGCGGTTCCGGCGCAGATAGGTTGAAAACCCCATGCGCTTTTTCGTTTTCCAGCAGGAACCGGATTCCTGCCACCTCGTCGGCAGGGTGGATCCAGGGCAGACCTTGCCTGCCATTTCCCACTGGACCGCCAGCAAAAAACCTGAAGGGCAGCATCATGCGCTGCAATCCGCCTTCGTCCCTTGAAAGTACTACGCCTGTGCGGATAACGACCCGCCGAACACATAACTCTTCGACTGGTTGGCTGGAGCCTTCCCATGCCTTGCAAACCTCCGCCAAGAAACCGCTGCCAAGAGTAGATTCTTCGGTAACCGGTTCATCGCCGCGCGGACCATAGAATCCGACTGCTGAAGCCTGGATGAGTACTTTCGGTCGCGGGTTGGCCTGACGGATGGCATCGCTTATTGCCTTCCCGGCTTCCACGCGGCTGGATAGAATCCGGGCTTTCCGTACCCTGGTCCAGGGTCCGGACCCGAGGCTCTCTCCCGACAGATTAACGATGGCATCCATCTGAGAAACCAGTTCTCCCCATCCGGTTGTCGTCCGTCCATCCCAGCCAACACCGTGCCCTCCTTCGGCCAATCGCCTCGTTTGCAGATTGCGAGTCAATATCCAGACTTGATGTCGCTCTGCCAGAAGAGATTTCGTCAAAGCTGTTCCAATAAATCCCGTCCCACCGGCAACGATTATACGCATGGTAATAAGCTCCTTTCATCAAACCTGTCTGGTGTGGAGTATAATACACGCCAATGTGGAGGCGCTATGAATGCGCCAGTTCTGGTACTCAACGCTAATTTTGAGCCGATCAACGTCTGTAACACCCGTCGCGCTGTTGGCCTGATCCTTTCGGGGAAAGCCGATCTGATCATGAATGGCCGCGGCTATATTCAGACGGTTAGACAGACTATTCCGATACCCTCCGTCATCCGCCTGGAACAGATGATCCACCGCCCGCGTTTACAAGTCAAACTGACCCGCCGCGAAGTCTTTCGTCGCGATAGATACACCTGCCAGTATTGCGGACGGCGTTCCAGCGCCCTGACCGTTGACCACGTCTGGCCCAAACATCTGGGTGGCGAACATTCCTGGACTAATGTGGTGGCTGCCTGTCCAGCTTGCAATCATCGCAAGGGTGGGCGGCAAATGGAGGAAGCCAAGATGGCCCTACTCCATTCTCCGAAGGAACCCCCCGCCAGTGCTTACTATATCTTCGGGCGACATCTGGAAGAAAACACTGAATGGGAACAATTCATCCACGGATGGTAAAGAACCAGACAAGCGCCCGGTGTTTCAAAACTCCGGGCGCTCTGCTTAAGTCAAAACTATACTGACGCAAAATCTTCCACCAGCGTTACCGGGTCATTAAAATGCTTCCAGACCGCGGTGAGAAGGTCACCCATGGCGAACCGCCCTTGGGATAATGGATGAAATAGAGCGCGCCTGCCTCGGCCAGCGCGGCGGTCTTTCCAGCTTTTTCCGCAGACGAATGCCCTGGAAGTCCAGGGGATAAGCACATCCGCTCCGTCTGCCAAAGGTTAACTTGGGGGCAGCGTTCAGTATCGCAAGCATATACCACTGCTTTCTTGGATTTCAAGAACTTATTCCGCAAACCGATATACGGGATAATATTCTGCACCAGAGCTGCAAGGATGTGGAATTCTTCAAACTCCATGACATAAATCATCTCCTAAGCGGGTAGAAGGGAAACGAACTCTGGAAAGAAACCGGGCCAACCGTACCAGCCATAAAACCCATCAAATATTCGATGCGGTCGAGTGTTCAGGGATCGCATTCGATGTTCCCCAAAAAAACATTATGGCATCCAATGTGCCTTTCTTGCTTAATCCTACCCCTATTTCATCGCAGATATCAATAGCACAGGAGTAACCCATGTTTCAATAATTGCCGCGATGGTCAATAATGGTAGCACCAGCCCAAGGCCAATCTTTGTCCAATCTGCAATTGCTTCGATGAGTACTTCACCGAGGGTACGCTGGGAGCGTGGTGTCACCAGCACCACCCCAATATACAAAACCGCCGCACTGGCAAAAATTAGGGCTGGGATTTCAAAGATACCATGCGGAAGGATCCCGTAAACGCCTACTTTCAATGGCGACCCTCCCAGCGCCCGGATAAACGCCAGTACTGCCCCGATGATACCCATATTCAGCAGGTAGACCAATGCGCCCAGGACTCCGAAAGAGAATATGCCCAACAGCAGGATAACCACAATCGCCTGCAAATTGTGACCCCAAATTTGTGGGAAGGATATTCCAACATTAGCAATTGGAATGCCCACCCCCGAGGAGAAAAGACTGGAAAGATCACCTGCCTTGTAGTGTTCCGCAGTATTTGTAGAATTCGAAACTACCCAAATATAACCTGCCACAACTGCCATCACACCTATGATGACTGTCAGGATAATAGATGGAATTTGTTTCCGCACGGTTTTCAAGACCTCAAACCTGAACCAGCCCGATAAAGATCTGGCATCCCCTTTGAACGCCTGCCAGAAAGTCTGTCCGATCCAACGCAAATTGAGTACGTCAATTTCGCGTCCCAGCAAGGCCTCACGCTGGAAATGGGAAATGCCCACACGTACCAGCAGTGCTGTCAAGACCACCACTCCGATAACCGCCAACCACAGCACCTGGTTGTTGCCCCAGAACAGCATGATGGCCTCACCCTGGATGAGTAATGCCATCGGGATCACAATAAACGAAGCCATCAGGGTGGCTGCCCGTACCGAAGTGGCCTGTGTGGAAATCAGGATTGCTCCACTGACCATCAGGATCGCCTGAACAGTGGTCAGGACCAGCGTCTGAATGATACGATTGAGGTCGGGGAATGGGATACGTTGAAAATAAAGGCCGATCATGTAGACCGCGATACCCAGGTACGAAGTCACCAGGGGTGCGGTCGTCCCGGCGATCAATTTCCCCATGAAAAGCTGCCAGTCCTTGAGCGGGGTTACTAAAAGCGGTTCAATCGTCCCGCGTTCTTTCTCGCCTACAAACGACTCCAGCGCAATAACCAGCGAAACAGTTATCGGGAAATAACCCACGACCATAAGGAGGAACGGCACCAGCCTCACAGCAACCAATGGTGTCCCATATTTGGTTGTAAAGTTAATGGCAGCTTGCGCGCCCAAATCAGCCAAAAAAGGCAGGATAAGCGTCAACACAACCATCGGGAAGATGATGCGCCAGTCATGCAGCTGGTCACGTAGTTCACGCCAGGCCACCAGCCAGGCCATACGGAGATCGTCCATCCATTGACTAGGCACGGTTTACCCGCTTCATGGCAGCCAGGTAGACCTGTTCGAGCGTGCGCGGTAATTCCTGTAACGCTACCACTTCCGCTCCGAGTTTCATCAATGCTTTGAGCAAGATAGGATTGGAAGTCTGCGGATCTTCGACGCGGAACCTGGGGCCGGCCTCGCCAGCTTCGAGCGGGGTGACACCCGGAGGCAGGTGCAGGGTTCCGCGCGGCCATTCACCTCGTACGCGCACCTCGTACTCAGCCGGCCCCAGCAAACTTCTTTTCAACTCATCAACCGTCCCGCTAGTTAAAATTCGTCCGCGATAAATGATGGCGATTTTGTTTGCCAGCATTTCTGCTTCAACCAGGTTATGCGTACAGATTATTATGGTACGTTGTTCCGTCTGCAGGCTGGCAATCGCCTTACGGACCAGCTGGGCAGATTCGGGATCCATGGCTGAGGTTGGCTCATCCAGTAAAAGAACGGGCGGTTCGTGAATCAATGCGCGCACCAGCGCCAGTTTCTGACGCATACCCTTCGAATATTGGCCAATGGGACGTTTTGCAACTTCAACCAGCCCGAAGTATTCCATCCATTCCCGATTTCGCTTCTGGCGCGCCGTCGCATCCAGACGATAGATCTTTCCAAAAAAATCCAGGTATTCCAGACCGGTCATGCGCAGGTAAAGACCATGTTGTTCGGTCAGCACGCCAACTGAGGCACGCACGTGTTCCGGGGATTGAACCACATCGAACCCGGCGATGCGCGCCCGGCCACGGGTGGGAGCCAACACGGAGGTTAGCATACGGATGGTCGTGGTCTTCCCGGCTCCGTTCTGGCCCAAGAGCGCAAGCACCTGCCCGGGATGAACGTCGAGATCGACGCCATCCACAGCCCAGGCATCGCCGAATTGTTTGCTCAGATCCTCGGTCTGGATCATTGCATTCTACGCACTGCGGGGACGATGGTTTAGGAAGATGATAGCCCCGGCAACCAGCGCAACGATGACAACAAACGTTTGGTTGAAGTTAATACCGCCCACCCGCGAAGCATCCACGCGCAGGAATTCGAGACTAAAACGTCCAATGGAATACATAATCATGTAGATAAGGAATATATCGCCGGGTTTCAGCCATTTTTCGAAGCGGCGTGCCAGCCAAAGCAGCACCGCCATGTTGACCAAATTCCAGAGTGACTCATATAGGAACAGCGGCTGGAAATACTCGTAATTTTCATAACCTGCCACGCGGTGGAGAGGGTCAATGTAGATTTTCCAAGGGAGGTTCGTAGGTAGACCATAAAGTTCCTGGTTGAAGAAATTACCCCAGCGACCTATGGCCTGCGCCAGCGCCACGCCCGGTGCAACAATATCTGCCCAAGTCAGGAATGAGATTCCCTTTCGCCGGCAATAAATCCATAATGCCAGTGCCCCGCCAATCACAGCTCCGGGGATTCCCAGTCCGCCATTACGGATGTTAAGCATATCCAATGGGTGCATCAAGTACCACTTGGTGGTGATCCCTTGTGCGACCATCGAAGGTGGTGGCGTCAAGATGTGCCAAATACGCGCCCCGACGATCCCAGCCAGGACTACCCAGAATAGCACGTCCCAGATGAACTCCGGATTCATACCACGGCGCTTCGCCTCGGCCTGACCTAAGAAGGCAGCCACGATCACTCCGAGCGTGATTAAAATTCCATAAAAGTAAATGTGAAAGGATTGGTTGAGAAATGGAATGGGAATATCAAAACCGTTTGGTAAGGTTGGCATGATCTACTCCTGAGATTGAGATAAGCGACGACGAGCATCACGCCTCACACGCAAGATCCGTTGCAAGGCAGTGAAATTTGCCAGTACCGCAATAACAACTAAAATTATCATCGGTAAAACAGGCATCAGGAAGCTGAAGATTAGACCGGGGATAAGGATGATATACCGCTCGACCCGCGTCAACAGGCCGACATTCGCATCCAGTTTCGATGCATCAGCACGCGCTTTGACATACGATACCAGTACCGACCCGGCTGCAGCTAGGTACGCTAAAATTATACCAGTGGCATTTACGTGGATCATATAATAAATAAGGAAACCTAGGAAGAGGAATAGCTCCGAATAGCGGTCTGTAACTGCATCCACAAACGCGCCCCAGTCGCTGGCTTCATTGCGCAAGCGCGCCAGCGCTCCATCCATGGCATCCACCGGTCCCATGATTAATAACAGGATACCGGCCCATGTCATATGACCGAAAATAATCAACACAGCGCAGCCAATCGTCCCCATGAGGCCAATCAAGGTGACTGTATTTGGCCGAATACCGAGACGATTAAAGAAACCAGCAATCGGGTTCAAATACCAGCTGAACCAGACTCGCATCTTATCGGTAAAAGTCATTTTTTTTTGTTTGATAGGTTCAGTCAATGGCAATCCTCTCATGAAAGAGTTCAAAACTTGGCAATCATACCACACTAGGTAATTTCATCCGTGCGCGCGGCCCCATTCTCCTCGTCCGGTTCGAGCAGTACCTCGCGGTCGCGTCCGCCGCCCATGGAAGGGCCAACCACACCCGTTTCTTCCAAATGATCCAGCAAACGCGCAGCCCGCGGATAACCGATCCGCAGGCGCCGCTGGAGCATGGAAGCGCTGGCGCGCTGCTCCTTCTTAAGCACCGTAATTGCCTGCTCAATCAATACATCGTCACTGCCTTCTTCCACAGCTTCGTGCAACATCGACTCCCATGGTGGGCGGACATCCTTTTGGGGTACTGTTTTCTGCCAGTGAGAGATTACGCGCTCTATCTCCTGGTCGGTGACCATCACACCCTGGGCGCGAACCGGGTTGCCCACTTCCGGATTCAGGAAGAGCATGTCGCCACGCCCCAGCAATGTCTCTGCACCAGGTAAATCCAGTATAACCCGCGAATCCACACCCGATGCAACAGAAAATGCCAGACGCGCCGGGAAATTGGCTTTGATGAGACCAGTCACCACGTCCGTGCTGGGGCGCTGTGTGGCAACCACCAGATGAATGCCGGTGGCACGCGCCATCTGCGCCAAGCGAACAAGGTTGTGTTCTGTCTGGTCGGGAGCCGACATCATCAGGTCAGCCATCTCGTCTATCATGACGACGATGCGAGGTATCGTCTGCACATCCTTGCGACGTTGAAGCTGGCGGTTATAGGCATCAATGTCACGAGCCTTGGCAGCCTCCAACAACTTATAACGGTGCTCCATTTCCACCACCACCCAACGCAGAACGCCCAGAATACGTTGCACATCAGTTTCAACTTTTCCAAATAAATGCGGTAAACCGTTGAAGCGAATCAACTCGACCATTTTCGAGTCAATCATAACCATACGTAAGTCTTCGGGGGCATTATTCATGGCGAGGCACACCGCCAGTGCAGCAATACAGACCGACTTACCCGAACCGGTCGTCCCGGCGATCAGCAGGTGCGGCATTCGCACCAGGTCTGCCACGAGCGGATTGCCAGATACATCCCGCCCCAGCGCAATGGTCAACGGTGAACCACCTTTGTAGAAGGTTTCCGTCTCCAACAACGGACGAAGGCGAACTAGCGAGGAACGCGGGTTCGGTACTTCGATACCCACATACCCGCGTCCTGGTACCGGCGCTTCGATGCGCAGGCGTTCAGCTGAAAGGGATAGAGCCAGGTCCTTTTGGAGGCTGGCAATCTGTGCCACGCGGACTTTCATCTGCTGGGAATCTTCTTCAGTCCCCTTTTTAATGAACCCTGGCTGGACGGCAAACTGCGTAACTGTCGGACCGATGCGGAAACCGACTACCTTGGCCGGGATACCAAACTCCGAAAGTGACTTTTCGATCTGCCCTGCAGTCTGGTTAATCGTCCGCTCATCTGGACGGACTGACTGTTCACCTAGCAGCACATTCAGCGGAGGCAAGCGTTCTCCCCGCGGTGGAGGCGAATCTGGACGGTCGCCTTGTGTTTCGGGGATTTTGAATGATTTGCGAAATTCCGGTGGCAATTTCTGTGCGGGTTTCCTGGCATTGTTCGTGGGTCCTGTGGTGGTCTTATCCATTGGAAATGGGGAAACAACAGGGATTTCCGGCGCGGCAGTTCCCGTATCCGGTGCGGGCGGCTCACCAGAAATTTTAAACAACCAGGCTTCGAGAGCATGCCATAGACGGAAAGCTGATATCAATGCGAGGCCCCAGAAAAAGAAGATGACCCCCCCCCCCCAGATCGGACCGATGAACCTGGCTGCCAACATTGAAAGTCCCCAGCCGATTTGCCCGCCCCACATACTCCCTTCAGACAGCCGGTTGCCACTGAGAACTGATAGAACCGCGAGGGTCAAAAAAGCTGCCAGTTCCAGAGCAATCATCTGTCCCCAACTCACTTTCAGTGAATGGCGGCTGCGGCGAAAAGCGAAGAGGCTCGCTGCCCCGCATGCAAGAATAACCAGAAAACTACCCAATCCCAGCCACTTGCCGAGCAGAGAGACCCATTTTTCGAGTAGTGTGCCTTTTGACAGGCCAAATATCCCCAGGATGGTCATCAAGGCAAAGGCGAGCAGGAAAACGCCAAGGATATCCCAAAGAAAACGCCCGAAGTGTGTCTCAAACCGGGCCAGGCGATCTACCCAGTCAATGGATCGGGGTACTCTGGAGCGGTCCTCTTCAGAGTGCGATTGGGACTTGTGCGGGGATGATTGCATGTCAGTTGATCTTCATGCTTAAACCAAGGCGTTGGCGTGCGGATTCCACTTGAAGAATTCGCACCTGTACAGTCTGTCCTGGTAAAAGAATATCTTTGATCCTTTTATTGGGAGGCAGTGGGATTTCTGAAGCGTGGATCAAACCCTCCAGGCCTTCCTCGAGGCGGGCAAACGCGCCAAAAGGCGCCAGTGCCGTCACTACCGCTGGTACAATCGCATTGATGGGATATCGCTCTTGAGCAAATTCCCAGGGATTTGGCAATAACCTTTTCAGGCTGAGGGCAATACGGCATCGCTCCGGTGCAACTTCCATCACCTGGACTTCGACATGTTGTCCGACCTGGCACACTTGACCGGGATGTGAGACGCGTCCCCAGGAGAGTTCAGAAATGTGGATAAGACCCTCTACACCGCCAAGATCTACAAAGACCCCGAACTCAGTGACATTGGTCACTTCACCAAGGATATGTTGACCTGGTTGGATAGTATTGAAAAGTGCCGGTCGTTTCCCAGCCTCCGCGCGAGCAGCGCGTTCTGAAAACACCATACGGCCCTCTTCGGGTACACACTCGATCACTTTTAACCGCAATGTCCGACCAACATAGGCCGAAAGGCAATCTTCGCGGCGATCTTCATTGGTTTGAGGTGGCAGGTCCACCAGATGTGAACATGGTACAAAACCATTTAACTCATCTCCCTCGACCAACAAGCCCCCCCGGTTATATCCTGTGACTTCCAGTTCAACAATTCCATCCTTCTGGTACAACGAGAGCGCCCGATCCCAATCAGGTGAAAGTTTCGAAGATTCCTCGATCTTTTGGGGTCTGGCAATGGCTTGCACAGGTCGGCTTTCTTCTTCTGCCAAAACCGACGCCCACCAGCCTTCATCATAAACAGGCACATCTTGTTCAGAGAATTGATTATGCACCATTACCTTGTCCAACCTCCTTCCCACTGACCCGTACTTGTGTTTGCCGCTCCATCTCAAGGATCACGCGCGCCACTTCTTCAATCGCTACCCGTTGTTTGCGATACAAGTCCGCTTCGGACATTGCCAGTCGGGCAGCGACTTCACGTACCTTCCTTCCCTCAACAAACTTCATTTCAAGAATATTAAATAAGATCCATTCCCCGGTAAAACGCCGTTCCCCCTCCGGACGGACATTGTCCATCGCTTGGCGCAGGATGGATCGTAAAGCATTGGCAGAATTGTCGTTGTGCTCATCCATGGCCTGCTGGACAATCTGAAGGTTTAACAGGGGATTCTGCGTCAATTTTGGACCCCCCCAGTAATGGGTAAGGGCATCCCGTACCCATTCCGCCATATCTGATTCGGGAGGCAAAGTTTCCTCCAGCAAACTGGTCTTGCTGTCATAACGACCCACCGCGCGCATGCGCTGGAACATATCAACCTGTGGGCGGAGATCCTCCAGAGTACGAAAGACGCTTTTCTGCAAACGACGGTCCTGCAAAGCCAGGGAAGCCCGCTGAATAAGAAGTTTGAGAGCCTGGCGCTGTTCTGCGAGAATAACCTGGTCCGCACGGCGGACTGCCCCCAGTAAACCAAGCAGGGCTGGCTCGCTTTCCACAGTTTCTGGCGGCTTGTGAAGCGGAAATAACCAATAATCCCCCCAAATATATTCGTCGCCATTCCCGTTCCCCTCATGAGTGACGACCTGCAATGCTTCTGAAAGATTGGACTCTTTAAGGAGAGGCAGAGTTCTGGTTGATACAACCAAAGAGAGCTCCCCTCCTTCTAAGGCGGCGACGAAAGCCTCTGGTGACTGTAAATGGTCGCGCACGGCAGCTAGTACGGATTCCAGGAATTGACGTAAATCGTTTTGGGTAATCAGCCGTTCTTCAAAATTTTGTAGCAAGGTCAGATCGGCGCGATCGCGTCCAAAAAAGATGAAACGATCCCAAAGCGGAGCAGCCAGGGTAATGGCATGTTCCATCAGCAGTACGGTGGCTACCATGGCAGTTGGTACCGCACCCGAATAAATTGTCCCGAAGGTTTCGCCCACGCGCCGGACGATGGTCATCAAACCCAGTGCAGCTGAGGCAGTAACAGGTCCGCGCATGATCCACTTAAACATTCGGCTCTTGACCACCCGGTCAGGCCAGGAAACACCAAAGAAAGCCACCGCATAGGCCATGATGATAATCAACCCACCCACCAACAGATTACTGACCATCGCCGTTCCCCAGAAGAGATAAGGATGGTTTTCTGCCAGGAGCGAACCGTAAAGAAGATATGGGAACGACCCAAGCGCCGGAGCAGTGGCTCCTGCCAACAGATATATCATGCGACGGCGCCCCGAACGGGTCAAGGTGCGACGATAAGCGCGTCCAAAATTGATCCAAGCCAGGATCATCGTGAAAACATAATAAGCCGTAAAGATTTCTGTCCAGATGGTACGCTGAAGATGAGGCGCAGGCTGGCCTGCCATCACCATCGGACCGAGCAGATAACCATATCCCAGCAGTAAAAGGAATATCGTCGAAACAATGTACATAGAACGGACCGCTATGCGCCTGCGGCCCCGCGAAGGACGACCAGTTGTGACCAGAATAGCATCAGACAAATGTAAATAAGCAGGGGGTAAAAAAATGATCCCCAACCATTCCAGGCGCAGGAAGAGAGAAATTATTTCTGGCGAAGCAGCTGAACTCTCCAACGCCTCAGACGTAAATACCACCACCACACACAATAAGATGATAGCGAACGAACGCGCTACCCGGTCGCGCAAATTGAATGAGAGGGCATATAGAAACAACGAAAAAGCCGTTATGGCGATCCCGGCTGTGAGAATATCATTGATCGTTCTTATCCCCACCAGCAAATCTTGCAACCAACCGTTAAGCATTCAGACCTTCCGTACAGCTACCGAATGGAACGCCCAAAGAACAGCGCTATATCCTGTGTCTCATAATATTGGTCATTATACCCGCAGAATTCGTAACCTAGTTTTTGTGCAAGCCAAATGGCCGGATTATTTTTTGATGACATTTCGAGCAACGCCCGGTAATTTTTACGTTGCACTCCCCAGGATTGGGCCGCGAATACCAGCGCACTCGCAACACCCTGGCGGCGAAAACGGGAAGCGACTACCACATCCATCAACCAGGCAGTGTGGGGGAGGATGGCATCATTCGTGCGAACATACCCCGCAGTCTGGCCTTCAATCATAGCCACAAGCACCCCTGATTTGCGGCCCCAGGATTCGGATAAGGCGCTGACTGGCCGCGGGTAGGAAACCGAGACTGGACGCGGCAAGCGAATCTCCCGGAAAATAGCGCCAATCTGCCCATCCTCGTGTTGTACATCCATCTGCCAGACATAGTCTGTCTGGCAGGAATGGTCAATCGCCATCAGAGCAGATAAATCGGTCATAATAGCAGGGCGAATCTGAACCTCGGTCATGTGTCACCTCAAGGTGCTGCGACTTGCACCGGAACAATGCAAGGCGGGAGTACATTGTACTGATTGTCTGTGACAACCAGGCGTAGATTGTAATCGCCCGGCGAAACCTCACTGGTATCCCAGGATCCCAATTCACCATCCAACTTTACTTCATTATTTGCCTCGATGGTGGACCAAACGTCCGATCCCAAAGGAGAGAACTCATACTTGTAGAATCCGAAGTTAGGGATATTTGCTGTTCCTAACAATTTAACTGAGCCTTTAATTGCATCACCTGGTTTAGGCGAAGTGATCATGATTTGACCAGGAATACAGCCGGTCGTTTGGGCTGTAGGGGTGGGTTCAGGCGTTATCACCCCGATAGCTGCCAATAACTCAGGCGAGATCGTATTTGTCGGCGTAATTAGCGGATTCATTGTCGGTGTGCCGAGCAAGGAAATAGCAGGAAGGTTAGGTGCCAGAAATATTGTCAATACCAGTTCAGCAATCGCCAGAAACGCAATTATTGAAAGGGCAGCGACTGCCTGGCTCATATGCCGGTGGGCCACCTCACGTTCCAGACCATACAAGGATTCACCGGTCTCGCGCCGCGCCCGTACCAGACCGCGAATAGCGAACATCAGCCCAAATAAAAGGAGTAAGTATATCAATACTTTATAACTGGTAAAAAAATGCAAAATAGCAGCCATCCCGCCCGTTAAAGTGAATTTAAAACCCCTCGAATAAGTGTTTCCAACTTGGGAACAATCAATCGGCCAGCATTGAGCACTTCCTCGTGTGAAGTGATGGTATTCCCATCCAGGTTGGCCTTATTACTAATCCCGGAGAAACCCAGCACCCGAGTCCCCCCATGACGCGCCACAATTACCTCTGCGACAGTGGACATGCCAACCGCGTCTGCTCCGGCGATACGCAAAAACCGCAGGTCCGCCGGAGATTCAAATGATGGGCCACTCAATCCTACATATACGCCTTCCTGCAGGGGCAAATTACTCTCCCCGGCGACCTTACGTGCCAGGGCACATAACTGCCGGTCATAAGCCTGACTCATATCAGGGAAACGTGGTCCAAACTCGTCCAGGTTTGGTCCGATCAATGGATTCAGCCCAGACATACCGGCCAGGTTTAGGTTATCTGTAATCAGCATCACATCACCGGGAACAAAATCCGAGTGAATGGCTCCAGCAGCGTTTGTCACGATCAGGATTTCTATTCCCATTCGCTGCATCACCCGCACCGGTAATGTAACCTGCTGCATCGTGTAGCCTTCATAATAATGAATGCGCCCCTGCATTGTCAGAACCTGCTTGTCCTCCAACTCGCCGATAACCAGTTGGCCTGTGTGGCCCATCACTGTGGATATAGGCCAATCTGGCAATTCTCGATAAGGGATGATTGTTGCATTTTGAATCGCATCTGCTAGGCCCCCCAAACCTGTGCCTAAAATTAATCCAATGTGCGGCTGGGATTTTATTCTTGATTGAATACTCTGGGTCACACGGTCAATTATTTCCAGCGTGCTCTGCATACCATTTCTCCGGGGTTCCGAAAATTCCGTTCGCCGGGAGAATTATATCTTAACTCAATGAAAGGATGTTTCTTTGGGGATTGCCGTAGGGATGGGTTAAACAGGGGGGTGTTGGGAGGTCTTGGCCACCCAACAACACCCCTTTATCTTTCTCTCTATCACTGGAATTCCTAGAGCTTAAAAAATCTCATCCTTTTCCGGTGCGATTATTTTGATCTTATAGCACTGCGTCGCCGAACGCCGTGATGGTTTTCTCCACTCCAGCATCATCAATCCAGTAATGCAGCACCAGACGAAAACTCCGCGGACCTGTCACACCGGCCAGGATGCCGCGCCTCTTTAGTTTTTCAACAACTTCGCTCGTATCCGACTTCACACCTGATGCCAGCGATAGAAAAAGCATATTCGTCGCTGGAACTTCCGGATCAAGAACGAGGCCGGGAATCTGCTTCAAGCCATCGGCCAGTCTTTTGGCCCGGGTATGGTCCTCCACCAGCCGTTCGGTCATCGTCTCCAATGCGACAATCCCTGCTGCTGCCAGAATCCCGGCCTGGCGCATTCCGCCGCCCAGCATCTTACGCAGACGGTGCGCTTTATGGATATATTCCTTCGAACCACACAACACTGACCCGACCGGTGCACACAGTCCCTTGCTTAGGCAAAACGTGACCGAATCGACAGGTCCGGCCAGTTCCTTCGCCTTAATCCCTTGAGCAACCGCGGCGTTGAAAATCCGTGCCCCATCCAGGTGGACGTGCAGCCCGCGCTCATGAGCGAATTTGCTTACCCGATTCATGTAATCCGGCGTCTGGTATGTTCCGCCGCAGCGATTGTGGGTATTCTCAAGACAGATCAGCCGCGTGATGGGGTCGTGGGGGTCATCCGGTCGGATGGCTGCTTCGATATTTTCCAGCGCAAGTGAGCCGTCCGGCTGGTTGGGTAGCTGGCATGAATGGACCCCACCCAGCGCCGAAATCCCGCCCGCCTCGAACAAAAATGTATGGGCTTTGTTGCCTACGATAACCTCATCACCACGCTGACAATGAGCCAGTATTCCCGCCAGATTCCCCATCGTTCCCGAAGCGACGAACAGACCGCCTTCTTTACCCATCATCTCGGCCGCCATCTCCTGCAAGCGGTTGATGGTAGGGTCCTCGCCATAAACGTCGTCGCCAACTTCGGCATTCGCCATAGCCGCGCGCATGGCAGGCGTAGGTTGGGTTACCGTGTCGGAACGGAGATCAACGAATTCCATACAACACTCCTATTTTTGGCGTAACTGATCGAGGATGAACTGTAAATCCTGAGGAAGTGGAGCTTCAAAAATCCTGACTTGCTTCTCACCGGGGAGGATGATCTTTAGTCTGTGTGCATGGAGAAAATGCCTTTTCAATTCCACAGTCGGCTTGCGCTTTCCATAGACCATATCCGCCGCCACTGGACAGCCTAAGAACGCCAAGTGGACACGGATCTGGTGTGTACGTCCGGTCAGCGGATGGACTTCGAGCAGGGTGTGGGCAGGGAAACTTTCCAGAGTGCGGTATTCGCTGACAGCTTCACGGCCTTTATCCAGGGGTACGACCGCCATCAGTTTGCGGTGTGTGGTATTGCGTCCAATCGGGGCTTCCACACGCCCGGCGGGTGTGGGTGGCTTACCATCGACCAATGCCTGATAGATTTTTTCAACTTTACGGGATTTGAATTGCTCCTGCAGCCAGTGATGAGCGAGTTCGTTTTTGGCAATCACAATCAGGCCGGAGGTGTCTTTGTCCAACCGATGAACGATCCCCGGGCGTTCCTCACCACCAATACCTTTAAGATCCGGAATATAACCGAGGGCGGCATGGACCAGTGTTCCGCTGTCGTGCCCAGGCGAAGGATGGACCACCATTCCTGCCGGTTTATTCACCACTATTAAATCCTCGTTCTCAAAGACAATATCGAGCGGGATATCTTCGGCTACCAGCCCGCTCGGGACTGGCGGGGGAATCTTTATCTCGATCAGCTCGCCAGCCTCCAGATCCCGGCCCGCCTTCGTGATGGTTTGGGACTCTACTTTAACGAATCCACCCTTGATCAATCCTTGTATCCGTGAACGGGAAAACTCCAGCAGGCAGGTTGTCAGGAAAACGTCCAACCGTTCCTTTTTTTCATTATCAAAATAAAAGGTTTCGATCCGATCACCCACCCTTCGCCTCGTCTTCGCTTGGCACACGGTCCTCATCCACGATTGAGGCAGCCAGCGTTGCTCGTTTCTTTTCTGCCCGTTCTTTGAGCCAAACGCCAAGCAGCAGCACCACCACCCCGGTAGAAATACTTGCATCGGCCACGTTGAAAATCGCAAAACTGCCAACCGAGATGAAGTCGGTGACATGGGCAAAGGCCAACCGGTCAATCAGGTTGCCGGCGGCACCTGCGAACTGCATTGCCATGGCTACCCGCAGCCACCATTCATTCCGTTCCGTTCGTGGAAAATAATAGAGGATCAACAGGATGACGATAATTGCCAGAATAGTAAAAATCAGGTTGCCGTTCTGGAATATGCCAAAAGCCGCGCCGCTGTTATACCAGTGTCGAATACGGGCGTAAGGCAGCAGCCAGGCCAATCCACCCGGCAGCCAATCGGTTCCCAACGGGACTTTTAACCGTACCAGGGCTTTCGTCCACTGGTCGAGGCCAATAATGACAGCACCGATCAAGAACAGGGTGAGATAATCGAAGAGATGAGCTTTCAGGAAATTAAACACAGGTCCCGGGTTCAAACGCTTCGCCTGAGCTGTGGGTTCGGGAGATTCCATTAAACCTTATCCTCCGTGATATAGACGCGCGGCACGCGCGTGTTGATATTCGTCAAAATCTCGTACGGTATTGTACCAGCCCAATCAGCCAAATCCTGGGCATTGATCGCCTGGCCGTCCGATTCGCCGATGAGAGTCACTTCATCACCATTAAAGGCCGAATCGTTTTCGATATTGACCATCATCTGATCCATGCAGACACTTCCCACCTGAGGATATTTCTTGCCGCGAATAATGACCTGAGTTTTGTTCGACAGGCTGCGGAAATACCCGTCCCCGTACCCAACCGGGAGCGTAACAATGCGTACCGGATGGTCGGACTGCCAGGTGGAGCCGTAACTGACCGGATGCCCCGGCTTGACAACTTTGAAATACACTACGCGTGACTTCCAGGCAAGCACCGGCCGGACTTGAACACTGCGCGCCGTTTCCTGAGAGGGATACACTCCATAGAGCAATATCCCGGGCCGTACCATATCGAATCGGCTTTCCGGTAGTTGTAAAATGGCAGCTGAGTTCGCCATGTGACGCATGGGCATGGGCAGGCTGTGATTCTCATAGAAACGCAGCACTTCGTTAAATCGTTCCAATTGCAAGCGGGCATGGGTTAAGTCGCGTGAATCGGCGTTCGCAAAGTGGGAGAAAATCCCTTCCACTTCGACATTGGCGCACATTAGAGCAGTCTCCAGGATGGTATGGGCGCTGTAATAATGAACCCCGATCCGTTCCATCCCGGTGTCAATCTTCAGGTGAACTTTCGCCTTCACACCCATCTGCCCGGCGACAGCATCAATCTGCTCCAAACGTTCCACCGAAGAAGCCGTGAGGGTCAGGTCGTGCTGAAGGTAATGCGGCAGCTGGTCCCCCCAAATACCACCGAGGACGAGGATGGGGGCAGTCACACCCAGCTCACGCAGGAAAATCCCCTCCTCCAGCACCGCCACACCAATAAAATCCGCCTCGGAAGAGAGATGTTTCGCCACTTCAGCCAGACCGTGTCCGTAGGCATTGGCCTTTACGATGATCATCACCTTCGCGGGAGCAACGTGGAGACGAATGGCCTGCAAATTCCGGCTAAGCCGGGTCAAATTGACTTCGGCCCAGGTGGCGCGTATGCCGTCGTTGGTGGTAATAACAGGCTGGTGGATTTGCATGGGAGCGATTGTACTGCTTCTTGCAAATATATGTGAATTTTAGGAAGGGCTATTTCAAATCTCGATCCCCTTCGCGTCGCGACCCGCCGGGTCAGGTCAAGTTATCACCTGTCAAGGACGATTGATTATCGAATTAAAGTCACTTTTTTAATATTTTTCGCGGAACGAATACACTTGCGGATATGATGGGTCTCATCCTGAAAGGACGCAGGGATGATGTCAACCAGACATTCGAGAAAAAATTGTCAAAACAACGAGGAACAACCCCTCTTCATGAAAAAAACAGGAACTCCGGGGCCTCAAAGAATTCATGGACAAGGGTCACCCCGAATGATGTAAAAAACCGAAGGCAGGAGACTTCGGACTCTGAATATTGAAATCCGAGTTACGATTTCTATTTTCATATCAGACGCAAAGGCACAAAGGGGATGAAATACCTCCCGAGCCCGAGCCTGGGACAATTTTTCAACTCCGAAATATTGAAGTTTTTAATCGCCCAAAAATAAGCGAAAAGGATTGCCAGCAACCTCGTCATATATCGATTGTAGCACATGTGTTCTATTCTGTCAAACAGTTGCGGATAAAACCAATGTACCACGATGCTTTTCAGCTGTTTTTCCGAATTGAATTATAATTATCAAAATTTCAGAAAGCGAGCATCATTAATTATGAAAATTGTTACCGACTGCGCAGCCGACTTGCCCCACGAAGAGCTGGAATCGCTGGGAATCATCCAGGCACCCCTTTATATTCAATTCCCAGAGGGGGAAGTGAATTCCGCCGACATTACCGCCGATGAATTTTACAACCGGCTGGAAGCCATGCGCCCGGCAATTCCCTCCACCGCACAACCCTCGAGCGGGATCTTCAATGATATTTATCAAAAAATATCCGAGGCCGGTAAAAACATCCTGTCCATCCATATCTCATCCGGTTTGAGCGGGACAATCAACTCGGCCCGCGTAGGCGCCGAACATATCAAAGAAGCCGTTGTCAACGTAGTTGATTCCATGACCCTCTCCGGGGGTGAACGCTTCCAGGTACTGGCAGCAGCCAAAGCTGTCAAAGCCGGGTGGAACTTGAAAGCCATCCTGGAGCGGTTGGAAAAAATTCGCGAGAACACCGAGGTCATCTACACGCTCGAAACGCTGGAATACCTCGCGCGCGGCGGACGCATCGGTCGCGTTCAGGCTTTGATGGGATCGGTGCTCAAGATCAAACCAATTATCCGCGTTGACCATAAAGACGGGAAATACAGCACCGTCGGCAAGGGCCGCACCGTCACGCAAAACCTGGGAGTTATCGTGGACCATATTGCGGATATGTACGGTTCTATCCCCTTGTGGGCCACGGTCCTGCACGGTCGATTCGCCGAAAGCGCCGACTCACTGGCAAAGTCCATGAGCGAACGGCTGAACATCAAAAAGTTGGAGATCCTGCGCATTTCCCCGGTGCTGGGTGTGCATACCGGACCGGGCATCGTTGGAACGGCAGTAATGCCTGCCGAATTGCTCGAAGACTTGAATTAAGGCCATTCTCCCGCAAGTGTGAAATTTGCGGGAGAATTTTTTTACTTCTTGATGGAATAGCGCATGATCGGGCGCGTCTCGGAGCGGCGACCAGCTTCGATAAAACCAGCCTGTCTAAAACCTGAAGCCAGACCCGTGTAAACGAACACCGGCGGCATTTTCCCGACTGTGCGCGGCTCCACAGGATAGCCTTCCACCACTTCCCCACCCTGTTTTGCCACATGGTCGATTACGGCTTTCAGCAAAGCCACCGTAAGCCCCTGGCTGCGGTATTTTTTAGCTACAAAGAAACAGGTTACCGACCAGACCGGAATATCGTCGAGTGGCTTCAGGATGCGGGAATTATTCAGGACCGGGTAATTTTCCCGGGGTTCCACAGCCACCCATCCAGCCGGGATTCCGTCCACCCAGGCAAGCAGACCCGGGATCCGACAGGAAGCGACGATTTGCTTCTGGAGCAGGCGGTTTTGCTCCCCCTGCCCGGCTGTGAAATCTTTGCGCGGCAGTTTCCAGTACATGCACCAGCAGCCCGCACAGGCTCCGCGCGGACCAAAGAGCCGCTCGAAGTCGTCCCAGCGGTCAGGCGTCAGGGGATGGATATCGGTGAGTGTCATCGCTTCATCAGCACATTGATAAGCGATATCAGGGCACCGCCCAATCCGCACAACAAAAAGAGTGCACCAGGAATGCCCAGCACCAGCATCCAAGTCCGGGCGGTTTTCGACTGGGTGGAGATCTTTCCATCCACTGCCTGCCCGAGCAGTGGGCTGACAACAAACGGCTGACCCTGAACCCGGGCAATGCCCAGTCCATTCTGACCCTGGGCAACGACCCCGACCACAGTCAGTGCTTGGCCGGCGCGCAACTCCCACAACCAGAAACGTAATTGACCGCGCAGCATATTGGGTGAGAACCCCAGCAGGATGCAGGCTGCCTGGATCTGATCTTCGTTGGGGGTTATGCCATCGCCAAGCAACTGTTTATCCAGTCCCACGGGGTTGACCCAGACCGATCCAGAGCCATCATTCAATTGGAAGGGGATGCCGCGAGCTTTATCGGTCAGACCCACCCAACCGGAACTGTCTGAATCGCGCCGGTATTGTTCCACCTTCAAGCGGAGATAAATTAGGGCATTTTCAGCTGAACCGTCAATCGCATTTTCCAAAGGAGCAATCGTCCCCTGCAGGCGCGCAAGACCCTGGCCCGGTTGCAGCGTTGCGACAGTCATCTTTTTTGCCGTACCCACCGCAGAGCCGACCTGTCCGCGCTTGCGGGAGGTGAAAAACAGGATCGCTGCAAAACCGAGCGGCAGGATGCCACAAAAAAAGGAAATCCCAAGAAAGGCCAGTGTGCGAATACCTTCAGTCATCTTCTCCTCCTTGAAGTAAGCAGATTATTTTAAATACTTTAGCATATTCTCGACTGGTTTTCAATCATCGATAATGAGTTCTCTGGAAATCATCATGGTGTTCATACCATTTTCCCAAGTTTTCGGTGCCAAAGCAACATTTCCGGCCGCCAGGAGATGATTGCCAGAGAAATAATTACCAGATAAACAATAAAAATTACTGCAACCATATCACTGATAATCAGGAGGATAGACACGACCATTGGTATCAGTATTAAATATTTCCTGTCCAAAATGTTATTACCGGCCAAGATGCAGGCAGCTCCAATAGCCGGAACCAGCAAAATGGTCAGATCGTGTCCGTGGAAATGAGGCGCGAACAAGATGGCGGTCAGAATGGCTATATTTATTTGCTTAAATCCAATACTCACACTCTTGATCCAAACGACACACAAAAATAGGATTGCAAGAACATATCCGGAATAACCTATGGTGTGAAGCAAACCCGGGTCGATCCCTGGAACCCAGCGCAAGATGGCCCCCATCAATGTCGCCATCTTGTCCACTTCAAAACCGAGTCCCTGGCCGGCAAGAATTAATACCTTGACAAAACCCAATAACCCCGCCGGCCCAACGAATAGATAACTAAGAACAAGAATGATAAAACCCCAAAGCATAAACCACCACCAGACCCGCCGCCTTTTGAAAATAAAGGGTAAGGCTAAAACCAGGGCGATTTGAGGGCGGATCAAGACCAGCGCCAACCCAAGACCAGCCGCCCAATCACTCGAGGTAATCACTCCAAGTACCCACAGGCAAACCCCCAACAGGAAGAATGAGGAATCCTGTCCCCTGATGAATGCCACTATGGCCGGGTAAAAAAGCACCCCCGATAAAACAGTCAACCAGATATCCTTTTTTTCCCATTTTAAATATTGCATCAACCTGATCAGAATCCCCAGGCTGAAACCTTGAAACAGGATCAAAATAAGAACCCACCTTATATACGACAATGAAAAGTTATTCGTGACTACCCATCCCAGGAGGGGGGCAAGAATGGGCGGGTGGTTATAAGGGTAAAAGCGCTCCAGGCTGCCAGGGGGGGCAATACTTGCCTGGACCTGGTGCTGCAACTGCAGATCATAGAGTTGGGAGGGTGAATCATAGTGAAAGATATAGCCGGCTGAATAATAAATAAGAAAATCCAGACCCACCTCCTTTTTTTCAACCTGCGAGACAACCTTGGCCAGGATGAGGCTGATAATCCAGACAAATTGGAAGGTGAGGCCGATTACCAAGAGGATATTACGAAAGTTCAGTATATGCTTTTTCGACATTCAGCCTCAGGTATAAAGAGACAAGTTTTTCTGACAGAGATTGGGAACGAATTCACACCGAGCGTTGGATGTTAACAAGAAAATTCCAGGTTAATTTTATCTTTGCACGAGCAAGCGCGAGCCCCAACAGGATTATCAGGACCGCTGCGGTAGCTGCGCCTCCATATTTATAGGCGGTGGAGCTCACGCCAAATAAGTCATATGCCAACGGGAAAGTCAGATAGGTCACCAGGTTATAGAAAATGATCAGAGCTACGTCAAACCAGTTGCGTACTGCCAGGATCAGGAATGGCATCATCCAGAGCAGCCACTGGGGGGAGAAAACACGCGAAAAGAGGATGAACGCTCCAATAACCAGGATGATCCATCGGAGCAGTTTCTCCTCCGTATCAATATAGGCAAACAGGCCCAGCGGCGCAGGGAGAAATTGCAATACCAGAAAGGCATAGGTAAACAGTTCGAGGCCGGGATGGAGCCCGATATTCGAAAAAAACAAAAAAAGCAGCGTGGGTAAAGAGACCTGTTCCAGGCCGCGACCAGCATGGAAGAGATAAGGCTCCAGGAAAGCAGACAGGCCACCCGTCAAAATAGTTGGGAGAGCAATCAAGACACAGGTGACCGTATACGCCAGGATCATTTTCCAGTTGAGGCGCTTATATATGGTGGCGTCATACGACAAATAGACCGGCAGCAGCAGAGCCGGATACCACTTCGTCAATGTTCCAATCCCAAGCAGGACGCCGGTTGCAACAAATTTCTGACGTCGTAATAGTAATAGACTCCAGAGAGCCAGAAAAGCCGGCAAAATGTCAAATCGATTATACGTGAAGTAAAGAGTTCCAGGCAGGAACATCAGATAAGCCAACCACTTCCGTCTAGGAAGCATTGCATAGAGCATGCGAATGGTGAAGAACAGGGTGACCAGCATGAGCAAAGAAAAAATGGAACTGTACAGGAAATAAACCTTTAGCACCTCAGAGGTTGGAATAAATAGATAAAGCAAACCGAAGAGATATGTGGGAATCTGCGGGTACTCGCTTGGCACATTCACATACGGAAGGCTGTGCTGTGGGAACCATTCTCCGCGCTGCATGTATATCCATCGGTCATAATTGTCATTGATCCTACGGTCGGAAAAGGGATTATTGCTCAAGCTGGCACCCAGGACGCCGAGAAACAAGAGCCATATGCCCAACAAAATAACAGCCAAGAAATAGGTTCGTTTTCTATTCATAACCGGCTTCCAAGAGAAGGGGCATCCTGACAGAACCTAGGAATGGGTTCAGCCCAAACGTTGGATATTGAATTGAACCGTATCGATATTATAGAGGCGGGGTATCGATTGTGCAAGACCGAGAAGCAATGGGATGCGCTTCTCCAGTTCATGGCCCCGCTCTTCCGCCAGCAATGCTCAAAGATGCTATAATTTAAATGCGTCAGGGTACAGCGTATCGTTCCATGAGGAATTATTTGGAAAGAAAGAATTCTCCTTGAGGTAATATTGGACAATCCAGAGCCTGCCATACAAAAAACAGAGGCATTCCTTTCCGGGAATTATACACACACCGTCATCGAGCCACCCAAAGGCTGGGCGCCTCTAAAATTGGGCGAATTATGGAAATTCCGGGAGCTGCTTTTTTTCCTGACCTGGCGCGATATCAAGGTGCGCTATAAGCAGACCGCGCTGGGCGCAGCCTGGGCTATCCTGCAGCCAGTGCTGACCATGATCGTGTTCAGCATTGTTTTCGGGGGATTGGCGAAACTGCCTTCGGAAGGCATTCCTTATCCCATCTTCACGTTTACAGCTCTGCTGCCCTGGCAGCTTTTCGCCTTCGCGCTGACACAGTCTTCCAACAGCCTGGTGGGCAGCCAAAACCTGATCAGCAAAGTTTATTTTCCCCGGCTGGTGGTGCCATTTTCGTCGGTATTGGCCGGGGTGTTGGATTTTGCGATCGCCTTCGTGGTACTGGTGGGAATGATGGCTTTTTACGGCATAGGCCTGACCCCAGCCATCTTGCTGCTGCCTTTGTTCCTGATCCTGGCGCTGATCAGCGCACTGGCGGTGGGCTTATGGCTTTCGGCGCTCAACGTGCAGTACCGTGATATCCGGTACGTGGTGCCGTTCCTGACCCAGTTCTGGATGTACGCCACCCCCATTGCGTATTCCAGTTCCCTTATCCCGGAAAAGTGGCGCTGGCTTTACAGCCTGAACCCGATGACAGGCGTGGTGGAGGGGTTTCGCTGGGCGATCCTGGGGAAAAGCAGCCTAGATGTGGTTTCGCTGAGCATTTCAGCCGGCATGGTGGTGGTGCTCTTCATTGGTGGATTATATTATTTCAAGCGCATGGAATCCGGTTTTGCGGACATCATTTAATGAGCGAACTGGCCATTCGGGTTGAGCATTTGGGAAAGAAATACCGGTTGGGCGGGCAACAGGCGAGATATTCGACGTTCCGCGAGGCGCTGGTAAACGCAGCCAGGGTGCCGCTGGGGTGGTTGAAAGGCGAGCGCCGGGCCGAGCAGAACATCCTGTGGGCGCTGGACGACGTCTCGTTCGAGGTCAGGCACGGGGAAGCGGTGGGGATCATTGGCCGCAATGGAGCCGGGAAAAGCACGCTGCTCAAGATCCTTGCGCACATCACCAGTCCTACGCGCGGACGGGTGGACATTTATGGACGGGTGGGTTCCCTGCTGGAAGTGGGCACCGGGTTCCACCCGGAGCTGACCGGGCGCGATAACATTTTCCTGAACGGCGCCATCCTGGGGATGACCCGCCGTGAGATCGACCACAAATTCGATGAGATCGTTGACTTTGCCGAGATCGAGAAATTCCTGGATACACCGGTCAAGTTCTACTCGAGCGGTATGTACGTGCGCCTGGCATTTGCGGTGGCGGCGCACCTTGAGCCGGAGATCCTGGTGGTGGATGAAGTTCTTGCTGTGGGGGATGCGGGGTTTCAAAAAAAATGTTTGGGGAAGATGGAGGATGTCGCTCAAGCCGGAAGAACTGTTTTATTTGTAAGCCATCAGCTTGACATGATACGTGCTCTGTGCGGAAGGACAATTTTATTAAATGCGGGACATATCCTTACCTACGACACATCAGAAAAGGCGATTAATACATATCTTGTTATGAACCGATCCCAGTTATCAAGGGCTGTTTTTGAAGCAAATAAAGATTCTAGAGTATCAATCCAAGTGATCGGAGCCAGGGTTTGCGATATACACAAACATACAAAACAAACTTTCGATGTATTTGAACAAATCTTTTTAGAGATAGATTACGTTATAAGAAAATCTGTTATAGGGGCGCATGTTTGCTTCGAAATTAAGAACAATGGAGCTATACTTTTTTGGTCATTTGATACGGATAATAATGAAAAGCTAGTTTATGATGCTCGCCAACTCGGTATTTTCCGGAGTCATATAAAATTGCCTTGTCCTTTGCTAAAGGCTGGCCATTACCTAGTATCTTTTTACACAGGTATCGCCAATTCCGAGAGAATACAGACTTTAGAAGAGGTAATCTCGTTTGATGTAGAGCTTATATCCAAAGGCGCAACTTACTTAAGCTATGCGGAAAAACGTCCAGGCATGATCGCAGTCTCCTTAGACTGGGAAACAGAAAAAATAAGTTAAATGCCCAATCCCCAGATTTCGTTATTGAGTTTTTTGCTCTGAAAGGTGCTGGAAATTCATTAAGATCCAACCAGAATCCCCATTTATTTTTCTTAGAAGTTCACCCTGGTTTTTTAAGGAGATTTGGTCACTCGAATGAAGAACCTGAAAAATTCTTATTACAGTGTGGATATCAGATTAGAAAAAAACAGTAAGGGATAATCAATATCATCTCATTTTACAAAAGTAAAATCTTATTCAAGTAGAATAATATGAGCGAAGTTATTTCTTTTATTAAACGAATTCCTCTCTTACGAGATGTGTACGGTCTACTAAGAGGTGTGCTTAGATGGACACCTTTCCTACCGAGCGCCGCATACCCGTACACTGTAATAATACATCCTCCATTTCTCGATGAACAGGAGTTTCTGGACACTTACCATAAGGCACAATATTATCTTCCCTCTCAATTTATCAGGAAGATCTGCTTTTGTATATCCAGAAATGTCTCCATAAACACAACGAAAACTTCAGTACCTGATTACCTAATAAAATCCTCAAAAACAATACCGTATGAGTTGATCCATTCAGAACAGAAATGGCTTTATCTAAAACGGCTTATCCAAGCAGATTACATACTTATCTGGGATAAAGCCAGCATTCATTCAAATCTTTTAATTAAATTATTCTTTGCAAAAACCAAGGTGATAGATCGTCATAAATCTGTATGGGATGGCTGGATATGGGCATCATTGGGGAATGAGATATCACCTAAAAATCCCGCGCAAATTGTTGAAGCACAGAACCAATTTAACGAGTACATTAGTTCATTACCAAGATATACAAAAGTCTATGTTTTTGGGACAGGTCCTTCACTAGATCAAGCTTACCAATTTGATTTCTCAGATGGTTATCGGATAGTTTGCAATACTATAGTCAAAAATAAAAACCTACTAGAACATATCGCACCCAACTTTATCGTTGCCGCCGACGCGATATACCATTTTGGCAATAACAGGCATGCCTATCAATTTCGTTGTGATTTAGAAAAAGCCTTAGATCTTACTCAGTCTGCATTCCTAACACCAGATTTCTTCTTGTACTTGCTCAAGATTTATCATCCTGGAATTTATCGAAAAACTATTCCGATCCGTACAGATTTAAAGGGAATTTTTTTGGATATGAAGAACCTCTTGGCTTACTCTTCAATGCCAAATGTTCTTAACGGCTTGCTACTTCCTTTAGGTTCATCATTAGCTGATGAAATAAACTTATTAGGCTTTGATGGGCGCGCTCCCGATGACAAGCTGTTTTGGCAGAACTCGGGAGCCAACTCGTACGAAGACCTCAAACCAACTATTATGGCTGCCCATCCGGGTTTTTTCAACGGAATTGATTTTCAGGAATATGCCCGCTCACAAAGCGACTCTGCCGAAAAGATCATGACCTTAGGCGAACAAATGGGTAAAAAATATTACTGTCTAAACCAGACATTTATACCAGCTTTGCAAAAACGCATGTATCCAAATGCTATACGAATGGGTTAATGTCAATAATTGAAGGCGAAAAGGGACTTGTTATGAACTCCATCGAAAGAATTTCACATCAGAATCAGGTCCTCTGCATTCTGATTCGCGCCAGCCTGCTGCCCGACCGGACGACTTTTATTACCCCGCCAGAATACAAACAACAGGTCGGTTTTGTGGTCTACCCTGCAGGTAGAGAAATTGCCCGCCACAACCACCGGGCGCTGGAACGGCATCTGACCGGAACCTCCGAAGTGCTGGTGGTCAAAAAAGGCCATTGTTACATTGACATTTACAACGAGGCCCACGAACTGGTCGCCACCCGCGAACTGCATACCGGAGATGTGATGCTGATGGTCGGCGGGGGACATGGATTCAGGATGCTGGAGGACACCGTTTTTTCTCGAAATCAAGCAGGGACCATACACCGGGCCGGATGATTTCTTTTGTCGCTAGAAAATCTATATAAGGATTATTGTAAAATTGGAATTAATTGTCGATGGCATTATTTATCTTTACCAAAAATACGGCGGTATATCCCAACTTTATACCGAAATCTTGCCCCGCTTGTGCGAACTGGAGCCAGAACTAACCATTACTCTACTCACCCACCCCAATGGATCACCAGATTGCTTACCGCAGCATGAGCGCATTATTCATCAATCAATACCGACTGTATACCGGTTTTTCCGCCCTCACCGCTTTTGGAATCCTTATTATTCGCAGATATGTCAATTGGCTGTGAGAGCGTTCCTGGGTAGAAGTAAAAGAAAAACCTGGTTGTCAACCTATTACACCTCGCCAATCTTTTGGGCTGGTTCACAGGTGTTAGTCGCGTACGATTTTATTTACGAAAAATACCAAACAGTGTACTGGCAAAACGAATTATCAGAGGCGGATGAAACGATTCGAAACAAAACGATTGCCATTTCCAAAGCGGATCTGGTGATCTGTATCTCCGAGGCTACTCGCCAGGATTTGCTAGGACTGTATCATGTTCCTATCCAGAAGACTACCGTGGTTCATTTGGCTCATAAATCCTCCTTTATCTTGATGGATGGAATATCGAACGAACAAAAGGACAAATTTATCCTATACGTAGGCAATAGATATAAATATAAAGATTTTGATTTATTATTAAGGTCTTATGCCAATTGGTCTGGTCGTTTTGAAATTGCCCTGATATGTGCTGGAGGGGGCGAGTGGACGGATCTTGAGGAGCAGTCGATTATTCATTACGGATTAGACAAGCGGGTATCCCTGTTCCCTCAGGTTGACGATCTACATCTTTGCACGCTCTATAACGAGGCTTCTTTTTTCATCTTTCCATCACAATCTGAAGGCTTTGGCATCCCATTGTTGGAAGCAATGGCCTGTGGGTGTCCTGTTATTGCATCGAGAATCCCTTCTTCCATTGAAATCGCCGGAGATGTTCCCATTTATTTCACCCCTGGTAATATGGATGAGTTGATGGTTGCCATGGACCAGGCTGCTGGCGAAGGTCGCGCAACTCCGCGGACCACTGAAGGCTTGGCTCTGGTCCATCAATATTCCTGGGAAAAAACTGCCCATGGTTTTCTGGATGCATTTCGTTCCCTGGTCTAGCCATTTCTCAAAACCTGCCGAGAATAAATACCACATCCCATATATAAGCAAAAAAGACAGTCTATGGACAGAAGTCAGCCACAATTGAAATGTATCAACCATTGATATCCATCATCACCCCGTCTTACAACCGTGCCGGCATGATCGAAACCGCCATTAAGAGCGTTCTGGGTCAAAACTATCCCCAGGTTGAGCACATCATTATTGATGGTGGCTCAACTGATGAGACCCTGAATGTGCTCAAGAAATATTCCCACTTGCGGATTGTCAGCGAGCCTGATCAGGGTATGTATGATGCACTCAATAAAGGGCTTAGTCTGGCCACAGGTGAGATAATCGGATTTTTGAACACGGACGATTTTTATGCGCCAAGAATTTTTGCCCAAATAGCGCTTCGGTTTTCTGACGAAACCGTGGATGCCGTGGCCGGGCTAGCCGGGATAGTTCAACACTCAGCCGATATTGCGCAAGCCAAGGTTCTGTATCGCCCGGGACAAGGTGAATATCTGATCAGGCACACGGTGTTGGAACCGCCAATTTTCAATGCCTATTTTTTTTCCAAAGGTGTTTTTCAAGAAATCGGTGTGTTTGACACTCGTTATAAAATTGCTGCAGACCGCGATTTTATGCTTCGCTTCGCTTTATGTA
>Ga0209777_10001517_pt1 | contig 33200 bp, 18 predicted proteins | sample FrelakmetHBP12HB_FD_187147 | JGI IMG/M metagenome (GOLD analysis project Ga0209777, IMG submission 187147) | Freshwater lake sediment microbial communities from the University of Notre Dame, USA, for methane emissions studies -HBP12 HB (SPAdes)... | ecosystem: Environmental > Aquatic >... | reverse complement strand
GATCATCCGGATGTCTCCGTTGAAATGGGCAAGAGAGGAAGAGAGCGGATTTTAACAAAATTAGGTTGGGAACATCAGGCTCAGGATTTATTACGGGCATATAGTAATGCTTTGAAGAATGAATTAAACAATGAAGTTATGAAATGAAAAATTTGTATCGAACACATATTGTAAAAATGAATAAGGAAGCTATTGTGCGTCAGTTAATATGGCTTCTGCTGAGCTCGTCCTCAACCGATTTTCGGATAGGTTCTAAATGATCATTGACAAATCAAGACTGCCCATCGCAAAATTGTTGACAATTGGTTTGCTGCCATCTCCTCTTAAGGTTCTATGGTACAAGTTGAGGGGAGCCAAGATTGGCCGCGGCGTAAAAATCGGTCTGGGGGCTGTAATTTCAGCACACCAATCGATTGAGATTGGAGCATTTACCACCATTGGCATGTTTACAGTCATCGATTGTAAGAAGCTTGAAATCGGAAAGCGGACGAAGATCCGTTCTTTTGTTCTTATTGATGCACAAGAAGTTATTATAGGCGATGATGTAATCATAAGCGAGACTGCCCTGATTCGTACTCTGGTTCCTAGTATAAAATCAAAGATAATCCTCCACGATCGTGTCCATATATTTCCTTTTTCTATGATCGATCCATCCCGCAAGGTTGAGATAGGAGAGGAGAGTTCAGTTGGCTATGATACTTATATCTTTACCCACAGCGCATATAAGTCAAAACTCGAGGGTTATCCGGTTGAATTTGGAGAAGTGAAGATTGGCAATAGAGTATGGCTGCCGTGTCGTGTCTTTATTACACAATCTGTAACGATTGGCGATGAAGCTGTTATTGGGACAGGTGCCTTGGTCAACCATGACATTCCTCCTGGAGTATTGGCAGTAGGTACACCAGCCAAAGTAATAAAAAGTCAGGAAGAATATGTTGTTTCATATAGTGAGGCAGAAAAATTTAAGATGCTGATCGAAATTCTTAATGAATTTTGTCATTACCTTGAGGAATTTGGTTCAGTATCCTGGAAGTACTTTGAAAATAGCGAATGTCCAAGGTGGATGCTTCTAATAAAAGGTAAATCCCAAGAAAGCATTATAGAATTAAGTCATACCTATTCCAGAGTTACGAGTGCAGATGCTAATATTATTCTAGGCGAAGTTCCTCAAGAGTTGCAAGGCAGATGGAACCTTGACAAAAAGGTGTGGTTTTCTATAGATTCCCATCAATGCAGTGAGTATTTGGATAGTTTAGGCGAAGAATTGCGTGAATACTTTCGACGCTATGGCATTTACTTCGGCCGCCCATGAAAATATATCGAAATGAAAACAAAATAAATGAGGTTCGCTGCAAAATACGACGGCTTGTGTGATCCAACATTCCCCGGTATGGATATGCTGTATAGTTGGTAAGATACTTTATGGCCATTTCGCCTGATCTTGAAATTATCCATTCCCACATCGCTGAAAACCAGCCCTGGGTCTTCTGGCGCTTGCTCGATTCCTTCATCCAGCCGAAAGATTGGATGGATGCTGTCCGGGCGGCAATGGGATGTCTGAAAGGTTTGCCGGTGGTTGAGCATAACCCCGAACCATCTCACTGGTTGGCAGATATTTTGAGCGAAGATCAATTTGGCTCTGACCATTGGCGTTTGAGCCGTTCCAAACAACTCTATTACCAGTTTGTTCGCCCTGTGCTTCCGGGTTTCTTGCATACTCCGTTGAGGACCTTGTTACTCTCCAGGCAGAAAAATGGATTTGCATTGAAATGGCCGATCGAAGATCGCTATGTGCGCTTCCAGTTTGAGGTTGTTGCACGATTGATTGCCAACAAACAACTGGACTCGATCCCCTATATTCATTTTTGGCCTGCGGGAAAACGGTTCGCCTTTGTTTTGACCCATGATATAGAATCCGCGGAAGGGCAGAATTTTGTTTGTGAAGTCGCTGCCCTTGATGAGAAATATGGCTTTCATTCCTCCTTCAATTTTGTCCCGGAAAAATATCAGGTGGACCTCGGTCTGATAAAAGAACTCAAAAAGCGTGGATTTGAAGTGGGAGTGCATGGGTTGAAGCATGATGGCAGGCTTTTTTCCTCAAAGGCTATTTTTGATGCGCGCGTAAAGAGAATCAACAATTATCTAAAAGAATGGGATGCAGTCGGGTTCCGGTCTCCCATGACCCATCGCAACCCTGAATGGATGCAGTCCCTGGATATTGAATATGACTCGTCGTTCTTCGACACGGATCCTTTTGAACCCATACCTGGCGGAACAATGAGCATCTGGCCGTTTCAGATGGGGCGATTTATCGAATTGCCTTACACATTAATGCAAGACCATACCCTCATGGTGACTCTTGGAGAAACAACCCCCAGGTTGTGGTTGGAAAAAGTTGGTTTTATCGAGAAATACTGTGGCATGGCCCTGGTTAACACTCATCCTGATTATCTGAAGGATCCCAGGCATTTTACAGTTTATGAAGCGTTCCTGCGGAAGATGCGTGAACGGGATGGATACTGGCATGCTTTATCCCGGGAATTGGCGCGTTGGTGGAAAAAACGCGCGGCTGTTTCCTTGGCGGATAGTATAGGGAAGGATGGAAAGACCAGCCCTGATGAATTTGATTTCACGATCGGGGTTATTCAGCGCAGAGAATTATCCGATGATGATTCGCAATTGATTCTTATGTCGGTCACATCGTAAGGGTTCACGACTTACATTAAGCTTTCAGAATTGTAAGGACGTGTTGGAAGAAAAAACTGGGGTTAGAATCAAAACAATATGCTCCGGCAATTCAGTGTAAAACGCGTGATTGGTTTCTTGATCCTTGATTGGCTTGGGTCGCTGGCCATGCTGCTCTGCGCGGCAGTGCTGCGCAACCGGCTGGGGCAGTTACCCGGGTTTATACTTGATTTCCTGCGCACCCTGCATGTCCAGGTGGGGGAGGTCGGTGGAGGCTCGGGTACGAACCTGCCCTGGCTGCTGTTTGTTGCGGTGCTGGTCATCTGGCCCGTCTTCTTTTCCATCTTCTCTGTCTATGACGGCCGCCGTAACAGCACGATCTGGCTGGAGCTGAAGAATGTGTTCTTCGCGATCTGTTTATCCATGCTTTCGCTGGCCGGTTTTTTATTCCTGACCTACCGGGAGACCTCGCGCGGCCTTTTCCTGATCTTTTTTATTTTGGATGGGTTTCTTTTACTTGGGAGCAGGGTCGTTCTCTGGGCCTACCGCCGCATCCGAGGTACCAAAAAGATTACCCCCCAGCGGAATGTGCTCATCGTTGGAGCCGGCCAGGTTGGGCGGAAGGCCGTTCAGCAATTAATGAAATATGCCTGGATCGATCTTAATATCATCGGTTATCTGGATGATGACCCGGAAAAGCAGGGCTGCATGCTCGAAGGAATCCCGGTCCTGGGAAAATTGGCTCAGGTTTCCGAAGTGGCGGGAGCCCATCATATCCAGGAGGCTGTCATCGCATTGCCGATGCGTTCCTACCAGACCCTGGTCGATATCTGCGAAAAACTACAGGCCCTCTCGATCCGGGTGCATGTCATTCCCGACGTTTTTGCGCTCTCCTTCCCCAATGCGGAATTGGAGGGCTTTGGAGGCATCCCGGTCATCGACCTGGGCTTTGCGGGAATGCAGGGCATCCAGCGTTTCGAGAAAAGGCTTTTTGACGTTATGCTTGCATTCGTCCTCCTGGTCATCGCTTCGCCCTTCATGCTTGTCATTGCGATCCTGATCAAGCTTGATTCACGGGGAGGGGTGCTCTACCGTCAAAAACGGATCGGGGAAAACGGGAAGCCGTACAGCATGTTAAAATTCCGCTCGATGCGGGCGGATGCTGACCCGTCGATTCACCAGGACTATGTGACACGCCTGATCAAAGAGAATCTGGACCCCGGGCAGGTGCAGGAAAATGGGAAGGACAGCCTGAAGATGGAAGACGATCCCCGCATCACCAGGGTGGGTCGCTTCATTCGGAAAACCAGCCTGGATGAGCTGCCCCAATTCTTCAACGTGCTGCGCGGGGAGATGAGTCTGGTTGGCCCGCGCCCTTCCCTGCCTTACGAGCTGGAGCACTACCAGGACTGGCACAAACGCCGCCTCGAAGCCCTGCCCGGTCTCACCGGCCTGTGGCAGGTGCGGGGCCGCAACCGGGTCAGCTTTGATGAAATGGTCCGGATGGATCTGGAATACATCCAGCACCAGTCCATCTGGATGGATTGTTGGATCCTCCTGCAGACCCCCTGGGTTGTTCTATCAGCCAGAGGCGCTGGATAATCATGAAACATCAACTAAATTAGGAACTTGAACATTATGAACGACTCTTCGACCTTGCGAATTGCGCCGGATGTCAAACTGGGGAAGGATGTCAGGATCCATGCTTTTGTCAACCTGTACGGCTGTGAGATTGGTGATGAGTCCCGCATCGGCACATTTGTAGAGATCCAGAAGGGTGCTAAAATTGGCAAACGTGTCAAGGTCTCCAGCCATAGTTTTATTTGCGAAGGTGTCACGGTCGAAGATGAGGTTTTTATCGGCCATGGCGTCATGTTCATTAACGATAAATACCCCCGTTCCACCAATCCGGACGGCAGTTCACAAACCGATGCGGATTGGAGTCTGGTGCCCACACTGGTCAAACGCAGGGCCTCGATCGGCAGCAATGCCACCATTCTGTGTGGTGTGACGATTGGGGAGGGGGCAGTGATCGGGGCCGGGAGCGTGGTAACGAAGGACGTTCCACCAGGAACGATCGTTGCCGGCAATCCCGCCAGGATCCTTCGAAAGATTGTGCCCAATATTCGATGAAAACGAGGTGAAATAACGATATGACCGAATCTTTTTTACAGGTACAAAAAAGTGTACGTGGCATCCAGCCTTCCCCAATAAAAGGTGATATTCACGTGGGTTTGATCGGTGCGGGATACTGGGGGCCGAAACTGGCGCGCAATTTCCACGAAATCCCCGGTTCGGTTTTGAAGGCCGTTTCGGATTTGCGGCCGGACCGCCTTCAAGAGATCAACCATCTCTTCCCGGAGGCAATGACTACATCCACCTACGAGGATATTTTCGAACACGTGGATGCGGTGGTGATCGCCACCCCGGTCCATACCCACTACCGGATGGCGAAGGAGGCGCTGGAGGCCGGGAAGCATGTATTGGTGGAAAAGCCGATCACTTCCGATGCGGGCCAGGCGCGCGAGCTGGCAGACCTGGCCATGAAGAATGGTTTGACCTTGATGGTGGGACACACTCTTGTCTACAACCCGGCGGTGGAGGCGGTGCGTGAGATCGTCAAATCCGGGCAGCTTGGGGATATCTTCTACATCAATGCAACCCGGGCCAACCTGGGGCTGCTACAACCCGACATCAACGTGATGTGGGATCTGGCTCCGCACGATATTTCGATGTTGCGATATATACTGGGGCAGGAACCGGTCTCTGTAAGTGCCTGCGGTGCGGCTTATGTGAATACCAGGAAAATGTTGCACGAGATCGTTTATCTGACCATGTGCTTTAGTGACGGCGTGTTGGCGAATATCCATCTCAGTTGGCTTGACCCGGTGAAACAACGCCGTTTGACGATCGTTGGAAGCAAAAAGATGCTGGTCTATAACGACATTGCCGACGATAAGGTGGTGATTTTCGACAAAGGTGTGGAGTTCCCGGCCTATTCTGTCACCGAGGAAGAATTTCAGGCTTCCTATCGGCATGGTAGTGAGTCTGCCTATCCCCTGCAATGGGTCGAACCGTTGCGGGTCGAATGCAGCCATTTCCTGGAGTGTATCCGTACTGGCGGAACCCCTCGTAGCAGTGGTAAAGATGGCCTCCGGGTTGTGCAGATCCTGGAGACAGCCCAGAGGTCGCTGATGAATCATAGTGCTGAATTGATTGTGGAATATTAAGGTACAAACCACTTTTTTAGGAGACCATTAATGTTGAGCGTCAAAGTCCCTTTCGTTGATTTGCTTGCCCAGCACGCAGAAGTGAGAGACCAGATCGATCGCGCCATTGCCGATATCATCGATCGCTCGAGTTTCATCGGAGGGGATTATGTGAGCACCTTCGAGCGAGAGTTTGCGGCCTATCTGGATGTACGGGAGGTCGTAGGGGTGGCCAGTGGTACTGATGCATTGTGGCTGGCTCTGGTTGCGAATGGCGTCAAGGCGGGTGATGCCGTGATCACCGTCCCGAATACGTTTATCGCCACGGTTGAGGCGATCACGCGCTGTGGCGCGAAACCCTTGTTTGTGGATTGCGCCCTTGATACAGCCACAATGGATGTTCCGGGATTGGGGCTTTTTTTATCGAATGAATGTGCCCGTGAAGATAATGGTCATATTATTCACCTCCGGACAAAACGCCGGGTGGCAGCCATCCTGCCGGTCCATCTTTATGGGTTGCCGGTCGATATGGACGCCCTGATGAAACTTGCCAAAGAATACGGGTTGCCGGTTATTGAAGATGCCTGCCAGGCTCACGGCGCCCGATACCGGATTAATGGGAAATGGGAGCGGGCTGGTACGGTTGGGATTGCAGCCGGTTTCAGTTTTTATCCCTCGAAAAACCTGGGTGCCATGGGCGATGCTGGGGCATTGGCAACCAATAACTCTGAAATGGCAGCCAGAGTACGCTGGCAGCGAGATCACGGCTCAACCGAAAAATATATCCACATCTCATCAGACGGCTGGAATTCCCGTCTGGACGCCATCCAGGCGGCAATCCTATCGATCAAGCTAAGAAAACTGGACGAGTGGAATTCCCGTCGCCAGCAGGCTGCGGCTTTTTACCGGGAAGCCTTGGCCGGTCTGCCGTTGGATCTGCCGGTCGAGCCGGAATATGCACAACCTGTCTATCACCTTTATGTTGTGCGAGCCGCGCAGCGTGACCTGTTGTACAAGGAATTGGGCGCACGGGGCATCGGGGTTGGTTTGCATTATCCGATCCCCTTGCATCTGCAGAAGGCGTATGAATCTCTTGGATACCCGAAGGGGAGTTTCCCCAATGCAGAACGATCGGCGAATTCAAGTCTATCCCTCCCAATGCACCCCCTCTTACATCCGTCCCAAATTAATCAAGTGGCAGAGGCCTGTAAAGAGATATTGAAGGTTGCTGGAGAATAACCACTCCAGGGTAGCCAAGGGAACGATGATATAGTTGTTCCTGTAAGTACGACAGCCGGATTGAGAAAGGATGCAGACGTAAAAAATGGATCAGAACCTTGAAGAGAGGACCACGGCTGAGACATTCAGCAATTCTGCCAAGCTGTTATGGCGCTGGGCCTGGTTATTGGTTCTTTGCGCCTTGCTGGCGGGAGGAACTGCATATTGGGTATCCAGACGCCAAACACCGATTTACCAGGCATCCACCCTGGTGATGGTTGAGGCAGCGCCCATCACCCAGACCGTGACGAATACCACGGTGACGACAAGCGAACAATTGGTGTCAACCTATTCCAAGATGATGACAACGACGCCAGTGCTGGATGAGATAGCCAAGCGCCTGGGTTTGCCAGCATTCCCGGAGACGGCAACGATTCAGGTGCAACCTATCACCAGTACACAACTCATGACAGTCATCGTTCAGGATACCGATCCCACACGGGCTGCCCTGCTTGCGAATACACTGATCCAGGTGTTTTCTGATCAGATCCAGGCGCATCAGGCTTCGCGTTACGCGGATTCCAAGAAAAGTATTGAGGATCAACTGGCGAATCTCGAACAGCAAATTCAGAACACAACAGACGCCCTGGCAGGTGGGAACACGGACCAGGCCGAAAAGGACCAGCTCCAGTTAGCGCTAACCCAATACCGTCAATCGTACGCCTCCGTCCTGCAAAGCTATGAGCAGATCCAACTGACCGAAGCGCAATCCTCCTCGGGGATCACCCAACAGGAACCTGCTACTCCGCCCGATGCCCCCATCAAACCCCGACCTGTTCTGAACGCGGTACTGGCCGCAGTGGCCGGCTTGATATTGTCTGCGGGGATCGTTTTCCTGATCGAGTTTCTCGATGACACCATCCGTGACCCGGGGGAGATCATGCGGAAATGGGGAGTGCCGGTCCTGGGCACGATCGTTCGTTACAATCATGAGAAAGATGAGCTTATCACAGCCAAACAACCGCGCTCGCAGATTGCGGAAGCCTTTCGCGCCTTACGCACAAATCTGCAATATGCCAGCGTCAATTTACCCATACAGACATTACTGGTAACCAGCCCCTCCCCGGAGGATGGAAAGACTACAGTCGCCGTCAACTTGGCATGTGTCATTGCCCAGGGAGGTCGCAAGGTGCTTATCGTGGATGCCGACCTGCGACGCCCCAGGATCCATAGAATATTCCAGATTTCCAATCGGATCGGCCTGACCGACCAGTTTATCCGACCCCAGGATCAGCTCGACGGCTCGATTAAACCAACAGAAATAGCAGGTCTGCACGCACTCACGACCGGTAATTTGCCGCCCAACCCTTCCGAATTACTGAGTTCGGAGAGGATGTCTGAAATCTTACGTAAGCTTGCCAGCCAATTCGATATGACGATTATTGACGCCCCGCCATTCCTGGTGGTGACTGATGCGCTTGTGTTGGCACCGCGTGTCGATGGTGTTCTCATTGTAATCAAACCGAGCCTGACGAAGCGGGCTGCCTTAAACAATCTGCTCGATCAACTATATCAGGTAAAAGCGAATGTGATTGGAGTAGTCTTGAACGATGTTAAGATCGACCGTTTGCAGCCCTACAACTACTATGGGTACTACTATAGCAAGAAATACAGAAAGAATTACGATATTACCGAACCATCCGATTTGTCTGAAATTAACAATGGTAGGATGTCCCGGAAACCAGGGCTGTTGAGACCCGAGAAGGAATCCCAAGAAGAAAAAAAGTAATATCCTGTTTATGTAAAAAACACGATCCGCAGACCCAGACTCTGACGCTTTATCTAAATAAAGGATAATAGTGATGTACAGGCCCGAAGAAGACGGTAATGGAGGTCAGATTTGTCCCTGCCTGGGTAGACGCGATGATCCTGAAACCACCCTCTCCTACCCATCTCCGGAAAATCATTGCCACCGCGCCAAACCGGCCGCTCCCATAAGATTGGAACATCAAAGATCCTACTGTCTTACTGCAACTCATTCTGAATGCAGGGTATTTCAAAACGATCCAGGCTTCCCGCTTCCCTCCGAGATAAAGTATCACCAGCTGGAGTCTGCTCAACGAAAAAGGTCCAAGATTCTTCTCTGGGTGATTCTACCTGCTCTCGTCATCATGGGATTCATCCTTTGGCAGAGTCTTTCAAGAGGACTGTTCCGATTTACAAGCCGGGAATATCCAACCGGGGAGGCCGTGCCAATCCTCCTGACGGGGACCGCCGAACTGACTCCAGCGCTTGCTCCGACCCTCGTCCAGGACACTTCAACCCCAACGTTTCTTTTACCCTCCCCTTCACCGACCTGGACGGTGGTAACGTCTACACCAATCGTGGTACCATTTCACGCTTTGGAAACTCCTATCGGCATAAAATATCATTTCATCATTCATCGAGTTCTTGAAGGGGAAAGTCTCAAATCAATTTCCAATCATTTTAGAACCACAGCTGAAGCCATTCAATCAGTCAATTACTCTCTCCCGATACCTTTGCGCATAGACTCTTTGATCATCATTCCAATAAACCAAACCGATGTAAATGAGTTACCTGCCTTCGAGGCCTTTATGGTGAAAGAGGATATTCCAGTGGAACAGTTAGCCCAACAGCAAATGGTTGATCCGGGAGTATTTAAGTACTATAACGGCCTGCAGGATGGCCAATTGGTCCCTGCGGGTGCATGGGTGCTCGTCCCACACAAGGGGACAGCTACGCCACCGCATTAATTACGGAGAATATTAAAGAGGTGGCCTAAGTAATGCCTGATGGAGGATTCTGGATTAACGGTTTAGGAAATTGTTCTCGAATAGGTTTTTGATATTGTTTTTGCCGCTCGTAGTGAGTGGCAACTTTTTTAATTAACGACAGTGATGGATGAGCTACAAAAAGTGGCTGAAAGTGGTTATTGGTCAACGATGGTTTCTAGGGTCGATGACAATAAGCGATAAAATCAGCAGGAGTGGCTATCATATGGAGTGATGTGATTATATCGCACTGGCTGTTAATTGAATTTTTCCCATTAGCAGGTCTGATACCTATTCAATGTATGTTAGAGAATTATGTTGATTCCCCGAAAATGATAATTTTTCATTTCTCCTAAATTGGGATATTTTGATGACAATGGATTGATTAGGCATCTCACTTAGTCCAAATTTGAAAATTAATCATTTGGATAGAGTAAGGGGGTTGGGAAACTTGATATTCCCGTAAATACCAGTACCTTTCTATATCAGTTCATCAGGCTCATCGAATGGTTGCGCATGTGATCCGAGAGTCCGATCAGCTCTTTTATTTCCTGAACCTTTGCAGGGTCTAAATCTAATTGGGCAGCGACCTCCTCGACCGGTAAGGAATGTTCCAGACCGTAAAGTACCAGGTCGATCGTATCCGATGGGAAACCCAGCACGTCGCAGTATTTATCTTCGATGCCGGGAAACATATCCGGGTTGGGTGTTCGCCTGATGATCGACTCCGGCACTCCAATATATCTGGCAATCTGGAGAATCTGGCTGCGGTATAAATGTTTGATGGGCATCACATCTGCATTATCGTCAACACCAAACTTGGAGAACAATCCTAGCATATCCTCTGATTTGTGAGCGCAGCCGACCACCAATAAATTATTCTCTTCGGCATATTTATAGGTAACTACCAACCGGATACGATGCTTCGAATATGTCGAAGCAATCCCTTGGCGCACCAAGCTGTTCTTTGTGCCCTTTATTCCGTCCATAAAGAGGGCTTTTTTGGCCTCTGGGGGGAATTTCTTGATAAATCTATTAATCAGCACCCGGGACCCGATCCGGTCAGCCACAAATTTATACGTTCCCAGTTCTGTCAATATCTTTGATATATCGATGGTCCTCGTTTTGAAACCCAGGCTTCCTGCCATCAGGTGAGAGAACTTTAGGGCATCCGGGTTCCCGTTCTTCTCGGGCAGGTTCAATCCAGTCACTTTCTGTTTGCCTACCGCCCGCACACACAATCCGACTACCGTGCTCGAATCCAATCCTCCTGAAATTGCAACCACGATACCATCGCGGTGTAGCTCAAGCATTTTCGCATGGATAAAGGCTTCGATCTTTTCGCTTTCCGCCTTGCAGTTGATGATAAATACATCCTTGGTCAGAATCATAACAGATTCCTCTTCAGGATCAATCCGATACTTCCCATTTGGTAATCGGGGAGATGGTTTTTATCCTTCATGCGAATATTATACAGCGGTTGCAAGGAATGTAAACAATACAGTCCAGATAAGCCCAGAATGAACAACCTTTCATTCATGACCGTTTATCTATTCCGGGCAATAAGACAGGACCCAGAAGGCTTTATCCAACATTCGCACCTCGAATTGATACTCGGTGCTATGTTGAGGTGCGAAATATGGGCAATATCCTAAGCAAGGGGTCTTTTCATTTCTCCCTCTTGACATACACTTTCCGCTTATCTCTTCATGATTTTAAATCCAAATTCCATGTTTTTTGGAGTTATTTAAAAATGTATTGATCATGTATTTAATCCAGCGGGGATTTTGAAAATTGATCCAATTGATAGATTGAGGGGATAAGACGAACGAATACCCCCGTAAACAAATGTATGGTACTTTTGGAACCCATGAATCAATTTCCTAATAGCTAAATAGTGCTCAATAGAGCCTAAAAGTGGACATACTCGACCGAACCAGCTAATTAGAGTGAACCTATCATCCCCTATTCTTATAACTTCTGAAGCCCACGAGCTGTTTTCCTCGAGAAAACCTCTCGAAACCTCTCGATAACTCTCTAGATGACTAAATTGAGAAATATTGTCATATATATCCCAGAACCCCTGCGGGGGTGTAGAAGGGTCAAAAGTGAACATTGGGGGGGTATATACAAATGAATAGCCTGTTCCACATTCAACCTATTTACACCAGAATTGCATCAGACGCGATGTTTTATGTGCCTTCTCTTTTAGTAGCTGTAAGGGAACTATAGTAAAAGAGGCCTCTTAAACCTAGAGGCCTCTCGTATCCCCAAATATGGAGGTTATGGAGTGGCTTATCGCCACATATAGGGGTGCCTGATGGGGGTCGAACCCACAACAGCCTGATCCACAGTTGCGTTTCGTGTTGTCCATCCAGTATATCTGGTGTTAATCACACTATATGGTGCTTTATCTTGGGGTATTTTTGTCCATTAATTCCATTATTTCCATTGCCTCTTTTCTGGTTGCTGTAAGGTTGCTGTAGAAATTCCTATATTTCCCTTGGTGCTAGCCTGTAGCACACAAGGTAGTAAAAGCGGCAAAGGGTTGACTTTATTCACTTGAAAATGTAAACTAATACCCAAACCGAACTGAAAATACAGATAAGGACGATCGGAGCAACGGGTATGGCAAAAAAGACATCTCCCGGGACGAAACCGGATCAGACGGGGAAAGTAAAAGTGGTCAAGGCAACTATAAAGAAAACACAACCCAAGGAGGTGGTAATCCAGGTTCATGACCTGGCTTGGGCGGGAAAGCATGCCCAGGCGATCGAGCTGGCAACGCAAGCGTTGGCGGTAAAAAAGATCAAGCCCGGCGTGCAAATGGAGCTGCTCGACCTGCGCGCTGAGAGTTATATTGCCATCGGCAAACTTGCCCTGTCTGCCAGGGATGCGCAGGCGATGACCAGGCTGGCGAATGCAGCAGGATCGACCGTTCTTAAAATAAAAGCGCTGAACCGGAAAGCACTGGTGCAGATGCGGGCGGGAGAGTTGAAGGCAGCCGTGCGGAGCGCGAATGCGGCAGTAAAAAATGCACATTCCATTAAAACGAAGGACAGGGCCCCGCTGCTGGCCCTGAGCCTGTCCCGGCTGAGCGAGGCGGACGTACGAACACAACAAAGTGCAGCCGGCGTGGAAGCCGGGCGGAAAGCAACCGCACTCTATCAGGAAATCGGGGATGCCTCGGGGGCAGGGCGCGCCTACTGGTTGATCGCAACTGGCTGTTATGACCTGCAACAGATCGAAGAATCCAAGCGCGCGGCGCAAACCGGGCTGGAGCTGTGCCAGAGCGCTGGCGACCAATACGGGATTGGCAATGCGATCAACGCGATGAGCTTTTCAGAAGGAGGCATCGGCGAGCGCATCCAACTCTTGCAGATGGCGAACCGGGCCTTTGAAGCGGCCGGCTATGACGACCGGCTGGCCGTGATCATGGGCAACCTGGCGATCTCCTATTCCGACCTGGGGCTTTATTCCCACAGCAGGCGATTATCAGAGCGGGTCATTGAAATGGACCGCGCAATGGGCATGAAGCTTGGCCTGGCTTACGCCCTGGGAAATACAACCAGTGTGGATATCAGCCTGGGTGATTTCGAAAAGGCACGCCAGCGCACGCAGGAGTTTGAAAAACTCGTCCCCGAACTTGAGGATTTGACAATGGTGTGTTCCCTGGCCGCCAACAAAGGAGACCTGGCATTTGCTGAGGGCGATCCTAAAAGCGCCATCCGGCATTACAAGTCGGCTTTGAAAATAGCGCAGGAGGCTGATCTCCAGGTTTTTATGATGCTGACGGAACTCGGAAAGGCCCACCTGGCCAACCTGGATCCGGTCGCGGCGCTCAAAGTCACCACCCGGGCGACCGACCTGCACCGGGCCAAGTCGTTCCCAACCACGTCTGAATGGCCCGCCCAGGCGATCTGGTGGCGGCACAGCCAGGCCCTGCTGGCCAACGGGAAGACCAGGGAAGCACACGAAGCCTTGCAACAAGGCTATGACTTATTACTGGATAGCATCCGGAACATCCGGGACGAAGGCCTGCGCCGGAATGCGTTGAACAAGGTGCGGGTCAACCGTGAACTCTTGCAGGCCTGGGCAAAGGAATGGAAAAAAGGGGCTGGCAGGAAACAAACCGGGGCAATACTACCGCATCTCAGCATCGAATCGAACCTGCGCGAGCCGTTCAAACGCCTGACCGACACCAGCCTGCGCCTGAATGCCCTGCACACCATTGCCGAGATCCAAACCTTCCTGGTCGAAGAAGCCACCGAGCTGATCGGCGGCGAACGGGTGATGCTGGTCCGCGAGCAGGATGGCAAACTGGAAGCGGCGGAATCGCTCCTGCCGCGCGGCGAGGCAGCGGAAAAAGTCCTGGCTTCCCTGCGCAGCCAGATCGCCACGGCGCGGCTGACACGCAGCGTGCAGATGTCCCTGCCCGGGAAATCCGGCCTGAGCCGGATCGTGGCGCCGCTGATCGCCCAGAACCAGGTGCTGGGGTATCTCACCACGGACATGGATGCGCTTTACGGTACTTTCACCGAAGTGGACCGGGATATGCTGGGGATGCTGGCCAGCCAGGCAGCGGTGGCGCTGGACAACGCCCAATGGACCCAGGGTCTTGAACAGAAGGTCGAAGAACGGACGAAGGATCTCAACGCCCGCGTAGATGAACTGGCGATCCTCAACAGCGTGGGCGAGGCGATGGCCAAGACGCTGGACGTCAAGACGGTCACCAAGATCGTGGGAGACAAGGTACGGGACATCTTCCATGCCGAAGCGGTCGGGATCTCGCTGCTGGACTTCCAGACCAAGCTCATCCATTCGCTTTACGAATATGATGCCGGCGAAGGCGGGTATATCGATTACATTGAACCCTTCCCGCTTGGCAAGGGACTGACCTCCAAAGTGCTCCAGACCGGCCAACCACTGTTCTTAGGCACGGTACAGGAACAGAATGCCAACGGTGCGTATTTGGCTCCAGAGGTTCTTGAAAAAGGCAGCGGCGTCATAACGGAGTCAATGATGATGGTGCCGATCGTGGCCGGCATGCAAACCATGGGGGTTGTGATCGTCTGCAGTTATAAACAAAACGCATTCACCCAGAATGACTTGAGCCTGCTGCAAACGCTCTCCTCCAACATGGGCGTGGCGATCGAGAACGCGCGCCTTTTTGAAGCCGAACAGCAGCGGGTGGCTGAACTGGCCATCCTGAACAGCGTGGGCGAGGCGATGGCCAAGACGCTGGATGTGAAGACCGTCACCAGGATCGTGGGAGACAAGGTGCGGGACATCTTCCATGGTGATGGAGTTTCGATCATGCTGCTGGACGCACAGACCCAGCTGATCCATACACTTTACGAATACGATCAAGGCGAAGGCGGGTATATTGATTACATTGAACCCTTCCCGCTTGGCAAGGGGCTGACCACCAAAGTCATCCAAACGGGTCAACCACTTCGTCATGGAACCGCACAAGAACAAACGGCACACGGGGGATTTCTCACTCCAGAACAGATGGAAAAAAGCCTCAGTGTGCAAGCCGAAAGTCAAATGATGGTGCCGATCGTGGTTGGTATGAAGGCCATCGGTGCGGTGAGCGTTAACAACTACAAACAAAATGCATTCAATGAAGATGACCTGCGCCTGCTACAAACGCTCTCCTCCAACATGGGCGTTGCCATCGAGAATGCACGGCTCTTCGAAGCTGAACAGCAGCGGAATGCCGAACTGGCCCTGATCAACAGCATCCAGCAGGGGCTGGCAGCCGAGTTGAATTTCCAGGCGATCGTGGACCTGGTGGGTGACAAGCTCAGGACAGTCCTAAATACTGGCGATCTTGGCATCCGCTGGTATGACTCGCAGACGAATATGGTTCACTACCTCTATGAATACGAACATGGCAAGCGGCAGGCCGTTCCCTCCCAGCCCCCCCGGCGTATTATGGAGAGTCTAATTGCAACAAAACAACCGGTTGTGTGGGGTACCGAAGCAGAAGGAAATGCGGTCTCGCCGGTTATCCCCGGGACGGATTCCAGCAAGTCGGGGGTTTCCCTTCCCATGATCAGCAGTGACCGCGTCCTGGGCGCGGTCCAGGTTGAAAATTATGAACGTGAAGATGCCTACGGGGAAGCGGAGATCCGCCTGCTGACCACCATCACTGCCAGCCTGGGTGCGGCGCTCGAAAATGCGCGGCTCTTTGATGAAACCCAACGCCTGCTCAATGAGACCGAGCAGCGCAACGCTGAACTCGCCATCATCAACAGCATCCAGCAGGGGCTGGCAGCCGAGTTGGACTTCCAGGCGATCGTGGACCTGGTTGGGGATAAATTGCGTGAAGTTTTCAATACCCCCAACCTGGGCATCGACTGGTACGATGAAAAAGCCAACCTGATCCATTATCTTTATGCTTATGAACATGGCAAGCGGATCAAGATTTCCCCCCGCCCTCCCACTCCCGGGGGAATATTTGAAAGCATGCAAAAAACACACCAGCCTGTTGTTTTCAACACCCTGGCTGACTATGAGAAATTCAATTCCTCTCCGATCCTTGGCACGGATCAAGGCAAATCAGCAGTCATGGTCCCGATCATCAGCAGCGACCGTATCCTTGGGGAAATCGAGGTCGAGAATTTTGAGCGTGAGAATGCCTTTGGTGAATCCGAACTGCGCCTGTTGACCACCATTGCTGGCTCGCTGGGCGCCTCGCTCGAAAATGCACGGCTCTTCGATGAAACCCAGCGGCTGCTCAAGGAGACCGAGCAGCGCAACGCTGAACTGGCGGTCATCAACAGCATCCAACAGGGCCTGGCGGCGGAATTGAACTTCCAAGCCATCGTCGACCTGGTCGGTGATAAGCTCCGCCAGGTATTGAACACCGGTGATATCGGCATCCGCTGGTATGACTCCAAGACGAACCTGATTCATTACCTTTATGAATATGAGCATGGAAAACGGTTGGAAACAACACCCAGACCTCCTTATCCAGGTGCATTCTTTGAACGACAATTAGTCACGCGCAAGCCAATCGTCTGGAATACCCAAGAAGAAGGCGATGCAATCTCACCATCTATCCCGGGAACTGATAACAGCAAGTCCGGGGTTAGCATTCCTATAATTAGCAGCGATCGTGTGTTAGGTTTCATTTTCATAGAAAACTACGAGCATGAGTATGCTTACGGGGAATCCGAACTGCGCCTGCTGACCACGATCACCGCTTCGCTAGGCGCTGCGCTCGAAAACGCCCGTCTCTTCGATGAGACCCAGCGCCTGCTCAAGGAGACCGAGCAGCGCAACGCTGAACTCGCCATCATCAACAGCATCCAGCAGGGCCTGGCAGCCGAGCTGGACTTCCAGGCGATCGTGGACCTGGTAGGGGACAAGCTACGCGAAGTCTTCAACACGCCCGACCTTGGCATTAACTGGTACGATGAAAAAGCCAACCTGACCCACTTTCTTTATTCCTACGAACATGGAGTCAGGCTGACCATTCCAACGCAACCGCCGACTCTAAGTGGTCTTTTTGTAAGGATGACCAAAACACGGCAGCCTGTCGTTTGGAATACGGAAAAAGAGGGGAAGGCGATCTCTCCTGCCATCCCCGGGACGGATGAGAGTAAATCAGGAATCGCAATCCCCATTATCAGCAGTGACCGAATTCTCGGCAGCATGCAACTTGAAAACTATGAGCGTGAGAATGCCTACGGCCCGGCTGAGATCCGCCTGCTGACCACCATTGCCGGTTCGCTGGGGGCTGCCCTCGAAAACGCGCACCTCTTTGATGAGACCCAGCGCCTGCTGAAGGAGACCGAGCAGCGCAACGCCGAACTGGCGGTCATCAACAGCGTGCAGGCCGCCCTGGCGGCTGAATTGAACATTCAAGGCATCTACGAAGCGGTCGGCGACAAGATCCGCGAGATCTTCCACAACGCGGATGTAGGCATCCGCATTTACGACTCCAAGACAAATATTGTTCACTACCCCTATGCCTACGAAAATGGGAAACGCACACCAATCGAGTCGCATCCTCTTACAAAAACTGGTTTTAGCGTCCATGTCCTGCGCACCCGCACGACATTGGTGATCAATGAGAACATGGATGAGGAAGTGAAAAGATTTGGCAGTTACATTCTACCTGGAACTGAACTTTCGAAATCCCAGGTGATGGTACCGCTGGTGTCGGGCGACCAGGCGCGCGGATTGATCGAAATCGTTGATATGGAGCATGAACACGCCTTCAGCGAATCGGATGTGCGCCTGCTGCAAACGGTGGCGAACAGCATGAGCGTAGCGCTTGAGAACGCCCGGCTATTCGATGAGACCCAGCGGCTGCTCAAGGAGACGGAGCAGCGGGCGGCGGAGTTGGCGGTGATCAACAGCATCCAGCAGGGCGTGGCAGCCGAACTGGATTTCCAGGCGATCGTGGACCTGGTGGGGGATAAACTGCGACAGGTGCTGAAGACAAAAGATATCGGCATCCGCTGGTACGATTCCCAGGCCAACATGATCCATTATCTCTACGAATATGAACATGACCAAAGGATCACGATCCCCTCGGCTCCGCCGCGCAGCCCAACCTGGTTCAAGATGATCGAAACCCGCAAGCCAGTTGTTTTCAACTCCAAGGCAGAAATGGCGCAAGCAGGTATCGGTTTGGTTCCCGGCACCGACCAGAGCCTGTCATCCGTCATGGTACCCATTATCGGCTCCGACCGGATGATCGGCTCCATCACCCTGGAAGACTTTGAGCGGGAATACGCCTTCAGTGAAGCGGATATCCGGCTATTAACCACGGTGGCAGCCAGCATGGGGGTGGCACTGGAGAATGCACGGCTCTTTAATGAAACCCAGCGCCTGCTCAAGGAGACCGAGCAGCGCAACAGCGAGCTGGCGATCATCAACAGCGTCCAGAAGGGACTGGCCTCCAAACTGGACTTCCAATCCATCGTCGACCTGGTAGGCGATAAATTACGGGAAGTCTTCAACACGCCTGATCTTTACATCAACTGGTACGAAGAAAAAGCCAACCTGATCCACTACCTTTACTCCTACGAACATGGCCAACGCCTTACCATCCCTGGAATGACGCCCACCCCGGAGGGGATATTTGAAACGCTTCAGAAAACACACCAGCCATTAATCTTAAACACCCAAGCTGACTTTACGAAGGGAAATATAAGTACTATTGAAGGAACCGACATGGCCAAATCATCGGCCATTGTCCCGATTATCAGCAGTGACCATGTGCTTGGCAACATCGGGATAGAAAACCATGTGAGGGAGTATGCCTTTGGGGAAGCGGAAATGCGCCTGCTGACCACCATCGCGGCCTCGCTGGGAGCAGCGCTCGACAATGCCTATCTGTTTAATGAGACCGAACGGCTACTCAAGGAAACCGAGCAACATGCAGCCGAATTGGCGGTTATCAACAGCGTGCAGGCCGCCCTGGCGGCAGAACTGAACATCCAGGGAATTTACGACACGGTCGGCGACAAGATCCGCGAGATCTTCCACAATTCCGATATGGGCATCCGCATTTTCGACCTTGCCAACGACCTGGAATATTTCCCCTATACCTACGAAAGCGGGAAGCGGATCACAGTGGATCCTGACCTAATAACTGGAAAGGGATACAGCGCCCATGTGATCCGGACACGCGAGACGATAGTGATCAATGAGAACATGGCACAAGAGATGGAGAAGTACGGCAGTTATATAATTCCTGGAACAAGGTTGGAAAAATCCTCGGTTTTTGTGCCCCTGGTGGTGGGTGACCAGGCACGCGGCCTGATCAACCTGATGAACATGGAACGTGAGCACGCCTTCAGCGAATCGGATGTGCGCCTGCTGCAAACACTGGCCAACAGCATGAGCGTGGCGCTCGAAAATGCCCGTCTCTTTGATGAGACCCAGCGCCTGCTGAAGGAGACCGAACAGCGGGCGGCGGAACTGGCAGTCATTAACACGGTTCAAGCTGCCCTGGCGGCAGAACTGAACATCCAGGGGATCTATGATACGGTCGGCGACAAGATCCGCGAGATCTTCCACCAGGGAGATCTAGGCATCCGCATCAATGACCCACAGACAGGCTTGATCCACTACCCGTATACCTACGAGAATGGGAAACGATTATTTATTGACTCAGAACCGCTTATCGAAGGTTTCAGTGCGCATGTTTTTCGCACGCGTGAGACGCTGGTCATCAATCATAATATGGCGCAAGAAGTGGAGAAATATGGCAGTACCATCATCCCCGGCACACAGATGGAAAAATCAGGAGTCTGGGTACCGCTGGTGGTGGGCGACCAGTCACGCGGGCTGATCTGCCTGCAAAACTACGACCACGAAAACGCCTACAGCGAAGCGGATGTACGCCTGCTGCAAACGCTGGCCAACAGCATGAGCGTGGCGCTGGAGAACGCGCGCCTTTTCGACGAGACCCAGCGCCTGCTGAAGGAGACCGAGCAGCGGGCGGCCGAGCTGGCGATCATCAACAGCGTACAGGCAGCCCTGGCTGCTGAACTTAATATTCAAGGCATTTACGAGGCGGTCGGCGACAAGATCCGTGAGATCTTCCACCAGGCGGATGTGGGCATCCGCATCTACGACCCGCAGACGAATACCCTGCATTACCCTTATACCTACGAGAGCGGGAAACGAACGCCGATCGAGTCACATCCGCTTGCGGAAAAAGGTTTCAGCACGCATGTCCTGCGCACCCGCACGACATTGGTGATCAATGAGAACATGGCCCAAGAAGTGGAAAAATATGGCAGTTTCATTCTGCCTGGAACAGAAGTACCGAAATCCACGGTAATGGTGCCGCTGGTTTCGGGCAACCAGGTACGCGGGCTGATCGACATTGTCGACATGGAACGCGAACATGCCTTCAACGAATCCGACGTGCGCCTGCTGCAAACACTGGCCAACAGCATGAGCGTGGCACTGGAGAACGCGCGCCTGTTCAACGAGACCCAGCGCCTGCTCAAGGAGACCGAACAGCGGGCAGCCGAGCTGGCGATCATCAACAGCGTGCAGGAGGCGCTGGCCTCCAAGCTGGACATGCAGGCCATCTATGACCTGGTAGGTGACAAGATCCAGAGCATGTTCAATGCACAATCGGTGCTGATCACTTCACTGGATCATGAGAAACAGCTTTCGCATACCGTTTATCTTTTTGAAAATGGCGAGCATTTGATGGATGATGAGGCGCTTCCTTTAGGCAGCCTGGCGAAGCATCTCATCGCCACCCGCCAGCCGGTAGTGATCAATGAAAACAGCACGGAACTCTCAAAGCAATATGGATTAACGACCGTTAAAGGTACACAGGTGCCCAAGTCTTTGATCTTTGTCCCGTTTGGGACGGGTACGCAAGTCAACGGAAGTTTCAGCCTGCAAAACTTTGAACGCGAGAATGCCTTCTCGGAATCGGATGTGCGCCTGCTGCAGACGCTGGCAGGCAGCATGGGGATCGCCCTGGAAAATGCCCGCCTGTTCGGCGAAACCCAGCGCCTGCTCAAGGAGACCGAGCAGCGGGCGGCGGAGCTGGCGACGGTCAACACGCTCAGCCAGGCACTGGCGGTAGCTACCGAACTGAATGCACTGATCGAATTGACCGGCGAACAGATGAAGCGGACTTTCGCCGCAGATATCGTCTACGTGGCCCTGTTGGACCCGCAGACCAGGATGATCCACTTCCCCTACGCGTATGGCGAACAAATGCCGACCCTGTCACTGGGCGAAGGCCTGACCAGCCAGATCCTCCTGACCGGCCAACCGCTACTGATCAACAAGGACATCAAATCCCGCCGGGCTGCCCTGGGGGTGAAATTAACCGGCAAGGAAGCGCTCTCCTACCTGGGCGTGCCGATCATTTCCAACAAGCAGGCCATCGGCGTGATCAGCGTCCAAAGCGTTCACCAGGAAGGCCAGTTCGATGAAGACGATATGCGCCTGCTGACCACCCTGGCCTCGAACGTGGGCGTGGCAATCGAAAAGGCGCGCCTGTACGAGGAGACCCAGCGGCGGGCGCGTGAGTCAGCCGCCATTGCAGAGGTCGGGCGCGAGATCTCCGCCACCCTTGACCTGTCGACCGTGCTGGAGCGGATCGCCGTCCACGCCCTCGAGCTGCTCAAGAGCGACACCAGCGCGGTCTACCTGCCGGATGAGGAAGGCAAGCGCTTCCGTGCCATCGCAGCCGTCGGTGAGGTGGCCAACGAGATCTTGCAGGATACTGTCATTCTGGGAGAGGGCGTCATTGGCGATATCGCCCAGCGGGCAGTGGCTGAAATGCTGCAGGATGCCTACAGCGATCCACGCGGCCGGCAGATCCCGGGCACGTCCATCCCGGAGGTGCCTGAGCGATTGATGGTGGCGCCCCTACTGGCCGGCGAACAGGTGATTGGCATCATGGCTATCTGGCGCGAGGGCGGCGATGAGTTCACCCAGCCGGAGCTCGAGTTCATGACCGGCCTTTCCCGGCAGGCGGCCATTGCCATCCAGAACGCCCGCCTGTTTTCTGAAGTTCAGAATCAAAGGAAGTTCTCCGAAACACTGATCGACTTCCTACCGGATGCCATGCTGGTAATCAACCGCGAAGGCAGGGTTATCGCCTGGAACCGGGCAATGGAAGAGATGACAGGAATGCAGGCGAAGGACATGCTGGGCAAGGGGGATTATGAGTATGCCCTGCCTTTCTATGGAGAACGCAGGCCGATCCTGATCGACCTGGTGCTGATCCCACAGGAGGAGTTCGAGGCGAAGTATGCCTACATCCAACGAGCCGGCAATATCCTCGTCGGCGAGACCTACACCCCCAGCCTGAAAGGCAGTGGAAGATACCTGTATGCCACTGCCGCGCCCCTGCATGACTCAAAAGGCAATGTCGTCGGTGCCATAGAGACCATCCGCGATATTACCGAGCGCAAGCAGGCCGAGGTGGAACTTCAAAACGCAAAAGAGGCAGCCGAGGCTGCCAACGCCTCCAAGAGTGCCTTCCTGGCGATGATGAGCCACGAGATTCGCACCCCAATGAATGCGGTCATCGGCATGAGCGGCATCCTGCTGGATACCGAGCTCACCAACGAACAGCGCGAGTTTGCCGAGATCATCCGCAACAGCGGCGATGCCCTGCTGGGTATCATCAACGACATCCTGGACTTCAGCAAGATCGAAGCCGGGAAAATGGACCTCGAAAACCAGCCATTCGACCTGCGCGAAGTAGTCGAGAGCGCTCTGGACCTGATCGCGCCAAGAGCGGTTGAAAAAGGTCTGGATATCGCTTACATCCTTGAAAGTGACGTGCCGCCGGCCATCCTGGGGGACGTGACCCGCCTACGGCAGGTGCTGATCAACCTGCTCGGTAATGCCGTCAAGTTCACCGAGAAGGGTGAGGTGGTGGTAACCGTGGCAAGTAACCCCGGGACAGTTGACGCTAAAAAAGAGCACGCTGTAACTCTTAAATTCACCGTCCGCGATACCGGCATCGGTATCCCGCCCGACCGGATGGGGCGCCTGTTCCAGTCCTTCAGCCAGGCCGATTCGTCCACCTCGCGCAAATACGGCGGCACCGGTCTCGGGCTGGCCATCAGCAAACGCCTGACCGGCATGATGGGCGGGGAAATGTGGGCCGAGAGCACAGGCATCCCCAGGGAAGGGTCCGCTTTCATCTTCACCATCCAGACCAAGGAGGTGGAAATGCCCGAGCGCACCCGCCGCGACCTGCACGGCATCCAGCCGTACCTGAATGGGAAGCGGGTTTTGATCGTGGATGACAATGCCACCAACCGGCGCATCCTGACCCTGCAGCTGCACAACTGGGGCATGCAAATGCGTGACAGCGAAAGCCCACAAGAAGCCCTGGGCTGGATCAAGCGCGGCGACCCGTTCGACCTGGCAATCCTGGATATGCACATGCCCGGCATGGATGGAGTCACCCTGGCTGGTAAGGTCCGCAAACTGCGGGATGCAAAAGCCTTGCCACTGGTGCTGTTCAGTTCCATTGGTCGGCACGAGGCGGAAGGCGAGGCGAATCTCTTCGCGGCCTATCTCAGCAAGCCGATCAAACCCTCTCAATTGTTCGATACACTGGCCGGGATCTTCGCGGACCAACCGGTCGCTGCGAAAAAGGCAGCCCCAGCCAAAGCCCAGATGGACCCGGAGATGGCAAAGAACCACCCTCTGCGTATCCTGCTGGCAGAAGACATCCTGGTCAACCAGAAACTGGCATTGCGCCTGCTGGAACTGATGGGTTACCGCGCGGACGTAGCCTCCAACGGCCTGGAAGCGGTACAATCGGTGGAACGGCAGCCCTATGATGTGATCCTGATGGATGTGCAAATGCCGGAGATGGACGGCCTGGAAGCCTCCCGGCAAATCTGCTCCCGCTGGCCGCGCGGCCAGCGCCCGACCATTATCGCCATGACCGCCAATGCCATGCAGGGCGACCGGGAAATGTGTCTGGAAGCCGGCATGGATGATTATGTCAGCAAGCCCATCCGCCCGGATGAATTGATCAAAGCGCTAATGAAAGCGACTCCACTACAGCAAAGGTAAACCATGAACCCACAATCCGTGATCGATCTACCTACTTTCGAAGCCCTTAGGGACGCCATGGGCGCAGACTATATCGATGAACTGGTCCAGGCCTATTTTGACGAAACCCCGCAATTGCTGGCCAAACTCCAACAGGCGCTGGCTGCAAAAGATTGCGATGCCTTTCGGCAGGCAGCCCATTCCATCAAATCCACCAGCAACAGCTTTGGCGCCCTCGATTTTGGGGCGCTGGCGAAGGAACTGGAAATAATGGGGCGGGAAGCCAAACTGGACGGTGCCCCTGAGAAGGTAAAGTCTCTGGTGACAGGGTATGAAACCATCCACCAGGCACTTGCGGAGTTATGCAATGACTAACGTCAGCCCGGGCCGCCTGCTCGTGGTGGATGACAACAAGGTGAACCGCCTGCTGCTGGGGCGCAGCCTGGAGCAACAGGGGCATACTGTCGAGATGGCCGAGAATGGCCGCCAGGCGCTGGAAATGATGCATGCCAGGCCCTTCGACCTGGTGCTGCTCGACATCGAAATGCCCGAGATGGATGGATACCAGGTGCTGGAAAAAGTCACCACCGACCTGCAACTGCGGGATATCCCCATCATCATCACCTCCGCCCTGGAGGAGTTGAACAGCGTGGTCAAGTGCATCGAGATGGGCGCCGAGGATTACCTGGTCAAGCCGGTCAACCCAGTGCTGCTCAAGGCCCGCATCGGCGCCAGCCTGGAAAAAAAGCGCCTGCGCGACCAGCAGCGCGAACTCATCCGCAAGTTCGCCACCTCCGAAGTGGCCACTGACCTGGAAACCTCCGGCTTTTCCCTGGGTGGCAAGTTTGTCGAAGCCACCGCCATGTTTTCCGATATCCGTTCTTTCACCACCATCGCAGAATCACAGACCCCCGCCGAGACCATCGAGCTGCTGAACACCTATTACACCCTGATGTTCGAAGCCATCAGCGACCAGGGCGGGGTGGTCAACCAGATGGTTGGCGATGGGCTGATGGCCATTTTCGGAGCCCCCCTGGTGCAGGCCGACCACTGTGAGCGGGCAGTCAAGGCCGCCCTGGATATGATCGGCATGATCCAATTGCTAAACGTGGACCGGCTGGCACAGGGCAAGACCGAGATCCGCATCGGGATCGGGATCGCCTCCGGTCAGGTAATCGCCGGGTACACCGGTACCACCCGCCGGGCCACGTATACCTGCGTGGGCGATACGGTCAACCTGGCGGCCAGATTGGAATCGCACACCAAGGTGGTGGGGAAACCCATCCTGATCGATGGTGCCACCCAAAGCACCCTTTCCAGTGCGATTAAAGTCGACTCGGAGGGACCTTTCCAGCTCAAGGGCAAGACCGTGGAAGTGCAGGTCTTTTCCGTGCCGCTGGACCAGAAGAAATAAAATGCAATCCCAAAACCTTTCCACCATCCCGCTGTTCGCCTCGCTTCCAGCCGAAGAGATCCGTCACCTGGAGGCCACTCTGTCTGCCTCCGGGTTCCCGGGCGGCAAGGTGCTGTTCCATGAGGGGCACTCGGATGACAAATTCTACATCCTGCTGGAAGGCCAGGTGGAAGTGGTCAAATCACTCGGCAAACCGGAAGAACGCATCATGGGAGTGCGCGAGTCCGGGAATCTACTGGGGGAAATGAGCCTGTTCTCACGGGATGGCTGCCACACTGCCAGTGTGCGCTCGCTGACGCCTTTGCGGCTGTTGAAAGTAACCCATGCCGAACTGGATGCCCTGCTCCACCGCCAGCCGCAGCTCGCCTATGGGATCATCCAGCTGCTCAGCCACCGCCTGGAAGAATCAGAGAACCTCACCATCCTAGACCTGAAGGAGAAGAATCAGCGCCTGATGGAGGCGTATGAAGACCTGAAAGCCGCTCAAAAACAGATCATTGAAAAGGAAAAACTTGAGAAGGAACTGGAGATCTCCAGGCAGATCCAGCAAAGCATCCTGCCCGAGAGCCTGCCCGCCCCCCAAGGGTATGAGTTTGGCGCCCTGATGATCCCTGCCCGCGCCGTGGGAGGTGACTTCTACACATTCTTCAAATTGGGCAGGGACCGACTGGGGGTCGTTGTAGGGGATGTCTCCGATAAGGGAGTACCGGCCGCCCTTTTCATGGCTCTGACCTACAGCCTGATCCGCGCCGAGGCCGTCCGCACCGGTTCACCCGTGCAGGCCTTCCGGAAGGTGAACCAGCACCTGCTGCAAATGAACTCCTCCAGCATGTTCGTCACACTGGTCTATGGCATCCTGGATTTCAGCAGCGGGGATTTCCACTATGCCCGCGCCGCGCATCCATCCCCTTATTTATTGGATGGGGAAGGCCAACTTATGGAAGTACCAGTTTCATTAGCACAACCGCTCGGCTTGTTTGAAGACCCGCCTATCGACGAACAATGCATCCAATTGCCCCGCGGCGGGACGCTCCTGCTTTACAGCGATGGGATTACTGAGACCATGGATGCCCAGGGGACCGAGTTTGGGCTGGATTCGCTTTACCGGACCATGTCGACCAACCGGAGGAGCCCGGCCCAGGAGATCTGTGGACAGTTATGGCAGGATGTACAGGCTCATGGCGGGGACCTGCCCCAGCAGGATGATTTCACCACAGTGGTGGTGAAAAGGTCAAGGGATGGATAGTTATGCGAATCCCTGACGATCCCGTATCAGAAGCCACGCTATTTCTGGGGAAGATCCCGCTCTTTGCGGATCTGAGCGAAGCCTCCCTGCTGGCCCTGGCACGGGTCAGCAGATCCACGCGGGTTGAAAAAGGACAATTCATTTTCCTCCAGGACGATCCCGCCGATAAAGCATACCTTGTCCGTTCGGGTCTTATTTCCATCATACTTGAGAGCCCGGATGGCCGGAAATTGGTAATCAACGAGATGCATTCAGGCGATTTCTTCGGCGAAGTGGGGCTGCTGACCAAACAGTCTCGATCATCCAGCGCCATCGCCCGGACAGATGGTGAACTGCTGGTCCTCCCCCAGCCGGCATTTCTGAGCGTTCTGGAGGCCGAGCCAGCCCTGGTGCGCCGGATGCTGGAGATGACTGCCATCCGTTTGCGCGAGAGCAGTGAGCGCGAAAGCGCCCTGGCATTCCTGGACGCCCAGGGCCGCCTGGCACGCCTCTTGTTGCAATTAGGGCGACAGGAGCTGGAGAAAGGCTATATCACCATTTCACAGGAGGAGCTGGCAGAGCGCACCGGCCAAACCCGGCAGACGGTGGCAAAAGCCCTCGGCCGTTGGCGCCGGGTAGGCTGGCTAATCACCGGCCGGGGACGTATCATGTTGCTGAAACATGCTGCTCTCGCCCACCTGGAGCAGGAATCTTCAAATTAATCGCCTGAAAACCTTCGCGATCTCCACTCTTCGCAGTGGGGATTATCGTTAAATGGAGAATAAGAAGACTCGCTTATGTCGCCAAGGTGACAGACAGTCAATTCAATCAGTGGTATCTTGTAGTCAGAAATAAATAACCGACAATTCAGGAAAAGGAGAAAATATTATGGACAAACAGGATTTGGCTTTCAACCGCTTACTCAAGAAACTGTCTGCACTGCGCGCCACTCTCAAGAGTGACGAGCGCAATCTACTGGATGGGCTGATCACCGGTCCCGCCGATGAGGTTGGTGCTCACGCGATGAATGTGACTAACATCGCCACAGCCAAGAATGCCGTACGCTCCACCGCTCCTGATGAGGCCAGGGCCCATGCCATGCATGTCAGCACGGCCAAGAACCTCGCCAAGGCAACTTCTCCCGATGAGGCCAGGGCCCATGCCATGCATGTAAGCACAGCCAAGAACCTTGCCAAAGCGACTTCTCCCGATGAAGCCAAGGCTCACGCCATGCATATTAGCACAGCCAAGAACCTCGCCAAGGCGACATCTCCTGATGAAGCTAAGGCCCACACCATGCATGTCAGCACGGCCAAGAACCTCGCCAAGGCAACTTCTCCCGATGAGGCCAAGGCCCATGCCATGCATGTAAGCACGGCCAAGAACCTTGCCAAAGCGACTTCTCCCGATGAGGCCAAGGCTCACGCCATGCATATTAGCACAGCCAAGAACCTCGCCAAGGCGACATCTCCCGACGAGGCCAGGGCCCATGGAATGGGCGTCCAGATCATTTACGACCAGACCAAGAACGAGTACACGCGCAGTAACTAGCATATCCCAACAATAAGATCAAGAAAAGTGGATTTTCCGCAGCATTACTGATGCGGAAAATCCGCGTTATCCATGCCAGGTGGAGGAACATTGATGACCACCAGTAAAGGTTCACACGAGACTAAATTATCAAGACAGCTAAAACAATTATTGGCAGCCATTGAGGCCAGCGGGCAGGCAATCCTGCCACGATCGAACGATGACCTTTTGAAATCCATTGTGGAAGCTGCGGCGCGTATTTTCAGCGCCGCAGCTGCTTCGATCCTGCTGGTGAACGAGCAGGATCAGCTCCTGGAATTCAAAGTGGCCTACGGCGCCTCCAACCGCGACCTGGTGGGATTAAAATTCCCGTTGGATAAAGGCATTGCAGGCTATGTGGTGATGACTGGACAGCCCCTGGCCATCTCAAATGTCCGCCAGGATGTGCGCTTCAACCAGGATTTTGCCAAAAGCACAGGCTACGTGCCCAACTCGATCCTGGCAATGCCCTTGCTTTCCGGGGAGCACATCATCGGTGTTATGGAGGTGCTGGACAAGATCAACGCCGCCTCCTTTGGGATTCAGGATATGGAATTAATGGGAATGTTTGCCCACCAAGCAGCGATTGCCATCGACCAGTCCCAGCGGATGGACCAAATCAAGGATGCACTAGTATTTGGCTTGAAAAGATTGGCCATGGCTAAACCGGCCCAGGAGTCAGCCGAGCTGCTGGCTGTGTTGGATTCAGCCAGCGACACAAAGGCCGGTAAGGACCTGTTGGCACTGGCCGATCTGTTCAACCAGATCAGCGAACTTGGAGAAACGGAACGCAAGGCTTGTTTGCAGGTCTTATATATTTTCGCTGATTACCAGCGTTCGTTGCGAAGGACCCGGCATGGCAGATGATTCCGATCGCCCGGCCTGGTCGGAGCAGTTTACTGCACAGGCCATCAAGCAACTTTTCCACAGCGGTCCGATCGCCGAGCTGACACCGGAATGGGCCTATGGCGGCAGCACAGGCAAGGGCGTGCGGGTGGCGGTGGTGGACAGCGGAGTGGAGTATGACCACCCAGCGCTGGGTGATTGCGTGCAGGGTGGAGTTGTGATTGAATTTGACGAAGAAGCTGAAAATCTTATTCGCATTGAACCAGATAATCCACCGAGCGATCTCGCCGGACATGGCACCGCCTGTGCTGGGATTATTCATGCGGTTGCCCCGCAGGCTGAGATCTACAGTGTGCGCGTTCTGGGAAGCAACATGGGTGGACGGGCTATCCAATTTGCTGGCGGATTGGACTGGGCCATCGAACACGATATTCAGGTGGTCAACCTGAGCTTGAGCACCTCCAAAGAGGAATACTTCGGCCTTTTCCACGACCTGGCTGACCAGGCTTACTTTAAGAACATGAATGTTATCTCGGCGGTGAATAACTATCCCGAGCCCAGTTATCCATCCCTTTATTCTTCGGTGATCTCAGTGGCCGCCCACGATGGTCATGATCCCTTTATTTATTATTACAATCCCTCACCGCCGGTTGAATTCGGCGCACCCGGCATTGACATTGAAGTGGCCTGGAATAACAAACAGTACGTCATCACCACTGGCAACAGCTTTGCCGCGCCACATATCACCGGGATTGTTGCCCTGATCCGCGCCAAGCATCCGGAGTTGACTCCTTTCCAGATCAAGACTGTTCTGCTGGCCTGCGCCTCCAATATGCAACGCAAGGATAAACAACCCAGGGGTGGAAAAACCTCCACCAGGTGACCTATTACAGGTCTCCCGCTTCTGCCTCTCAAAGAAACCGCTCCAAATACAAATGACACGATAAACACAAAGGAAACCACATTAAAATGGGATCACCAGAGACAAATTCACGCTGGAGTCTGAAGGATCTGCTCCCCGACCCGCTTGATCGGGCAGTGGAGCAGCATCTGTTAAAATTGGAGCAGGCTGTCTCGGAACTGGAAGCGATGCGCGCAAACCTGATCCCCGAGATCTCCGGGGAAGCATTCGCCAAAGCCCTCAAGTTGCTCGAGTCTGTTACTACCCTGATGAGGCGTTTGCAAGGTTACACCTACCTATGGCTCTCGGAAGATACACAAAATGAAGCCGCGCTTAACCTGCGTGACCGTCTGGATCAATCCCTAGTCAGCCTTGGCAACCGCATTCTATTCTTCGACATCTGGTTCAAGGACCTGCCGGATGCAGCCGCGGAAAGGCTCATTGCCCAAAGCGGTGACCTGAAATACTTCCTCGAATCCATCCGCCGCTTTAAACCATACACCTTGAGCGAGGGGGATGAGAAACTGCTTGCCCTGAAGGACGCCAACGGGATCGATGCCCTCGTCAGCCTGTACGAGATGATCACCAACCGCTTCACCTTTTTTCTGGAGGTGGGTGGCGAGAAAAAAAGCCTCACCCGTGATGAACTGGCCAGCTATTACTATGATCCATCGCCTGGCATCCGTCGCGCAGCTTATCAGGAGCTTTACCGCGTTTATGGCGAGAATTACACTGTCCTGGCTCAGATCTACAGCCACCGCGTGCGCGACTGGCATACCGAAGGGATCGAACTGCGCGGTTATTCGTCCCCGATCTCGGCCCGTAACCTGGGGAACGACCTGCCGGACGAAGTGGTGGATACCCTTTTATCCGTCTGCCGTAAGAATTCTGGCCTCTTCCAGCGGTATTTCCAGCTCAAAGCCCGCTATCTGGGACTCGATAAGCTGCGCCGGTACGATATTTATGCACCGCTTGCCAGCGCGGAAAAGAAATATGATTTCAGTTTTGCCAGTCACCTAGTGCTGGATACGTTCCAGGAATTCTCCCCCCAGATAGCCAGCCTGGCCAGGCGGGTGTTCGACCAGCAGCATCTTGATTCGGAGACCCGCCACGGTAAACGCGGCGGTGGATTCTGCTATGCCGCCCTGCCTGAACTCACGCCCTGGGTGCTGGTCAATTACAGCGGCCGCCCCGGCGACATTGCCACCCTGGCGCACGAGCTGGGGCATGCCGTGCATGCCATGCTGGCCGGGAATCATTCAGTTCTGTCTTTTCATGCCTCGCAACCCATGGCTGAGACTGCCTCGATATTTGCCGAAATGCAATTGACCGACCGCCTGCTGCAGGAAGAGCAGGACCCCACGGTCCGGCGTGACCTGCTGGTGCGGGTGATTGACGACGCCTATGCAACCGTCATCCGCCAGGCCTATTTCACCATATTTGAACGGGATGCCCACCGCATGCTGGTGGAAGGAAGCTCCTTCGAAGAACTCTCTGACCACTACTTCTCCATTCTAAAAGAACAATTCGGTCAGGCCGTGGAGTTGGCCGACGAGTACAGGTGGGAATGGATCACTGTTCCCCATCTATATGACTCTCCTTTTTACACCTATTCTTATAGTTTTGGGCAGCTCCTGGTATTGGCGCTTTATCAGCAGTACCGCCTCGAAGGCGCCGCATTCATTCCAGGATACCTTAAAATCCTCTCCTACGGCGGCTCGGAAACGCCGATCAAGATCCTGCAGGAAGCGGGGCTGGATATCACTTCCGCGGCTTTTTGGCAGGGTGGTTTTGATGTGCTTGATAATATGATTACTGACCTCACTCAGACCGTATAAGGAGAATTTCATGAGCATTGCCGCTGCACCAGCACCGCGTTTGTCCCCCTTTGCGGTTTTCCGCAACCGGGATTTCAGTAAAATGTGGACCGGCCAGCTTATCTCGACCATGGGATCGGCATTGACTTCCTTGGCTGCCTCCATCTATATATTTCGACTAACCAACTCAGCCATGAGTGTGGGGCTTATGCTGATGGCCACGGCTGCCCCAAGCCTGCTGGTGGGATTATTCGCCGGTGTATTGGTTGATCGCTTTGACCGGAAACGGATCATGATGATCGCCGACCTGACCCGCGCCGTGCTGGTGTTCCTGATCCCCTTCCTCGTACCGCTCAGCATCGTCTGGCTGTATGTGATCGTTATGTTATCCAGCGCCATCGGACAATTCTTTGACCCGGCACAGGAGAGCGTGCTTCCAGAAGTGGCATCAGAGGAGGAATTGGCGGCAGCCAACTCGCTTATGGCGATCAGTTCGTTTGGGGCCACCGCCATCGGCTTTGCCGCTTCCGGCCTGATCGCTTCAGCGGCTGACATCAGTTGGGCATTCTACCTGGATGCGATCTCGTTCGTTTTCTCAGCTTCATGTATCTTCCTGATTAGCATCAAACCTATCCAGGCGGAAGGGGAAACCAGTGCAGCGATGGTATTGAAAAACCTGAAGGTTGGTATACGCCAGCTTTTCGATACACCCATCCTGCGCTCCATTTTCACGACCTCGATCCCGACCCTGATTGCTTTTGGCCTGTCAAATGCCTTGTTGCTGCCTTTTGCCCTGCGGGCCCTTAAAGCCACTGAATTCGAATACGGCCTGCAGGAGGGTCTGACCTCGCTTGGTTTTGTGGCTGGCAGCCTGCTGATGGCCGGTATCTTTGACCGGATGCGGGAAGGTGCCTGGATCGCGGTTGGTTTTATTGGCATGGCCCTGGCAAGCATTGTTTATTCATTCATCCATTCCATTCCGCTGGCCATTGCCA
>Ga0209777_10001516_pt1 | contig 33201 bp, 27 predicted proteins | sample FrelakmetHBP12HB_FD_187147 | JGI IMG/M metagenome (GOLD analysis project Ga0209777, IMG submission 187147) | Freshwater lake sediment microbial communities from the University of Notre Dame, USA, for methane emissions studies -HBP12 HB (SPAdes)... | ecosystem: Environmental > Aquatic >... | reverse complement strand
GCCGGCCTGGAGCCGGGTCGTGACCGCCACGAGCAACGGCACGGATTTGAAGATCGACATGGCAACGGCCATCTATGGGACACGCTTGTTCTTCATATTAACCTTCGGCTCGCCCTCAGCGTATGATCATTACGCCAACGATGTGGCTGCCTTGCTGGACGGGATGGTCTTCGAGTCGCCGGTTGTCAACGGCGTGAACCGCAGCCAGGCACTCTTCCTTTCGGGGGGCGAAAGCACCAACCCGCGCGACTATGATCCGGCCACCGAACACGATTCTGGTAATAAACTTGTCTTCAGCGGACTGGTCTCCTTCAATACCAGTCTGAACCTGGTCCCGGAACTGGCCGAATCCTGGGATATTTCGACGGATGGTACGGTCTACACCTTCCACCTGCGGACGAATGCCAAATTCCATGACGGCCGCAGCGTGGTGGCACAGGATGTCATCTACTCGTGGGAACGGGCCGCGGCTCCGGCCACCCAGTCCGATACCGTCCTGACCTACCTGGGCGATATCGTGGGCGTGGCGGAGATGCACGCCGGAACGGCTGACCACATCTCCGGGTTGAAAGTGCTCGACGACCATACCCTTCAAGTCACGATAGATGCAGCCAAACCTTACTTCCTGTTCAAATTGACCATGCCGGTCGCCTTCGTGTTGGACAAGAAAAATGTCGAATCCGGATCGGAGTGGTACCGCACCCCGAACGGCACAGGACCTTACAAACTGACCCGCTGGGACAGCTTCCAATTGATGGTCTACGATGCCAACCAGGATTTCTACCTCGGCCCGCCGTCCATCCCCCAAATTGTCGTGGAGTTGTATTCGGGCGTCGGCATCCGACTGTACGAATCGGGCGAGATCGACATGACCGGCATCTATTCTTCCGATGTGGCGCGCCTCCTTGACCCGGCTGACCCTCTGCATTCCGCCTTATACAGCGGCGTGAGCCTTTGCACCGACTACGTTGTTTTTGATGTGACCAAGCCGCCCTTCGATGATGTCAAAGTACGCCAGGCTTTCACCATGGCGTTCGACCGGCAGAAATATATAGATGTGATCAACAATGGGGTTGGCATCCTGGCTAAGGGGCTCTATCCGCCGGCCCTGCCGGGTTATAACCAGGACCTCCAGGGCCTGCCCTATGATCCCGTCCAGGCGCGCCAATTGCTGGCAGAATCCAAGTATGGCGGGCCGCAGGGACTCCCGCCCATCGTCTTTACCGATGCAGGCATTGGCAATTCGGCCGGGGCGAGCGCGGCAGCCATGGCCCAGATGTGGCAGCAAAACCTCGGTGTGACCATTACCATCGAAAACCTTGACCCGGATAAATATGAAGATTTACTGACCTCCGGCCAGCACGGGCAACTTTTCACCGGCGGCTGGTGTGCGGATTACCCCGACCCGGAGAATTTTGCCGATGTGCTGTTCCATACCGGGGCTGAACAGAATACCGGCCATTACAGTAACCCGGCGCTGGATGCCATCCTTGACCAGGCACGCGTGGAGAAAGATGTGACCAAACGCATCCAGCTCTACCAGCAGGCAGAAGAGATGATCGTCCAGGATGCTCCGGCGCTGTTCATCATGCACGATGTTTCATACGAACTGGTCAGGTCGGATGTGAAAGGTTTTGTGCTGACACCGATCACCATTCCACTGGAACGCTATTTGTGGCTGCAACCGTAGGATAGCCCCTCATTCCTGAACCCTCTCCTGCGTGGGACTATAGCCCCCGGAGCGAAGCGAAGCGGGGGAGGGTTTTCTTTATGGCCTTGCCTCTGCCAGAAATTCCACCCGGTCGATCCCCGGCCCCACGCTGGATACCAGGAAATCGAATGAGACGGGTGCATCCACCGTCAGCGCGGAGGGGGATTCCCACCTGCGCACGCCGACCACATTCCCGGCGGCGTCATAAGCAGTTGCCAGCACCCAGAGGGTGTTCGCCGTGCCCGAGCCAGTCAATATCACCAGGCCAGAGGCTTGCGCTGTCCGCCCGGAAGCATCCACGCTGACCAGGGTATTCTCCAGCGTTATCGGCAGGTAGCGCGTATCCCCCGGCAGCAGGCGGGTGGCGGTCAGCATTTGGACTTGCACAGCCACGTTGGTCTGTACTGGCGGAGGAAAATGGGCCGCCAGCGGCATGGACTGTCCGGAGGGGAGAGTATTCAACAAAGCAAAAGCCGCCTGGCTGGCGAGTTCCTGTCCGTTGGAGTCCAGCAAGGTGAATTGGGCGGAAAGGTTTTCAAGAGTCTCGGCGTACTCATTCTGCACCAGGGCGAAACACCACAGCCCGCCATCCGTCTCCGGCCAGCAGCGCGCCTGTTGGACTGGGAGCGGGGCGGGGGTGGGCGTTGACTCGGCGGGGGTTCCGCTGACGGCCGGGATGATGAGCGTTATCCCTACCGGTAGCGGATCCGCCTGGATGCCGGGGTTGGCGGCCAGCAACGCTTCCAGCGTAACGCCGTAGCGCCCGGCAATACCGCTCAAAGTATCACCCTGGGCAACGGTGTAGGTGAAAGTTGTAGGCGTGGGCAGGATAATTCCCGTCAGTGAGGGGATAATGGTTGGAGACTCGGAGGGGATAACAATGGGAGACTCAGAGGGGATGACGGTCTCGTAGGGGTGGGGCACAGCCGGGGCGATGTTCGTAACTGCCTCGGTGTTCCCCGCACAGGCGGTTAAAGTTGAAATAAGGAACAGGCAGGCCAGGAATTTTCGCATGGGGAGATTATACACGTTTCACTTGCCCACTCCATCAGGCTGTGCTAAACTCAATTCATGGCCGATGATGAGGAACTGTCGTATGAGGAATCCGGGGAAAATACGATTCTGCGCGAAGCAATTGATGCGCTGCGCCAGGGCGATCGGGCGCGGACGCGTGATTTGATGACGCGCCTTCTCAAGACGGATCAAAAGAATCCAACCTACTGGGTCTGGCTTAGCGCAGCAGTGGATACGCAAAAGGAACGCCTGTATTGTTTGCAGATGGCCTACCGGATAGACCCGCAAAATGCCACCGCCAAGCGCGGCCTGACCCTGCTTGGGGCGCTCCCGCTGGACGATTCCGTTCCGGTTTTCCCGGTCAACCGGGCACGCCTGTGGGAGGAGAAATTGACCATCCCCCATGAACCGACGGAGAAAAAACGCGGCTGGACCAACCCGGTGGTGCGGCTGTTCACCATTTTGGGCATTGCGGTGGTTGTGATTGGCAGTCTTTTCATCGGCAGGTCCCTGCTGTTGCCCAACGCGCCGTTGCTCTCAAACACACCCACGCGCCGCCCTACGGTGACCCTCACTTTCACACCGACCGTCACACCCGCCTTCCGCACCTCCACACCGACATTCCTCGGCCCCACCCCATTGTGGATGTTCCTGGTTTCCACCTATACCCCTACACCGCTCTATGTGATGACGCAGCATCCTATTGTCAGCCGTAGCGCCTTTGAAGCAGGCTTGCGGTTCCTAAGCATGAAGGATTATACAAATGCCCTCGTTCTGTTCCAGCAGGCGATCTCCCTGGAACCGGATGCGCCGGACCTTTATTATTATGTCGGTGAGACCTACCGCTCCCAAGGCGATTACCGCAACGCCAGGGATGCCTACCAGGAAGCCATCAACCGGGATTCCACTTTTGCCCCCGCCTTCTTGGGCCGCGCCCGCGCGAACCTGGGCCTGAACCCGAATGCGGAAATCATCGATGACCTGAACGAAGCCATTAACCTGGACCCGAATTTTGCCGAAGCCTACATTGCACGCGGCGCGTACCTGGTCGAGGGCAACCCGTCCGCGGCAAAAACGGACCTCGCGGCTGCTCTCCAAATCACTCCGGATTCTGCCCTGGCCTACCTCACCCTGGCAGATGCGGAGTTGAGCCTGGGAGAGAATGAAGCGGCGTTGGAATCGGCCACGCATGCCAACGAGTTGGACATGACCCTTATCCCGGTCTACCTGACACTGGGGCGCGCCTACATCGCCACCGGTCAGACAGCCCAGGCGATCAGCGTGCTGCAGACCTACACGATTTTCGAGCCGAATGATACCGGTGCCTTCGTGCAACTGGGGACCGCCTACAATACTGCCGGTGAATATGAAGCGGCTGTGGGGGTACTCAATAAGGTCATTAATGCCGATCCGCATAATGCCGAAGCCTATTTCCAGCGCGGTACTGCCTACCTGAATTTGGACAACGCCAACCTGGCCGAAACCGATTTTAAGGCAGCGGTCACTTACGATCCATTGGGCTTTGATTCTCAGCTCGGGCTTGCGCGCGTCTATTTTATGCAGGGCAAGCCTGGCAATGCTTACATGCAGGCAGAAAAGAATGCCCTGCCGCTTGCAAAATCCGATGACACCAAAGCGCAGTGTTATTATTGGGAAGCCATGTTCCTGGAACAAATCCCGGATAAAACAAGTGCAGATTCTTATTGGAACCGCCTCATCCTCCTGCCGGAAAATGCGATGCCGCAGGAGTGGCGCAACACCGCCTTTGAACACCTGAACATTACCCCCACGTTCACGCCCACGCTGCCTCCCACGGAGACGCCTACTAAGACGCCCACCAAGACACCCACCAAGACGCCCACTAAGACGCCCACCAAGACGCCATAATTGAGTATCGAAAGGAGGAGTTTGATATGATAAGCAACTCATTTGGTCTGGGCGAGATAATCATCATTGTTCTTAATGTGATCCTCCTGTCCATCCCGGTGTTGGTTGTATGGCTGCTTTTCAAAACACTGAAAAAATATCCCGCCACAGCGAGCAGATCGAGCAGGAAGTGAAGAAACTGCGGGAGGAAATCCAGTCTTTACGAGATAAGTTGCCAGCCGTTTCTTCAAAATGACGTGAAATGCAGGAAACGATTTCGGCGGCAAGTGCCCTGTCGCCGAAATTTTATTTCCTACACTCCCCACACGGGTACAACGCCCGCAAATACTCCCAGCGGTAAATCCCCGCCTCGTGCCCATCCTCCCAAACTGGGATGAACCCATACGAGCCGACCGGGACAACGTTGCTTATGCAGGTGGCGGGGGAGTCGGGCAGGTTTGCGGTGAAAACAGACGGATCGGGAGTATCGCCCATTTTGTCATGTCCGCCGCGGCATTCGGCGCACACTTGCACTTACCGCAGGTGCAAGTGTGGACAACCAGCCCGCAGCAAGGAGAATGTATACAGGCTGGTATGACCGTCGTCCCAGACGACGGTCAGTTCTTTTTTCCCACGGTTGGCAGTAATGGAGGCGGGTTTCATGGTCATCTCTACAAAAAATCACGGTGATGGAATGACTGTCAGAAAATCCTGCACAGCCCATCCAGCGCGGGAGGCGTCGTAGGAGGCGGTGAGATACCACCAGGTATAGCCATCGGCTTGCTCCGGTCCTTTCATGACCTGGAAGACTTCGGAATCAAAAGCGGAGAATGCCAGGGCTGCATTCAAACTTGGATCAATATGTATTCGCAACCCTTCGCCACCGGTGCTGGGCTGCACATAAACGCCAATGGCAATTTCGCCGGGAGCCAGGGTGGAAGTAGGCATCGCTGTGGGCGGGATGGGAGTCAGAGTGGGGGGCAGGGCGAGCGGCGTGGAGGTTTGGGCGGGGATGACGGTCAAAGCGGCGGAGGAAGAGGTCAGGTCCGGGGCCGGCGCGGCAGGACGCCTTACCATGATGTATATAAGACTGATGCACAACAACACACCGGCAATCGCCAAAGTTGCAATCAGCACTTTTCCAGTCAGGATATTTTTCATCGTTGTACCGGCAGCAGGGAAAAGGTTACTCCTGCCATGAATTATACCTTTTCACTGCACAGCAAATACCTGGCTTGCGGCGGGATGAGCATTTGCAAACTGCCCTGGAGCACTTCGAGCGATGCCTGCTGCGTACCCAGCATCGGCTCGCCGTCCATCTGGAGAGAGAAGGGCGTGCCGGACTCGATGGAGGCTTTGCGGAAAGGGATGCAGCGAGCCTGGCCTGATGTTCTATGCTGACCAGAAAGGATGTCGAACATGACGCGGAAGGCATCTGCCAGGGTACTGCCGGAGAACAGCCACAGGTCCATCAGGCCGTCGTCCAGGTAGGCTGAAGGGGAGATTTTTGCCACGGCATAATGGCGGATATTGTTTGCCACTGCCAGGAGATAGTGACCTTCGACCTGTTTTTCATCGGCAGTGACGCGCAGGTTCATGCCATGCCAGATGGTGGCATTCCAAATGGTCGTGGCGGCATATTGCGTGATGCTGAGATATTTTTCGAAACGCTTGCGCGGCATCAGTTTTTTGACCGTCATCGCGTCCAGCCCGATCCCGGCCCACATCAGGAAAGGCAAGCCGTTGCACATCCCCACGTCCATGGCACAGGGGGTGGATTCTGCCAACATGCGCGTGTTCTGAACTAACGCGCGGATGTGCGGCCAGACGAAGGCGTTAATCCCCAACTCCTGTGCCCAGACGTTGGTCGTCCCGGCCGGGAGTATGCCCAGGGCGGTTGATGAACCGATCAAACCGGCGGCGGCCTGCCCGGCGGTGCCATCGCCGCCGATGGCAAAAACGGCGCGGAAATTTTCCTGGGCGGCTACACGGGCCAGTTGTGTGGTATGGCGTCCGTTAAGTGATTCAGCCACTTCCACGCGCCAGCCGTGGTCATTCAGGGTGCGAATCACGCCGCCGATAAATGGACGCACCGAAATGCGTCCGGCAGCGGGGTTGTAGATAAGCAGCGTGTCAGCCATGCCTTTATTATACTTGTGGCGTGGCAGGAATGAACTGTAAAGACGCCGTGTTATAATCCCCACAGGCAGCTCATGGCAGAAGAACGCATCCTCAATAATCGCTACCAAATCCTGGAACCGCTTGGCAAAGGCGGTATGGCCGTTGTCTACCGTGCCCGCGACCTGATGCTGGAACGTCTGGTAGCGGTCAAAGTGTTACGCGAAGACTACTCGCGTGACCCGACTTTCCAGGACCGCTTCCGCCAGGAAGCCAAGTCGGCTGCCAACCTGTCGCATCCGAATATTGTCACCGTGCACGATTTTGGTCTGGATGATGGGCAACTGTTCCTGGTCATGGAATACGTTCCGGGCACAGATTTGAAGACGCTGATCAAACAACGCGGCCGGTTCACCCCGGAGGAGACCATTCCGCTGCTCATCCAGGCCTGCGCGGGCATCGGCTACGCCCACCGCGCCGGGCTGGTCCACTGCGACGTGAAACCGCAGAACATGTTGGTGACGCCAGATATGCGCCTCAAAGTGGCTGACTTCGGCATTTCCCGCCTCTTTTCCACCATCCATCATGAAGAGGAAAGCGACGTGGTTTGGGGTTCACCCCAGTATTTTGCCCCTGAACAGGCCTCCGGGGCAGTACCCACCCCGGCCTCGGATGTCTATTCGCTGGGCATCATCATGTACGAGATGTTGACCGGTTCGCTGCCTTTCCAGGCTACCACAGCCGTCGACCTTGCCCGCCTGCACATTGAAGAGGAACCGCCGTTGTTGAGTGAGAAGATCACGGATATTTCACCGACGCTGGAGCAGATCCTGACGAAAGTCCTTTCGAAGGAACCTTCCCAACGTTACCGGACTGCCGACCAACTGGGACGCGTCCTGATGAACTTTGGCAATGCCAGGTCCGCTCCGGCGCTGGCCCTGACCCCCGAAGCGGCTCCTGTGATCATCACCCCCCCAAAAGCGAATACCGCCCCCGCGCCCATCCCTGCTTCCGGGATTGACTGGGTCTCCGTAAGCCTGGGATTGGTCGCTCTGGTGTTTGTGCTGGGACTGATTCCGTTCTGGATGTGGATTTACTTCGTGTATAATCCGCCCATTCGGTAGTTTGAATTTGTGATCTCCGTGGTAAAGTAAATATGAGAGAATCTTATGTTATTGCCCCATCCATCCTGGCAGCAGATTTCACCCGTTTGGGCGAGCAGATTGCCGAAGCTGAAACCGCCGGCGCAGAAAGGCTCCATGTGGACGTGATGGATGGGCATTTCGTTCCGAACCTGACGATGGGACCGTTTGTTGTTGAAGCCTGCCGTCGGGTGACAAAATTGCCGCTTGATGTGCATCTCATGGTCGAAGCGCCGGAACGTTTCCTGGCAGCTTTCGCACAGGCAGGAGCCAGCTCACTGATTGTTCATGTGGAAACCTGCCCGGATATTATCGGGACTTTGAAAACAATTAAATCGCTCGGTTGCAAAGCCGGGGTGACGCTCAGCCCGGTGACTCCCGCCAGTGCGATCGAGTCTGCATTGGTACTGGCCGACCAGGTGCTGGTGCTGTCCGTCCATCCCGGATATTCCGGACAGGAATTCATGCCGGAGGTAACCCCCAAGGTGGTTGAAATTCGCCGCAAGCTGGACGAGATCCAATCGCCAGCCTGGCTGGAGGTGGATGGCGGCATTTCCGCGACCAACATTTCCCGGCTCAGGGATGCGGGTGCAGAGGTGTTCGTGTCGGGAAGTGCCATTTTTCACCACCCGGATGGCATCGCGGCAGGCATCCGGCTGTTACGGGAACACTTACAATAAAAAGACCTCCCTCCTGAGTCGGACTGAGGAAAACAAAAATCACGGCTTGCGCCGTGACCTTGTCTGTAGATTAATAACCAATTATGCTGTCTTGACCAGCGTGCGGATACACTTGGCACACAGCGTCTTCCTCACCTTACGACCGTTCTCGATGACCGTCACCTTTTGCAAGTTGGGACGGTAGGGACGGTTGGTGGTACGATGAGAGAAGGAGACACTATGACCGAAGGTTGTAGCCTTACCACAGTGAGCGCATTTCGCCATTTTTTTGACTTCCTTTCTTGCCAGATAGACCCTGTGCCTGTCTTTTGAGAGCGGCGTATTTTACCACGAAACGCATCCTTGTACAAGACAAGTGTTATTAAAGAGTAACATCTCGATATAAAAATGGAGAATGGGGGTGTGCGGCGGCGGAACCGCCCGCACACCCCCGCCTCCTCCCACTTATTGAGACGATACATTGAAAGAGTATGGAGGACAAAACCATGGGCAAAGAAACCACCACCTTAGGCTCCATCCATATCTCGCCGAATGCTCTGGCGACAATTGCCTATCATGCTACGCTGACATCCTACGGCGTGGTTGACCTGGCGCCGAAGGACCTGGCAGAGGGCATCACGGCAAAGCTCACCAGGGAACCGGCGCACGGCGTTGCAGTGCATTACAACGGTGAAGAAATTGATATTGATGTTCATATCATTATTGAATACGGCACGCGGATCACATCGGTGGCTGGCAGTGTGGCCAATGCGGTGCGCTTTCAGGTGGAAAAGGCTTTGGGAATGCCTATTCACCACGTAAATGTTCATGTTCAGGGCCTGCACGTTAGCGATTCTGAATTGAGTTAGGAGAATTTAGAAGTATGAATCCGGATGTTCAAGCGCGGCAGGAGCGTTTAAAACTCATGCCGGTTGACGGGCAAACCCTCAAGAAACTGGTCGAAGCAGGCCTGACCTGGCTGCGGGCCAACCAGCAATTGGTTAATGCCCTTAACGTATTCCCTGTCCCAGATGGCGACACCGGCACGAACATGGTCCTGACCATGCAGTCGGCTTACAACGAAATCGAGGATCTCGGTCATCACGGGATCGGACAGATGGCTGCGGCGGTCTCCCAGGGAGCGCTGATGGGGGCGCGCGGCAATTCAGGCGTGATCCTCTCTCAATTGTGGCGCGGTTTTGCACGCGCTCTGCATGACCATGAGGTTCTGGATGGCCCGGCGCTCGTCCTTGCTCTTGCTGAGGCGCGTGACACAGCCTATAAAGGCGTTGTCCGCCCGGTGGAAGGCACCATTCTGACTGTTGCCAAGGACGCAGCGGCAGCTGCCGCCCAAGCCATCCGGGAGACAGAAGATCTATGCGAGATTCTGGCCCGCGTTGTCGTAGAGGCAGACGCCTCGGTTCAGCGGACCCCGGAACTGCTCCCGGTACTCAAACAAGCCGGTGTCGTCGACTCGGGCGGCAAGGGTTTATATTTCATCCTGGAAGGGATGCTGCGTCTTGTCCATGGCGAGCCATTGGACACACCCACGGCAACCGTCCAGCCGCTTTCGGCGATGAATCTGGAGAACACGATGGATTCGATTGAACCAGGACAGGATTACGAAGTAGTGGTGGATTTCGTTCCCAGAGAAACGCTCGATCTGCAGAAGTTTTACAGCGAATTGGAAAAGATCGGTACCTCCATCCAGGTGGGCGAAGGCGAGGGGATGTACCGCATGCACATCCATGTCCCCACCGACAAACGCTATGATCCGATCGATTTTGTCATGAGCTTGGGCACCATTACCAAGATCGGTATGGAAAACCTTCTTGCCCAGATGGAAGGGATTGACCATAAATCTCCCGGTGCCCGCATTGAACTGGCGAGTATCGAGCCGGGACAGATTGCCGTAGTGGCGGTCTCGCCGGGGGAGGGCATCTCGCGCGTCTTTGCCAGCTTGGGCGTGGCGGCCATCGTCGAGGGCGGGTCGACGATGAACCCGTCCACGAAGGATATTCTGGATGCTTTCGAGAATTTACCAACCGACAAGATTATCATCCTGCCCAATAACAAGAACATCATCCTGGCAGCCCAGCAGGCCAAGGATGTGACAGTCAAGAAGGTTTATGTTGTTCCCAGTTGCAGCACCCCGCAGGGGCTGGCGGCAATGTTGCATCTGAACCCAGACGGCGATATAGAAGCGGTGGGTGCCAGGATGTCCAAAGCCATCGAAGATGTGACAACGATTGAGGTCACGACTGCCACACGCACGGTCGAGATAGACGGCGTTTCGGTGGAACAAGGACAGGTCATCGCTTTGGTGAATGACACGCTGGCCATCTCAGCGGCTACGTTGGAAGAAGCTTGCCTGGGAGCATTGGCACGTGCCCATGCTGAGAATTATGAGCTTATAACCCTCTTTCATGGCGAGGGATTACCCACAACAGAGACCAACCGCATCGTGGATGTGATCCGGGCAGCGTACCCTGCACAGGAAATCGAATTGCAGGATGGCGGCCAGCCGCATTATCAGTTTATCATCTCCATCGAGTAGTTGCTGTCGCCGGAGGCCAAGCCTCCGGCGCTCATTATATGTCCAATGTTTGTATCCTCACCGATAGCACTGTGCAGTTTACACGTCCGAATTTTCCAGGGCATGAAAGGGTGTTTGTTATCCCATTCGAATTTCAAACCAGTACGCAGCAGGGGGATGAATCCTGGTTTCGCAGCGGCCCTGCCCGGCGGTTGATCCCTCCTTCGCCGCAAGAGTTTATCCGGTTTTATGCCCAGTTAAGCCGCGCATACGATACGATTTTCGTTCTCACTCTTTCCTCCTTGCTCAATCCTGCGACCAGGATTGCACTTTCCGCTTCTCTGCAATACAGTAACCATGCCACGATCAATGTGATTGATTCGCTGACGACCGGCATAGGGCTGGGCCTACTTGTCCAGTCTGCGGCCGCGGCGGTATCTGCGGGCGCTCCGCCAGCGGAGATTGAACGACGGATACGGGCATCCATACCGCGCATTTACATGCTATTTTGCATCCCGGAGCTGACGTATCTGGCCCAATCCGGTTACATGGCCTGGTCCCAGGCGCTGGTCGGAGAGATGATGGGCATGTTGCCCATTTTCGCCATTGAAGAAGGCCGCCTGACACCAATGGAAAAAGTGCGCACCCAACGACATTTATTCGAGTCTTTGCAGGAGTTCATGAACGAATTTGACGATCCCGCCCATATTGCCCTGGTGCGCAGCGCGAACCAAAGCAACACCCGCACACGGCTTGTCCGCCAGTACGTCCGGGAAACTTTCCCGGATACGATATTCAGCGAACATGCCATTGCTCCCCATCTGGCGGCGTTATTCGGTCCGCAGAGCACTGGGTTGGTCATCATGGAAAAGTTGGATTAGAGGTGTTTATGAAAATCGGTTTTGTCACCGACAGTACTGCCGATATTCCAACGGCCCTGGCCGGACAGCACGGCATTGAAATTGTCCCGGCGCTGGTAAATATCAGCGGTCATAGTTATACCGATGGAATCGAGATCAGCCGCGAGGAGTTCTACATCCGCCTCCCGGACCTGAATCCTCCGCCGACCACCTCCTCTCCTTCGGTTGGTTCGTTCCAGGACCGCTATGAAAAATTGCTCCGGGCCGGGGCGGATTTTGTGATTTCCCTCCATCCGCCGAATGAGTTGAGTGGAATTTTCAATGCTGCCCGCCTGGCGGCAGAGGCATTCGGCCAGCGTGTCAGAGTGCTGGATAGCGGCCAGATAAGCCTGGGGTTGGGATTTCAGGTCATCCTGGCGGCGGAAGCCGCCGCCCACGGCGCTATCCTGGACGAAGTGACCGCGCTGCTGGACAGCGTCCATCAGAGGGTGAGACTGGTGGCTCTGCTGGATACCATGGAATACATCCATCGCAGTGGACGGGTTTCTTGGGCGGTGGCCAAGATCGGTGGCATCCTCCGCCTCCATCCGCTCATTGAGCTGCGTTACGGCATTGTTCAACGGCTGGGACAGGCGCGCACGCGCCTGCAGGGCATCGAGCGCCTGGTGGAGGGGCTCAATTCCTGGGGGCCGTTGGAACGGTTGGCCGTGCTTCATACCAACGCTGAATCCACTGCCCGGCAATTGTTTGATGAGATGAAATCGAAGGTGACTGACCAGCCATTGCTGGTCAATGTCACCACTGCCATTGGGACACACGTCGGACCGAACGGGCTGGGCTTCGTGGGGGTGCCGATAGGGTTTTCTTAAAGCCGTTGTTCATAAGTCCCATCCCCTAGCCGAGGCGGCCACAAGCCGCCATCGGCTGTTTCGGTGCCATGAGGCGCCGAAGCTTCGTTTCATGGCGGAGGGAAGGTTGAAAAAACATAGATTTTGCGAGCGAAGCTCGCAAAATCTATGTTTTTTCGTATTTTCCAAATATTATTCTAGGTAATATGTCATCCTTTGCAACCCGATGGACGGGTCAAGATATTGCACGTATATGCCTTCCGGAACACTCAGGCTGATGGGCGCATAGTTCAAAATGGCTTTGACCCCGGCTTCCACCAGCAGGTCGGTCACTCCCTGCGCTGCCGCCTCCGGGACGCACAACATTGCCACCTTGATCCCTGATTCCCGTATCGCCGTTACGATTTCTTTCGTGTCGCGCACAACAAATTGCTCCACCTGCCCGCCAATCTTGGCGCGGTCGTTATCAAAGACCATCGCCACGCGGAAGCCGCGGTCGCTGAAGCCCTGATAACGGGACAGGGCGTGGCCCATGTCGCCCATGCCAACCACGGCCACGTCCCAAACGCGCTCCACCTTCAGGATTTTGCGCAGTTGGTCAACCAGGAAGGCAATATCGTAGCCGGTACCCTGTTTGCCGAACTCGCCGAATTGAGAGAGATCCTTGCGGATCTGGGCGGCAGAGAGACCCACCCCGGTGCCCAGTTCCTGCGAACAAGTGGTCAGTTTCCCCTCGGCTTGCATATGCCGCAGGGCACGAAGGTAGACTGGCAGACGGCTGATGATGATATCGGGGATATCCTGTTTATTCATGGCATGCCTCGGTTTGAATGCTCTGGACAAACTGTATCATAAAAAAAGGGTTAATGCAATTCTTTACAAGGGTTTCTTGAAGTCGAAATATTCCATCGCGTGTCGCCACCTTGCCCAATTTCACAGTGGAAAAGAAGCGAAATAAGGGCTGCGGTAGGCGCGCAGCGCCCCCGCAGCCCTTATTTCGCACATTTCGCCCCTCCCCGATTCGGGGAGGGTCCGGGGGTAGGGCTGAAAACATGTATATTGAGAAGGCCCTGCAATTCTTATTTCACAATGATTTGAACGCTGAAATCCCTGCTCCCCTGCAGGTCGACGACCGATAGCGGGAACGGCAGGTAGTGACCACCTGGATAGGCACGGTCGGGGTCTTCGGGTTGGGACAGGTACGGGAACGAGTCTGTGTAACTTTGTGTCGAGAGCACCGCCCCGCTGCGGACCTCCACCTGCAGCCCGTTGACCAGTCCCCAGGTCCACGCACCGGGGGCGAGGCTGCCGGCGTACTCCGCCGGGCCGGAGAAAAACCTCTGCGGATCCACCGCCAGTAGGATGCGGGTGCTGACCGGACCGGGAACCTGGTATGTCATTTCGATGCCGTCCTCAAGCAGCCGGTAAGTCTTGATTCTGCTGCCGTCCGGGCTGGTAAAGGTGATACTGTCAGGTGTGATGGCTGGCTGGTAAACCGTCCAGGTTGCGGTATCGTCGCTGAATGCGCCGGGGATTACGTCCGGGTCGGCGGCTTCGCCGAGTTCAGGGTGCCACTCGGAAGGGTCACTCAACCCGACGGTGAACTGGCTGGATGGCCCAACCAGTTGGTGCGGCCCGGTGCCGTCAAGGTAAAAAAGGTTTGTCAGCCGTGCACCGGCAGGATCCAGGATGGCATAAAAAATCAGGTTCGATAAAATGCATTCCGGCTGGCCGTCGTTATCCAGGTCGGCTGCGCAATCGGCCTGGGCGGACGGATGCTCAGCCCAGGAGGCGGCCCTCAACAGTTCCGTCACCTGGCCGAAATAGTCGTTGCGCAGAGCCGTAAGTTTTTCGTCACTAGACGGGGCGGTCAGCATGAAATAGGACTGCCAGGCGGAATTGGTGAGGGCATTGTCCGGGGCGAGGCGCAAGGCTGCGGGAAGTGGAGAGGCAGCGGGTGCCGCTGCCGGTGGATTTACGGTATGCGCTTCTATGGGAAATGTCATCAGATCTTCGCCGGTCAACGGCTGGATCCATGGGTGGGCGGCGATCCAGGCGAAGGTGGGCCCGGCCATGTCCTCATTCCCCCAGGTGGAGTTGGGCAGCTCCCCGCCAAGCACCACCAGGTCGGACGGGTCACCGGAAAGCGCCGCCGCGGCCAGCGCCCGGCGCACGTCGAGCGAGGGGCCATCCTGGGTGGCCTGGATTGCATCCGCGGCGGGGAGGGGAATGAGGCGCTTCCCGCCGGAAGTGGCCAGGTGGGAACTGCTATCCAGCGGGAGGAATTGGGCCGGATAACCCGGTTGGAGATTCGCAGAAGCGCTGTAGACAAATTGGCTGGCGGGCAGGCCAAACCCGGCTGCGGCGCGGCGGCTGAAATCCAGTGAAATGTTTGCCGGTTCGCCGTAAGCTACGTCCGGAAGGATCAGCAGGCTGCGGCTGGCCAGGTTTTGGATTTGCTGCGTGGCGCCCATGGTGTCCAGCGCGGCCAGACTGGCAGGAGTCTTCACATCCAGCAGCGCCACCGGCACGCCATATTGCCCGGCGTTATCGAGGATGTGTTTCAGGCCGTGACGTTCGCCGAGCGGGCCGGTGTGCGCCCCGTCCCAGCGGCGCAGGGCCTGGGCGGGGGTGGCGGCCGGGAAAACATCCCAAAAGACGAGTGCCAGCGGGGCGCGCTGCGTGGGCGGGAGCGCATCCGAGCGGACGGGAGCAGTGACATCCACCGGGGTGGGATCTCCCGGCGTGAAGGATTCCACCTGCAGCGTGAAGGGCTGGGGGATGCTCAGACGGTTGAAACGCACCGTAACGGTATCCAGCCACGGGTCACGGCTGACCCGGGGGATGAGGTTGGAATTTGTCGGTGTCACGCTGGGACGGCCATCGGCAGGGATGTCTATCCTCAGATCCCAAGGATCCCCACCGGGCAGGGTATCGAGCAGGAGTTGGAGGTTGTAATCCGGGGTGAGAGGCAGGTCAAGCAGGTCCACCCGGATCTCGAGATCAGAACCGATGGTGCGGGTGTAGACGGCCAGGATATCCGTGGAGGGGGTGGGAGTATCATCCAGCGGGTCGAGCAGGCGCAAGTCGGCATAGGCCCAATCCCGGTGGGAAGAGACCGGTACGCAGGAGACGACCGACAGGAGACACAGAACAGACAGCAGCAGGGACAGGCGGCGCATTTCGGGTTATTTACGGGTTATTCTGCACGGTCAGCGTGTAAGCTACCAGCCGCAGCCCGGCTCCGGCGGCGGGAGTCAGGCGCATCTGGTAAACCTGTCCGGCGGGGAGCAGGACGTATACTCCCGTCTCGCCGCAGGCCAGGGAACCCCAGCCGGAGAGTAGTGTGCCGCCCTGCAGGAGTTCCACCGTCAGCGCAGCGTTGCCGGTGCAGGCCAGGCTGAAGGTCAGCTGGGCATTTGTCCCGCTGAGGCTATAGGGAGTGAACTCGACCCAATCTTCAGGGTCGCCCTCCGGCGCGGAAACCTGGCCAGAAAAGACGAACTGGTGCGTACCATCAGCTGAGAAGGTGACCCGGATGGCCGGGCTGGCGGAGCTGTCACCATCGGCGTAAGCCGGCCCGACCGTGGGCGTGGAAGTCAGGACCGGGCCTGAGGGCGTTCCGGCTGAGGCGGGCGTGACCGTATTGCCGTAATCATCGAGCACCGGCAGGTCAGCGGCGTCGTCGGTCTGGACGTATTGCGCGGTCACCCAGCCATGCCCGCTGGGACCGGCCGGGTAGACAATCTGAAACCAGGAGGCAGTGGCGTTCTTGCCGGTCAGGGAGACCGATACACCCGCTTCGAGCAACCCGAGCGCATCAAAGACGGTGCCCGGCCCGCTACGGACGTTCAGGCGCTGGGTCACCCACCCGACCGGACCGGACGGGGTTGGTGTGGCCTCCAGCGGGATGGCGGTGCCGGCTGGGACGGTGACGTATTGTGCGGTCACCCAGCCGCGTCCCTGCGGGCCAGCGGGATAGAGGATCTGGTACCAGGTTCCCGGGCCGTCACGGGCGGTGATCTGGACTTTCTCTCCAGCATCCAGTTGGCCGAGCGAGGCGAAGCCGGTGCCGGGGCCGCTGCGGACGTTGACCTTGATGGTGAGCGTCCCGCTGATGAGCAGGAGGGTGGCTGTCGGCGTGGGCTGCAGGGGGGTGGCCGTCAGGGTCGGCGTTTCGGTGGGGGGCGCTGACGGAGAGGCGGCCGCCGATGAAGTGGCGGGCGGTTCCGGAGTCCCGCAGGCCGCGAGGAGCAGGGCGAGCATCATCAACAGGAAGGGAAGTTTCTTCATTTGCTGAGGCCAAAAGCCAGCCTTTTTGCAGGCTGGCTTCCTGGTGTTTTTACAGGTTTACCTGCCGGCCAGCATCAGGGTGAGACGATGGTCATCGAATTTACCATCCAGTCAAAGGTGGGCTGATATTGCGACCATTCAGCCTGGGGACTGACGCAGAGGATCACGATGATCTCAGAGTTCCGTAAAACGGCGATGATATAGGCTGTTGCCGGGCTGCTGTTGGCGTTGGTCATCGTATAAACGCCCGAGGCGGCCGGAAGGCCGCTTAGCGTGAAAGTATGCAGGTTCTGACCCTGGCTGAGATTGGCAAAATAGGTGGTGGCAATGTAATCCAGAACCTTTCCCATCGAACCTGCATTGACGGTGAACGAGAGATCGCCGGGCGTCAGGACATTGGTCAGGATGGCCATGGCAGCCCCGGTCAGGGGGGCGTTGGATGTGTCGTTCAGAATATCCGCCGAGGAGGCCAGGATGACCGAATAGCCGGAAGTGGCATCGCCTGAATCGGAGTATTGCCAAGTAGCGGGATAGGTGAGGCTGATCCCGGCGGGGGGGTTGGTATAGGACAGGCCGGCCGGCGTGGGGGAGGGGAAGAGGCTGGAAATGCCGGGAATATCCTGCCTGAAGATGTAGACCACAGCCACGAGGGCACAGCACAGGCAAAGCACCACCGCGGCAATGCCGAGGCCGATCCACAAGCCTTTGCGGGAGCGCTGGGGAGGCGGCGGAGGCGGGGGTGGGGGCGGAAAAGATGGTCCAGATCCTGGAATGGGTTCCATAATTGCTGTGCTCCTTATTGTGGGGATGGATTATCAGTATTCTACTGCCTTTTGCATAAATATGGGAATTTTGAACAATCGAAATGCCAGGAATTACAGTAATCATGATTCGCATTTTTGGCAGTACCCCGTAGCATGGAAGTCAGTTATCGTTTCAGTCCAAAATCAAGGTTCTCATTCGCCCAGCGGTTCCCAAATATTTGCGCACGCCCCCCCCACACACCTTGACCATTCCCATCATCCCAGCCGAGAGTGCCTTAGAGGCGCGCTGAGGCATTAAGTTGCAGTACACGCAAAATTATTTGTTAAAACAATGAGGAACAATTCCTCTTCCGGTAAAGGTTCTTTGTAATGTACCGGTGTGGGAGAGAGTTCCACGAAAATAAACCTTTGTTTCACGAATTAATTGTCAAAACGAAGAGGAACGAATGACTTTTTTTTTTGCGCGAGAGCACCGGGATGATGGGAGGAGTTTTAGTCTCCGCTTCGCTTAGATTGCCTCGACCAGGTCTCGGTTAGTTGTTTGTTTCCTCCAAAAAGAGGAAACAAACAACTAGGCGCTGGGATGGGATTCTCAAGTGGAGGTTCTTCATTACCAAGTTGCCTTGTGAGCGTGAAAAATCGACGGGAGTTGTTTTTAAGCAAATCAAACAACTACCTGAGGAGAAGAGAGAGGAGAGAACAGAGAGCGGAAGAAAAGGTCCACCACAGAGTTCACGAAGGAGCACGAAGGATATAGATTCGGCTCAAGGCAGGCCCTTCGACTACTGCTCATGGCAGAGGCTAGACCCCTGCCATACAGCATCCCTAGGCAGAAAGCAAAGAGCAGAGAGCGGTGAACGCGCCGCCTCGTTGCGCTCAGACAGGCTCGGGCTTACTTCGACGACTCATGTCGTCGAAGTGGTTGTGTTTGGCGACTCTTGTTGCCAAACCGGTCGATGGCAGCTTGACGCTGCCTCGACTCGTGGGGGCTCGGCCCCACAGAGGTGCTTCGCAAAAGCCGCCTCGGCTAGTGAAGCTACCAGCGCGCAGCCTTGCCATACCTGAATGAATTATAGAACGTTTGTTCAGTTAAGTCAAGGAGGAAAAGCAGAAATGACGGCCTTTGGTCTGCAAAAATCTTGCCCGAGATTGGAAAGATTATTCCTGGCGCAATACAAGCAGGTGAATTTAGAGCCTCAATTAAGGTGGGCACGACAGGAGTCGGACCTGCGACCAAGCGATTATGAGTTGGGTTTAGGTTTGTCTACCCAGTATATGTGGGGGATAAATGTCCATCCAGTACCATATGCAGGGAATAAAATGTCCATAAAATCCATGTTTTCCATGTCTTCCATTCTGGTAGCTGTAAGGTAGCTGTAGTGATTATTGGTGCTGGTAGTATGTCAAAGGTGAAAAAGCTGTCTTTATTGCTTCCTGCGTTCCCACATTTCCATGAGTGCCCGGTGGTCGGGTACGTTTTCGAGGAACGACTGTCGCCATTCTGGCACGTTGATCTTATCCGCCACTTCCATCAAAGCCTGGAATCCGCTCTCAATGACCGCCTGGGTATTTTCGTTCTCGCCTAGGGCCTCAAAGGTTTCGGCGCAGAGGCGGTAGATTGTTCCAGGGTTGCTTATCCCTAACCAGCCGTGTTCTTTCAGGTGATCCCAGGATTCGTGGACATATTTTCGTGCTTCGTCCAACTGCCCCTGCAGGACGGCACAGGCAGCCAGTCCGCCAGTGGGTTCGCAGGCCAGGGCGGGCAGCCCATGGCTCAAGGCAATCTCGCGGGCTTCGCTGAAGCGTCTGGCTGCGCTGGGAGTGTCACCCATCGCCAGTAGCACGTATCCCAGGTCACCTAACGCAAACACTTTCCCACGCGCATCTTGGGATGGAGATACTTCTTGAAGGGCTTGCTCGGACAACTCGCGTGCTTTACGGAGATCGCCGGAGACCCGGTAAACTTCCCCAAGGTTCAGAAGGTCATAAGCCAAGAAGTGACGGGCTCCAAGGGCAGCAGCAATCTGGCTGGCCTGCTCCAGGGCTGCCCGGGCTTGTTTGTAAAGGCCCAAACCAAGATAGTTGCTGCCCATATTTCCCAACCCGACGGCTTCCTGACCTCGATCACCCAGGCGGTGCGCCAGCTCGATCTGCTCAAGTTGAAGCTTTTGAGCATTGGCGGCGTCGCCTAATTCGCTGTAAATAAAAGCTGCCCGGAAGAGCACTAAAGCCAGCAAGGCTTCATCGCCAAGGCTGCGGGCTCGCCTCAGGGCTGCCTCTATGGATTGCAAGGCAGTGGCAGGATTGCCCCGGGTCAAATCTGCCAAGGCAGTGAAAGCAAGTGCTTTCACCTCCAGTGGCTCGTTCCCGCATCTCCGGGCTGCCTCCAGCGCATCCTGCGCAGCCTGTCCACCTATTTGCACATCAGCCGTCATAGCTCCAAATAGCGCCTGGCGAAGATAAGCCTCGGCTAAGTAAATGTCATCGTTGAAAGAGCGGCCCAGCTCCAGCAGGGCGGTAATATCTGCCTTCAATGGCTCCGCTTCGCCCAGCACAGTCAGAGCCTCTTCCCGCCCCAGCAGAGCCTGCCAGCGCCGTTCCCGGTCAACCTGCGGGAGCAGCTCCAACGCCTGCGTGTAAAATCCCACCGCCTCACGCGTTGCCCCTTGGCCAAATGTGCGCTTACCAGCACGCAGATACCAGTCTGCGGCCGCGCTTAGCTCACCGGCCCGCTCGCAGTGATCGCCCAGCAGCCCGGCAAACTCATCCAACCGCCCGGCCTGGCGCGCCTGGCGTTCCAGCCAGCCAGCCGCCACTTTGTGCAGGGCGGCGCGTTCGCGCTTCAGCACGCTTTCGTATGTCACTTCCTGCAGCAGGTTTTGGTGGAAATTCCATTCGGTCTCGCCTTGGAAAGACGACTCGGGTTGCGCCTCCACAAAACCGCGCGGTTGGAGGTGCCCCAGCAACTCCGCCCCACCCAGTACACCTAAAGCCTCCAACCCTCCGGTCCAGAAGCGCCGTCCGAAGATAGCTCCACGCTGCAAGGCGGCCCGCTCCGGCTGGGATAGCGAACTCAGACGGGTCAGCAGCAGGTGCTGCAGGGTGGCCGGCAGCGGCTGCTCTTTCAACTTTTCCGTGAAGAAGCGCCATTGCTCGCTGCGCGTGTCCAGGATTTCGTGGTCGATGAACCAGTTGACTATTTCCTCGGCATAGTACGGCATGCCTTCTGAGCGCTCGACGATCTGATCGAATATCTGCTCAGGAACATCCTGCACCCGCTGGAAGATCTCCTTGGCCATTTCACGTATGGCCTGGTCGGTTAGCGGCGCCAATGGGATGGATAGTCCCCATTTACCGGTATCTTTCTCCTCTGGCAGGGAAGTCTTGAACAGTTCCACTAGTTCCTGCGGAGGGCACCAGTCCGGGCGGGCTGCCCCCAGGATAAACAGGCCGGTGGGCTGGTCGCCTGCCACTTCACCCAGAAAGACTTCCACCAGGTAATCCCAGGAAGCCAGGTCCGTCCACTGCAGGTCTTCCAACAGCACAACCAGCGGGTACTGCCTGCGCATGGCTTTGACCAGTTCCCGGCTGACCACCAGGGCGCGGCCCTTCACCTGGGTGGGATCGCTGCGCATCGCTCCAATATACGGGCTGTCCGAGAAAGACAACCCCACCAGCAGCCCCAAGGCATGCGCAGGTTCCTCGTAATCCTCAAGGCTGGAAAATTCCTTGAAGCGCTCCACCCACTTCGCCTCCGCCTGGGCCAGCGGGGCATCCTCGGCGATCTGGAAGCGGTCGAACCACATGCGCCGTACCAGCGCAAAAGGCTGGTTGGCGTCGTCGGGGAAAGCCCGGGCCCGCAGCAAGCGGAAGGTCTCTTCACGCAATTCGAGCCATTGGTTCGTGTCTTCCAATAGGCGGCTCTTCCCCACCCCGGGATCTCCCAGTAGTTGTGCCCATACCATGCCATGCTGCTCATACGCTCGCAGGTAGGCTGCCTGCAAAACCTGCATTTCGTGTTCGCGCCCGACCGTGCGCGTCTCCACGCCTGCCACACCGCGCGTGATGCTGCGGAAGGGGCGCGGTTTGGCCCGCCGTACCAGGTAGGTCTGGATCGGTTCGCTCTTCCCTTTCACGGTTAGCGGCGGGCGCGGCGTCACATCGAACACTCCGCGCACGTAGCGATATGTATCGTGGGAGATCAGGATCCCGCCCGCAGGCGCGGCGGACTGCAGGCGCGCTGCCAGGTTCATCGCATCCCCGCTGGCAGTGAATTCCTTGTGGGAGGCTTCACCCAGCTCACCCACCACCACCAGCCCGCTGTGAATGCCAGCCCGCAACTGCACCTTCTCTGCAGAAAGCAGGGCTGTCACGCTTGCCTGCCCATCCAAGGCGGCCCGGATGGCGTTTTCCGGGTCATGCTCAGTAGCTTCCTTTGACCCAAAGAAAGCCAGCAGCCCATCCCCCAGGTATTGGGCGATGGTCCCATGATGGGTAGTGATCGCCTCTCCCAGTGATGTATGAAACCTGGCTATCACCTGGCGCCACTCCTCAGGGTCCAGTTTTTCCGCCTTACTGGTCGAATCAACCATGTCTATAAACAGGATCGTGACGAGGCGGCGCTCTTCGGCCGGTATCTCTTGCCTTGCAGCTTGCTCCTCGAGTATTGCCAGTTGTCCACGCAAAGTTTTCAGGGCTGGATTGACGATTGCATCCCCTAGCACGCCGCGCTGCGCCTCAAGCCCGTTGATCGAGGTGCGTAATTCCTCCATTTGCGAATGCAATGAATCAGCCATATCTGACTTCTCCCAATATCTTGCCAGGCTAGACCAGATCTAATTTTAGATCACTATCCATGTACATAATATACTCTACTTGAGGATAATACAAAAGTGAAACAGGGAGAAATTATCAAAAAGTTAGGAAGGGGCTAGGTAAAAGCTAAAATAGCGCCATCAACTCAAGTAAATTATAGAATAACCATTGACAGACTACTAGGTTTGGTGGGAATGCCAACCAGGGCGCGGCCGGGCACTGGTACGAGCAAGCAACATGGCTTGGAACCTCGAGGATTTCAAGCAGACCGGGCAGCTTGCCCAGGAGGCGTTCGCGTTGGGTGAAGCACTCGGCGACAAAGAAACGATAGCATGGGCGCTTAGTCTTCTAGGCGGCGCGGCATTGGAGCAGAACCAGCCCCAGGCAGGGCTTGCATTCCTTGAACGAGCCCTGGCCTTATTTAGGGAAACGGGCGAACATGGAATGGTGGGGTCCGTCCTTGTTCAGCTCGGAACTGAGCCTGCGAATCGTAACGATCTGGCCTCCGCCCGTTCATTTATGGAGCAGGCCCTGCAAGAGACGCGCATTTCCGGCGACGGGCGGCGCATCGCGGATGCGTTGGGTGGGTTGGGTGGTGTCGCACTAGCGGAAGGAGATACAGTCGAAGCCACCGGCCTTTTTGAGCAAATGCTGGCGTTGGCGCGCGAAATGGGCGACAAGGACAAGGCCACTGAGGCTCTCATAGAATTGGGACGGGCTGCTCTTTTCCTTGAGGACTATCCACGCGCCGGGCAACTCCTCTCGGAGGCTTTCAAGCTTTGTCAGGAAACCGGTACAAAGGCGGTCAATGCCTGGACGCTTTTGGAAATGGGCAAGCTGGCCTGGGCACAGGATGACCTGCAGGGATTTGAAGATCGGGTGGACCAAGCCCTGGTAATCGGAAGACAACTAGATCTGGATGAGGTGAAGGCCTACGCACTGTACTACCTCGGACAGGCAGCACGCCTGAGGGAAGACGGGGTACTGGCCCAGGCAAGATTCTCGGAAGCGCTCACGTTCTTTGCGTTGAGCGAACGGGTCGGCCATCGCCTCTGCCTGGAAGGATTTGGAGCCGTTGCACTGGAACAAGGGAAGGCCGGGCGGGCGGCGCGGTTATACGCTGCGGGCCGAAAATTCCAGGGGTGGGCCTGGGGAAGGGATAACTATCCGTTCATGGAACGGGAGCGGGAGAGACTCATTGCGGAGGCCCGCTCGCAACTTGGCGAAGAAGCCTTCAACGCAGCATGGGCCGAAGGGGAGGCGATGAGCGAGGGTGAGATGCTGGCCTACGCCCGGGAGGAGAAGGCATGACTTACTTCTCTTGGCAGGACGTCATGCTGATTTCAAGGAGGCGCCGGTCAGATTTTCCACCTGCGACCAAGCGTATTCAGGCTCAAATCCAGTCAGGCTACTATTCTACCTTTATTTGGATAGAAGCTTTGAACCTAGCGGTTCTATGCTCAAATCCTATAGATGGGTGTTTCATAAACAAATATAATGATTGGAGCTTTAATTTTTATTTATTGCTATCCATGATATTCCTTTTTTTGTTGGGCTGATTTTAGTCTCATCTCCTAGACTGCCTTTCCAAGATATCAATCCATCACGTTCCATTTCCCTTATTTCTTGTATAATGATGGAAGCTGGGAATTTTCCCCGAAATTCATCTAACAAACCCCCAGCAAGTGTGTTCCTGTTAAATACAGAATTAAGAATTTTTTCTCTTAATGTTTCCTCACGCGCCTCATTATCGGCTTGACGAGATGCCTGAATAGCGTTGTGAAGTAGTTCTTGTATTTGACCGCTTACGGTGGTTAATTGCTTGTCAGTAATTTTCTGCCGTTCTAATATTCCTGTAACTTCATTGTCCAATTTTTCCTTTAAAGCAATAACTTTTTCGTTTGCTCTTTTTTCTGCTTCTTCACTTATTTTATCGGGAGGAAGACTATCATCAGGCCAAATATGTTTGCGCATATCTGAAACAGTATCTCTCATCATTGAAAATGTATCTGTATATAGTCGATCAAATAATGCTTCCAATTTCTGGACACTTGACGCTATATTTTCTGCCGCTTTATTTGCACTGACAGAGAGGGTAGATGACATTCGAAAGAAAACAATCGAAAGCCAAATTGCAACAATTGCAAGAACAAGAGAAGCGATTGAAGCTGCTAAAGAAATTATCTCTGAAGTAGTCATATGTAAATTCCTTACTCGATAATTAGGTTATTGGCCTAGCAAGAAGAGGTTTAATCATAGTGAATGACGTTTTCTATAAGCGTATTTATCTTCACCTAGCGGTTTGAGGTTTAATATAAAAATAGTATAGCATTTTGCAGAGAAAAGCACAAATAAAAGACCCGCAGCGGAAAAATGGGGGGCGAAGGGACCGAAAGGCAAAAAGCCGATCCATTGGGTCGCCCCTAGGCCCCCTCCGCCCCTATGGGGCACCTCCCCCAGATCCCTCGGCTTCGCTCAGGACATGTCCTTCGGATTTAGGGGAGGCCGCGTCTGCCTTTAGAGGCCTTCCACGCTCGATAATACCCGTTCGAACTTTTCGAGAGCCTCGTCGATGACCGCGTCGGTATCCGCCATGGAGGTGTACATGCGCGAACCAGCCAGGGTGATGAGGCCGTTGGCCATATAGGCGGCGCCCATCTCTTCCAGCATGTGCGTGCGCGGCTTGAGCTCCTTCAGCAGCCGGAGGGGGTGGCGTAGATCGAGCAGCATCACGCCGGAGGTCTCCAGGTGGCAGATGGAGCCCTGGTTGAAGGCCACGAACGGCAGGCCGTATTTTTCGATGATGCCCTGCAAGCCTTTGGTGAGACGATCCCCGGCTTGCCCGGCGAGGACCGGGGTATTTGTCCGTTCCATTTCCAGCAGGGCGTAATACCCGGCGACGCACGAAAGCGGGTTGGCCGAAAGCGTCCCGCCGACGTAGGCCCGTTCACCGGACCCGCCAATGCCGGCCGCGAAGCGCGAGATCACATCCGCCCGCCCGCCCACGCCGCCGGCCATCGGGTACCCGCCGGAGATGCACTTGCCGAAGACGGTCAGGTCGGGCTTGACCCCGAAATAGCCCTGCGCCCCGCCCATGCCGAGCCGGAAACCGGTCACGACCTCGTCGAAGATGAGCAGAGCCCCGAACTCGTCGCAGAGTTCGCGTACTTTCTGATTGAAATCCAATGGGACCGGGCGCGTGCCGGACTCCGGTCCGACCGGCTCGACGATGACCGCGGCCGTCCCGCCGAGCAGACGGTTGAAGATCAACCTGGCTTTCAGCGCCCCCAAAGAGTTCGGGAAGAACTCCTGCGTGTTGGCGGTGGCGCCGCGCGGGATGCCCTTGGCCTCCATCCGCCCCGTCCCGGGAACGTGCAGGCCGTAGACCAGCGAGTCGCTCCAGCCGTGGTAGGCCCCACCGACCTTGATGATCTTCTTTTTCTTCGTGAACGCCCGCGCCGCCCGGATGGCCGCCATGACGCTCTCGGTGCCGGAACCCAACATGCGGAACATCTCGACCGAGGGCATGAAGCGGTTGACCAGTTGCGCCAGCTTGAGTTCGAACTCGTGGAACAGGCCGGTCACCGGCCCGCAGGTCTGCAGCAGCTCGATGACCCGCTCGCGGACCGGGGCGTAGTTGCTGCCCAGCATGGTCGGACCGCCGGCCTGGAGGAAGTCAATGTAGCGGTTGCCGTCCGCGTCCCACAGGCAGGCGCCCTCGGCTTTTTCGACGGCGATAGGGAACGGGTAGTTGAAGGCCAGGTTGTGCTGGACGCCGCCGGGGATGAACTTGCGGGCCTCGTCGTTGAGCGCCTTCGAACGGGTGCATTTGCTGTCGAAATAGTCCAGGTATTCCTTCATCTTTTCACGCCGCACCGGGCGCATCGGCTGAGCGAGCAGGTTCTTCAGCCGGGTGTAGACCTGAACCGTATCGGGATATTCAGAGATGGCATATTGCTGTTCGGTCATCGGATCACCTTGTAGTAGATTTGGTATTGTAAAAATGATGCCTACAGTATCATAACCCCGCTGGAAGGGGAAGTGATGCTGTCCGGCATCCAGGGCTCGCTTGAAATCCTTACCTTCAACCCCTACACCTTTTTTCGCTTCTTTACGCGCTGCGGCCCTGCGCGAGAAGCCCGATCAGCTTCTCCGGCTGACGGGAAAACTCGGCGATAGGAACCTCCCCGTGCACCATGGAAAGAAGGGTTTCGGTCACCAAGCGGTTGACAGGCGTGGGAACGCCAAACTTTTCCCCATAGCGGACGACAGCCCCCTGGAGCCACTCCACTTCGCTCGTCCGGCGCCCGGCGTGCAGGTCAATATGGAAGGAGGGCATCTTCCCGCCCCTGCCTCCGCCGACGACCTTCAGCAACACGGGATGGGCCAGGAAGGTCGGCAGGCGCAAGGCCAGCGCCAAAACCCGCACAGGCATTTTGGGCAGGTCCACCGGATGGATGCCCTGGGCTGCCATGACCGCCAGGGTCTCATGGGACATGCGAATCTCCAGATCATACAACCCCGGGTGAGCAAATACCTCCGCCGGATTCATATCCACAATCGCGGCTGTGGCACTCCCCGGCAGGTTGGCCAGGAGCTTGGACCACTTCATGTCCGCCGGGCGCGGGTAAAGATGTGCGTTCAACGAGGCTGAATTCAATGCACTCTCCAACCACTTTGAGAGGGGATGTCCGGCCGAGATGCCGATCCCACGCGCCTTTTCCAGGACGATATCACCGGCGGCATGCCGGAGGATCGAACAAGTCAGCGTTCCGGCAATGACACGATCGGGGCCGAGCAGCGCGGCGATAAGGGGTTCGTTGTCGACGCCATTTTGCAGACTAAGAACGGGCGGCATCCTGTCCGCGAAAGGTATGATGCCTTCGAGGGCAGCCGCAGTGTCGAAGGATTTCATGGCAAAGAGCGCAACCTCGAACGGCCCGTGCTGCAGTGCCTCCTCCATTGAGGAAACAACCCCAAAAGAGGCCGGAGGGACGATCAACGGCTCTGAAGCCCGCCTGTGTTTGTCGATAGACACGTCCAGCCGCAGTCCGTGCTTGCTCAATTCGGCTGCAACAGCGGGCTGCTCAATAAAGACCACCCGGTGGCCAGCCAGTGCCAGCGATCCGCCAACATAGGTGCCGACCGCCCCGGCACCGAAAGCCAGGACCGAGATCGGTTTCAAGTCATTCATCCATAAACCTCCAATGAGCTAGATTGGGTAAATCCCTGCCCATCATTTTATTCAAGCAACAATTGTTTTCGATGAAAGCGGATTAGAGCGAACCCCATGAAGATGCCGTCCACCATAAGCAAGAGCACAATGAGGATCAGGTACAGGTTGGTTGCTCCCAATGGTGTAATCATTTGTACAATCGTTCCCTTCCAGGCTTCCGGCATAAAGGGGCCGACAAAAAAAGCCGGAAGCAACATGGGAATAAGAAGGGCCATCACATGATTTCTTTGGGCGTCAAGGAGTGTTCTGGCATAAAACGAAGAGTTTGTTCCCATTATGGCAACCAGCAACGAAAAAAACAGACTCAAAAGTACCGTGGGGATCAGGATACCAGGCGGAAAGTGCAGGAACCTGCCGTTTGCAAGGAAAAGGTTGATCGATCCCAGGCCAAGCAGCATATTAACCAAAGCGACTCCCCATCCATATAGAACTGCCATGCCGATCTTGCCGAACAGGATGGCCTGGTCTGACACCGGAGTGGCCAGGAGGGGTTCCAATGTTCCGTGCTCGCGCTCACCGACGAAGGAATAAGGGCTGATGAACCCAATGACCACAAAAGGTAACAGCACGGAACATGAAAGCACCATAAGCGGCGATCCCAGCCAGGCAGGGCCCAACCTAAATGGCTCATAAACGCCAAAGGCAGCGCAAAAGAGGAGAACCGGCCATACCCCTGCCAGTAGATTGTGAACTGAAAAAAGCGTGGATCTTAATTCACTCCACTCCTTCTTCATGATCACCAAAGTCTGTGCAAGCAAGGTCCATCTCCTTACCAAAATAAGTGCCGCCGTGATGGCGAGGCAACAAACCCTTTTTTCTCTCCGGCTGGCCAACGGTCTGCGCTTCACCTGCGGCAAGGCCAGCAAAGCGAGGCGAAGCCGGCAGGTGAAGCGCAGGTTAGTCACCTTTTTGGCAGTAAATACCGGTCACAAATAAGCTGTGGGAGCACGATCAGACCATGGCTGAGCGCGTTCGAGCTGGCCGGCAAGGCGGAATAGAGTGGCCTCGTCGCCAAATCGCCCGACAAATTGCATCCCGATGGGCAGCCCGGCTTCATTCCAATAAAGCGGCACCGACATGGCCGGCTGACCGGTCACGTTGAATATTGGAGTATACGGCATGAAATCGAATGTCTTGTTGGCCAACGGCTTGATGACTCCCAGCGCATTCAACAGCCAGGCGGCATTGAGCCGGCCAACCAGACCCACCATGAACCGTTCCGAGCCGGAGGGCTGCAACGAGCCCGTAATTATGGGGGGTTGGGCGAGAGTGGGGGTAAGCAGAACATCATAATTTTCAAAGAAGCGACCCACAACACGCGCCGAGGCCAGCATGTAATTCAAGGCCTTGGCGTAACTGCCGGCACTAAAGGCCTGGCCCAGCAGAGCCAGGGCGCTGGTGCCCGTTTCGAAATCGGCATACCTTGTCTTGCGCCCGGCCAGCCCGGCAGCCCAATCGATCTCATCGCGGGTCTCGGCCGCGATCATTGTTAAAAATGCGATGGCGAACACCTCCTGTTCGATCCCGGGCGAGGCTTCCACCAGTTCATGCCCCAACCCTTCCAGCAAGCGCACAGTAGCATCCAATCCCTTCTGGCAATCTTCGTGGACGTTATGACCCAGGAAAGGATGCGAAGTGAAGGCGATGCGCAAGCGACCCGGCTCTGCCGTCACTTCCTGCAAATAAGGGCGCGCCGGCGCTGAAGCCCAGTAAGGCGCGCCTACATCCGGACCGGCGATGGCATCCAGCATGGCAGCGCTGTCACGCACCGAGCGGGTGAGAACGTGTTCCTGGGCAAAGCCCCGCCAGATATCACCAACATCCGGCCCGGTGGGAGTGCGGCCGCGGGTGGGCTTTAATCCAAATACGCCACAGCACGAGGCGGGGATGCGGATAGAGCCACCCCCGTCAGCGCCCCCTGCCAGAGGCACCAGGCGGGCAGCCACCGCAGCCGCGGAACCGCCGCTGGAGCCGCCCACGGTGCGGGTGAGGTCCCATGGGTTGTTGGTGGGGCCAAAGGCTTCCGGCTCGGTATAGGGCAGCAAGCTGAACTCGGGGACATTTGTTTTCCCGAGCAGGATCAACCCTGCAGCCCGGTAACGGCGCACGAGCTCGCTGTCGTGCGGCTGGGGGACATCCTTCAACATGCGGGTACCACTGCTGGTGGGCACGCCCTCCACGGTGGCATGCATGTCCTTTAGAAGGAAGGGCACTCCCTTGAACGGGCCATCAGGCAGTTCACCCTGGGCGGCTTTGCGGGCTTGAGCATACATTTTGTAGATGACGGCATTAATTTTGGGGTTATGCGCCTCGATGCGGCTGATGGCCTCTTCCACCAGCTCGGTGGGCGAGATCTTTTTTGTGCGCACCAGTTCGGCAAGGCCCAAGCCGTCGTACTTATGGAATTCAGGAAAGGTGGTCATAGGCTCCTCCAAGAGTCCAGGCGAAAGGGACGGAAAGCAGGCATATGATTTTAATGGTTCATTCGATAATAGAATTCCCTAAAGTATAGATAATAAGTGGAGCAGGGTCAAGTGGTTAATCTGAAGTCCGGACTTAAGTTCGGACAATTCAACGATCAGGCTTGAAAGCCTTTTTTTCCAGCCCAATCAATCGACTAGAACGGCATCCACAACGATCATAGGTAGCGTTTCGGCCCTCACCCCTGCCCCTCTCCCGAGCATGATAGACTTTTTTTAGTTGAGAACCCTGCGGGAGAGGGGAGTAGAATGTCAAACAACAGGTTGAGCGGGGAAAAACATCCGCTCAACCTGTTTATTGCCGATTCCTTGAAAAGTGTCCGAGCTCATGTCCGAACCTGAGGTTAATAAAGATAAAAGTCTGGAAGACGGAAATGGGGCGGACCAGAGTCCGCCCCAAAATTGTCCTTTCCTCCAGCGTACAGGATCAAGGCAGGTTGAAGGTCAGCACCAGGAACTTGGCCATCTGGGCGCGGGTGACCGGGTCACCCGGACAGTAGTTGCCGCCACCGCAGCCGGAGGTGATGCCCTCGAGGGCCAACTGCTTGATCCAGGGGGCAGCCCAATAGCTGATGGATACGTCACCAAAGCCAGTACTCCCGCCCACATCGGGAGGCGTATAACTGGCGCCGTGCTCCGCCTTCAGGAGGAATTTCGCCATCTGATCGCGGGTGACCGTCTGGTCGGGGCAATAGCTCAACGGCGAGGCGACGCAGCCGCTGGTGATACCATCGGCGTAGAGGTTCTCGATCCAGTTATCCGCCCAGTAAGAGGATGAAACATCAACAAAGACATTCCCGGTGCCGGCAGGAGAGGTGTAAGCGGAGCCGTGAATCCCTTTCTCAAGGAACTTTGCCATCTGGGCGCGCGTGACGGACTGGTCCGGGCAGTAGAGGAGTGGATTGGTGCTGCAGCCGCTGGTGATGCCGGCTGCGTAGAGGCGGTTGATCCACGAATATGCCCAATTGTCGGTGGGAACATCGCCAAAGGTTTGCTGGTAGAAATAAACCGAGCCCTGGTCGACATTTGCGCCGACATCATCCGACACTGCCCCCACCAAGGCCGTGTCGCCCGAGAGCGCTACCGAATAACCAAAGTGGTCATTCGCGGCGCCGTCCGAGGCGGTCAGTTTGGCTTGCTGACTCCAGGTTATTCCACTGCGGGAGAAGATGTATGCTGAGCCCTGGTATTGATTTGCGCCGATACTATCTCCTTCTGCACCCACCAGGGCCGTGTCACCAGAGAGCGCCACTGAGCTACCAAACCAGTCATCCGCGGCGCCGTCCGAGGCGGTCAGTTTCTGCTGCAGGTTCCAGGTGGACCCGCTGCGGGTGAAGACATAAGCCGAACCCTGCCCGGCGTTTACACCGACAGTATGTCCCAATACCCCCACCAGGGCCGTGTCACCCGAGAGCGCCACCGAAGTACCAAACCGGTCACCCGCGGCGCCGTCCGAGGCAGTCAGATGAGCTTGCTGGCTCCAGGCCGTCCCGCTGCGGGTGAAGACATAGGCCGAACCCTGATAGGTATTACCGCCGACTGCACCAATCAAAGCCGTATCACCCGAGAGCGTCACTGAATTGCCAAACTGGTCATTCGCGGCGCCGTCCGAAGCGGACAGTTTGGCTTGCTGGCTCCAAGAGGTCCCGCTACGGGTGAAGACATAGGCCGAACCCTGGGACCCATTTGAACCGACAGTATCGAAGATTGCCCCCACTAGAGCTGTGTCACCCGAGAGCGCAACTGAATTGCCAAATTGTTCTCCTGCCGCGCCATCAGAGGCGGTCAGCTTGGTTTGCTGGCTCCAGGTAGAACCACTGCGGACGAATACATAGACCGAGCCCTGGTATTGATTTGCGCCAATACTATCTCCATTTGCCCCCACAAGTGCAGTATCGCCAGAGAGCGCCACCGACCAGCCAAAATAGTCATTCGCGGATCCATCCGAGGCGGTCAGTTTCTGCTGCAGATTCCAAATGGACCCGCTGCGGGTGAAGACGTAAGCCGAGCCCTGGTCGGCGTTCATGCCGTTATCATAACAAGGCGCACCCACCAGGGCCGTGTCGCCCGAGAGCGTCACCGACATGCCAAGGTTATCACCTGCCGCGCCGTCCGAGGCGGTGACCTTCTGCTCGACATAGCTGAGGTCAAAGGGCTGTGCCGTGGCGGCCCGGATGGCTTGCTGCAATCCAGCGGGCATGGCTGAGCCGCTCCGGCTTGCCAGGGCAGTGTGTGTTCCTGCCGGCATGCCCAACAACAAGACGAAAACAAGGCTAATGGAAAAGAAGCTTTTGGAAAACATGAGATCCCTCCTATCAATGAAAAATCCCGCACCTCCTGGCAGGTGGGGTTTGAGGCGTCAATGTGTAAAGTAGAACCCAGGATGTGATGACCATATCCCTGATACTATACACCCTCGGATGGGTGAAAACAAGGGGATAAGAACAAAAAAAGGGATCCAGTTCTGAACTGAACCCCTTCTTCGCATCTTACTCCTCCCTCCGGAATTGTGCTTTCCTCAGCAGGAAAAAATTACGGCAGGTTGAAGGTCAGCACCAGGAACTTGGCCATCTGGGCACGGGTGACCGGATCACCCGGGCAGTAGTTGCCTCCACCGCAGCCGGAGGTGATGCCCTCGGCGGCCAACTGTTTGATCCAGGGGGCAGCCCAGTAGCTGGTGGATACGTCACCAAAGCCGGTGCTGCCGCCCACGTCCGGAGGCGTATAACTGGCGCCATGCTCTGCCTTCAGGAGGAACTTCGCCATCTGGTCGCGGGTGACCGTCTGATCGGGGCAGTAACTCAGCGGGGAAGTCAGGCAGCCACTGGTAATGCCATCGGAGTAGAGGTTCTCGATCCA
>Ga0209777_10001515_pt1 | contig 33242 bp, 21 predicted proteins | sample FrelakmetHBP12HB_FD_187147 | JGI IMG/M metagenome (GOLD analysis project Ga0209777, IMG submission 187147) | Freshwater lake sediment microbial communities from the University of Notre Dame, USA, for methane emissions studies -HBP12 HB (SPAdes)... | ecosystem: Environmental > Aquatic >... | reverse complement strand
ACCTGTTCGGCTATATGTTTCTCAAGCTTCCGGTGAAGGACTTTAAGGCCGGAAGCCCGCTTGTTCTTCGCGTTGACGGTGAGGACGCCGGAAGCATGGAGTGGTACATGACGTTCGAATATGCGTTTAACTTTACGCCACGGCTCCGCGTCGAGCCGGTGTTGTTGAAGGGCCCGGCGCACTCAATGCAAATGCTCAGATTGAGTCTTGATAACCTCAACGAAGGGCGGTCGGTCGAGATTCTTCCAACAGCAGGCGACGCGATTCGTGATTCGCTGAAAATTGGGGCGAATATCTTTATGCTGCCGATTGACGAAGTCGACAAAGAGAAAAACCTGTCGGTAGAATTTCGTGTCAACGGCAAAACCATCACGCGCAGTACGGTACGGGAGAAACCGGTCACGCACCGCGATGTCTACCTGCTCCCGTATTCGCATAATGATATCGGATATACCGATGTTCAGCCGAATGTGGAAAAGACGCAATGGAAAAATCTTGAAAAATCGCTTGATTTGATCAAAGCAACGCGTGATTACCCGCCGGAAGCACAGTACAAGTGGAACGTAGAAATCCTTTGGCCCCTCGACAGCTATCTGCGTCAGGCTTCACAAAATAAAAAGGATGAAGTGATTGCTGCGATCAAAGACGGTCACATCGGAGTGCATGCTCTTTACGCGAATCCACTCACGGGACTCGCCACCGCTCCTGAGATGAGCCACTTCACGGATTATGCCCGTCGGCTGCGCACAGAGTATTCGATACCGGTCACGACGGCGCTGGTATCGGACGTTCCCGGATTCACGTGGGGGATCGTTTCGGCCCTCGCGCAAAGCGGCGTCAAATATTTTGCCAGCGCGCCGAACAACGGCGACCGAATCGGCTATGTGATCGATGAATGGGGCGATAAGCCTTTTTACTGGACTTCACAATCCGGCGAAGACAAGGTATTGATGTGGGTTGCGGCGGCAAGCTACTCGATGTTCCACGAAGGGGACCTCTCGCGACTCGGGGATGAGAAGATGCTGAAGTTCATCCGCCAGCTCGACGAACAGGGCTATCCATACGAGATCGTCTATCTTCCCTACACGCTTGGAGACAACGGTGCACCCGACCAGCGCCTCTCGGATTTTGTCAGGAATTGGAACGCGCGTTACTCATCGCCACGTCTTATCATCGCTACGCATCAACAAATGTTCGAAGAGTTCGAGAAACGATACGGCGCAACACTTCCATCCTTCAAAGGCGATTTTACGCCGTACTGGGAAGACGGCGCCGCATCAACGGCATTTGAGACAGCGTTGAACCGTCAGGCAACCGATCGATTGATACAAAGTGAAGTACTGTGTTCGATGCCCGGGGCGACGTTCTATCCAAAGGAAATGTACGATGAAGCATGGCGCGACGTTGTGCTGTGGGATGAGCATACCTGGGGGGCATCGAACAGTGTCACCGAACCCGACAGTCCCATGGTGAGCGCACAGTGGAAGATCAAGCAAAAATTCGCGCTGGATGCGGACAGTCTTTCGCGCGAAATTCTCAAGGGAGTTTTGCCGCCTGCCAAGGCACACGGGACGAAAGAATTTGCCGTCGATGTCTATAATACATGCTCATGGCCGCACACCGACATTGTGCTGCTAACAAAAGAACAGAGTTCTTCCGGAGACATCGTCGTTGACGAACAAGGGCGTCGTGTCTCTTCACAACGGCTTTCCACCGGACAGCTTGCCATACTGGCCAAGAATGTACCTCCGTTCTCCGCACAACGGTTCCGGGTGAAAAAAGGATCCGCCGCCGTGAAAGGAAGCGCGTGCGTTTCCGGAACAACATTGGAAAATGACCTTATTTCTGTTACGGTCAATGAAAAAACCGGTGCGATTGAGAGTCTGTGGCTCAAAAAGGACGGCATGCAATTCGTCGACACGACGAAATCCATGGCGCTGAATCAATACTTGTATATTCGGGGCAAGAATCCTGATTCCGCGCAGAGTCTGTCGAACGTCAAAGTAAGGGTGGGAGAACATGGCGGCCTGCTCGCTTCTCTCATCGTCGAGGCCGATGCGCCCGGTTGCAGGCATTACTCGTCTGAGATCAGAGTTGTCGATGGAATAGACCGCGTCGACATTGTCGACCGGCTGGACAAGCAGTCAGTGCGCGATAAAGAAGGGGTGCACATCGCGTTTCCGTTCAATGTTCCCGGCGGCAAGCTCCGGTATGATGTTGCCGATGGAATTGTTCGTCTCGAGATTGACCAGTTGAAAGGTTCGTGCAAGAATTTCGTGTCGGTGCAGAGCTGGGTCGATGTTTCGAATGACATCGAGGGTCTCACATGGACAACCGCCGATGCTCCGGAGGTCGAGATTGGAGCCATCAATGCCGAGCAGCCGTGGATGAAGTCCATCGAGCCGTCGTCGAGGTTCTTTTCGTATGTGATGAACAATTACTGGCACACGAACTACAAGGCCGACCAGGAAGGGCTTGTGTCATTCCGGTATTCCATCGTGCTTCATGCCGTATTCAAGCCGGAAGATGCTGCGAAATTTGGCATCGAGCAGCGTCAACCGCTCATTGCCGCGAATGCGAATCTTTCCCGGCGCCCGACGGGCTCGCTTGTTCATGTCGACCCCCAGGATGTCCTGGTGACATCTTTGAAACCGATCGAAAGAGGGAATACCTGGCTGATTCGACTCTATAATCCGTCGGCTCGTGAGCAAAACGTCACGCTACAGTGGAACAAGACAATCCCGGCGACATTTTTTTATAGTGACAATTTCGGAATCCCGAAGCTGAAGGTTGTTGAACCGATTACGATGCCGGCATACGCGACAAGGTTGATTCGGGTGGATAGGCAAGGCGACCGCTGAATTGAATGTCATCCAGAGTCCGCCGAAGGCGGACGAAGGATCTGACATGGGGAGGAATGGTGAAGCAGTATTACGTTTACATTATGACCAACAGGAAAAACGGTGTGCTATACACTGGCATTACAAACAACCTTGAGCGACGCGTCTATGAACACAAGTACAAAATTGTTCAAGGATTTACGAGCAAATACAACTGCACTCAATTGGTCTATTACGATTCAACTCCTGACGTGAGGGCGGCAATTGCGAAGGAGAAACAAATCAAGGGCTGGTCGAGAAGAAAGAAAATAGCGTTGATTGAATCTATGAATCCAGAGTGGAAAGACTTGAGTGAGGGATGGTACGAATAGTATGCTTAACAAGGTCTCCGGCCTGAAGGGTCAACTCGTGAAAGACCCCTCGAAGCAACATTTCGTGCCCAGCAGAAAAGAAGATTCTTCACTCCACTTCGTTCCGTTCAGAATGACAATGACCTTTTTTTGTCATCCAGAGCGGAGCGAAGGATCTGACAAAACAAAGATAAGATTGTTCATCTCCGCCAAAGGCGGATCCTCTGAATGACAAGTTTTTTTGTTGATTCGCGCACATCCAAGAAAGCAATAATCATGCATCCTCCACATTTCCAAAACACAATTCAGACAAAGAATCGTACTGCACGTCTCTGGATTTTAATAGTCCAACTGGTAGCGATCCTTCTTCTTACTACCGTACTGGCATTGGGCCAGTCTGTCAGAAGTCAGCAACTCAGCGATGGCAGCAAAACCATCCTGACCCTGTCGAACGATCAAATTGAATTTTCCGTTGTCATCGATTCCGGCAAGATCGTTTCCGATAAATTGATCGGACAATCCGGCTGGACGAAGCAGTACGGGCCACATCCTTCGCCGATTGAAACCGACGGAGATTTTGGAGCGGAGATCATGTGGACCGAATGGCAGGCACCCAACTTCGTCAACAATGCTGAAAACCCGGCGAGGTTGAACAAGAATAATTTTGGAATTCAACGGCATGAGTTCAAAGACCTGGACGGCGGGAAAAAAGAACTCATCCTGTTTCTCAAAGGGAATGATTTCCCGATGCTCGCGCAGGTCGTCTACGAAATTGAACCGGCATCATTTTATGTCCGGAGAAAACTCGTTGTAGTCGATACGTCAAATGGCGGACATTTTCTTCAGAAGTTCTTTCCCTGTGATGTTGTCGTTTCCAGCCCTGCAACAATCGTCAAGGAAGGCGGCTTCGGCCAACCCGTGGCATTTCAAACCGGCGAAGGCGGAGGATTTTTCGGACTGGAGTATCCCGCCGCGGATAATACGGTTCAATCTTCGGGGCACGGTACGCGCATAACCTGTGGGCAGGAAATCGGAGAGAAAATCGGGAGAGCAGGGATTGAAAGCGAGTGGGCTGTCGAAGGAATCACTCCGAATGCCTACGTCAAGTCGTGGTTCATGAAGTATGTAGATGATATTCGCGTTGCCCCGCTCAAACCTTACACCCTCTATAATAGCTGGTACGACCTGCGTTCACCGGAATATCCCCGGGTCCCGGAGGGGAATTGGATGAATGAAAAGAACATCTTCCACATCATCGATCTCATTAAGAAGAACATGATCGAAAAGCATGATATCAAGCTGGACGCATTTGTGCTCGACGACGGTTGGGATGTGTATGAAAGCGATTGGGTGCTGCGGCAGAAGGAGTTTCCCCGCGGGCTGAAACCCATTTCCGATGAACTTAAAAAGACCAATACGAGCTTGGGATTGTGGTTCGGACCTATCGGCGGATATTCGTTCCGTTCGAAGCGAACCGGATGGATGAAACAGCACGGTTATGAAATGGTTGGCGACCAGATGTGCGTTGCCGGCAAGAACTATGGCGCACTTCTGAAGAAAAGGGTGACGGATTTCACCGCGGATGAAGGAGTCGGCTACTTCAAATGGGATGGAATTCAGTTCTCCTGCAGCGAACCCGACCACGGTCATCCGGTGGGGATCTACTCGCGCCGCGCAGTGATGGAGAAAGTGATCGACATGTGCCGATCGGTTCGTTCGAAGAATCCGGATATGTTCCTGAACATCACTTCGGGCACCTGGCTCAGCCCCTGGTGGGTGAAGTATGCAAACACGATCTGGATGCAGGGCGCGGATTACGGCTATGCCGACGTTCCGTCCATCAGTCCGCGGGATGCGGCAATTACCTACCGCGATTTTGTGCTGTACGATGATTTCAAGAATCGACAGATGTGGTTCCCGATTGCCAACCTGATGACGCACGGCATCATAAAGGGAAATCTCGAATGGCTGGGCGGAAAGGAAGAGCCGCTCGACAAATTTACGAACGAAGTCCTGCTGTATTTTGCGCGGGGAGTTGCGATGTGGGAGCTGTATATTTCGCCGGATATTCTCACCGACGGCGAGTGGAACGCGCTCGGACAGGCGATGCACTGGGCGAAAGACCGGTTTCCGATTCTTTCGACGACCGAGATGGTTGGCGGCGACCCCACAAAACGAGAGACGTATGGATATGTTCACCTGAAGGGTAAGAAGGGAGTTATCGCCGCCCGCAATCCGTGGATCGAACCGAATTCGTTAAGCGTGAAACTGGATCCTGCGTTCGGCATCGACCCCGACGCTTCCTCGCTCGTCGTGGAAAAGGTGTATCCGTCGCGATGGATATCGCCAAAGCTTTATTCCACCGGTTCATCGGTAAACCTGCCGCTCGATGGATACGAGATGGCAATCTACGAAGTCTATCCGTTGTCGGAGGCGGATAGGCCGCTCATCGCGGGAGCCAGGTTCGGGGTCGACAGAGAAGACGCACAAGGTCAATCATTGACCGTGTATGAAACGACCGGAGACACCCGTGTTTTGAATCCGGAGTTGATGAAGTCGCTTCTTCAGGATGGAAAGGAGAGACGGCTTGCCGATGTTGTTTCCGGCACCCCACGGCAGCCGGAGCCGCTCGAGAAACAATCACTCACAGCCCCAAGCAAAACCGAAGTGAATTTGGAGTTCACACTCGACGAGTCTGTCAGCAGCGCTTCCCTGGAGGCGCTGTTGACACACTCTGCGGGCGGTACTGCGAAGAAATTGCCGCTTGTGCTTCTGAGCGTCGATGGGAAAGTCGATACCGTCAAAAACGGACCGACGGAGGGTGCGTCCGCCTGGTACACGCTCCGGGTTCCCGCGGGCAGGCATGCGGTGCAGATCCGGGTCATATCAAGAGAAAACGCAAATGCCTGGAAGGGTCATGCGGTGGTCTGGATGGTTTGCCGGCAAAAGCAGCAGGGCGTACCGATGACCGTCGTATCATCGCTGAAGTCGGCCCAACGGCCAATGCCTCCGATGCCCCTTGCCCCCGGCGAGGTTGTGCGGAATATAAAGTTGGGTGAAGCAGATATTGAATCTTCCGCCGGAAAGTAATACATTGATAAATGCTAATTCCTAATCCCGAAATACGAAACAAATTCCATGCACGAAATTCAAAAGGTTCTGAAAGGGGACAAAAAGGCCATGTTTGGGTTTTAGGGCTTCGAATTTAGAATTTGTTTAGGATTTAGATTTCAAAACTGTTTAGAATTTTGACATTAGGATTTAGGATTTGTTTAGAGTTTAGATATTCGAATTTAGGATTTTGAACAAGAATGTTTACCCATGAAGCATCAATAATAATTCTGAGGTATTTATGAAAAGCGTAATAGTGTTTACAATCGTGTTTCTGCTCGGTTCATTGAGTCAGGCGTTCGCGCAGACTCTCTGGCTGGATGAATTCGACCTGTCTTCCATGGAATCGGGATGGGGAACTCCTCACGCGAAGAAATCGGTGGAAGGAAACCCGTTGTCCATCCACGGACAAGCGTTCGAGAGGGGAATCGGTACACACGCCGTCAGCACATTCCTGATCAACCTTGACGGAAAAGGGAAGCGTTTCACCGCCTTCGTAGGCGTGGACGATGAAGTCAAGGAGGACAAGGCGAGCATTGATTTCTATGTGCTCGGCGATAAGAAGGTTTTGTGGGAAAGCGGTGTGATGAAGAAAGCCGATGGGCCGAAGAAAGTGGATGTTGATATTTCAGGCATCAAACTGCTCGGATTGCTGGCTGGCGATGCCGGCGACGGAAACGGGTGGGACCATGCCGACTGGGCCGACGCGAAGATTGAGCTTACCGAAAGCCACGTGCCGGCGGAAATGGTGACAATGACAATTCCCGACTTGTACATCCTCACCCCGAAGCCATCGGCAGAACCGAGGATCAACGGTGCTCGAATTTTCGGCGTACGGCCGGGGCATCCATTCCTGTACACGATCGCGGCGAGCGGAGCGCACCCCATGACCTTTGAAGCGCGGGACCTGCCCGACGGATTGACGCTCGACCCTGCCTCTGGCCGGATCACCGGAACTGTGAACAAACGGGGCGATTACAGGGTTACACTCATTGCCAGGAATGCTCGTGGGGAGGCACGCCGTGACCTCCGGATTTCCGTGGGCGACCGAATCTGCCTTACTCCGCCCATGGGCTGGAACAGCTGGAATTGCTGGGCATGCGCCGTTGATGACCAGAAGGTTCGCACTTCCGCCGACGCGATGGTGTCGTCGGGGCTTGCGAATCACGGCTGGACGTACATCAACATCGACGATTGCTGGGAAGTGAAACCCGATGCGAAAGATTCCATTCTCCAGGGTGAGCGCCGCACCAAGGACGGCATGGTCAATACCAACAAGAAATTCCCGGACATGAAGGCGCTGAGTGACTATGTTCACTCGAAAGGGCTGAAGCTGGGAATCTATTCCGGTCCGGGTCCGACTACGTGTGCGGGTTTCACAGCGAGCTACCAGTTCGAACAGCAGGATGCGATGCGCTATGCCGACTGGGGCATCGATTATTTGAAATACGATTGGTGCTCGTACGACGGGATTGCCAAGGACAAGACCCTCCCGGAACTCAAGAAACCGTATGCGGTGATGCGCGCCGCGCTTGATAAAGTTCCGCGGGACATCGTCTACAGTTTGTGTCAGTACGGCATGGGAAACGTCTGGGAATGGGGTGCGGAAGTCGGCGGAAATTGCTGGCGCACGACGGACGATATCAACGATGCCTGGGAAAGCATGTCGGGAATCGGCTTCGGGCAGGCAGGACACGAGAAGTACGCCGAACCCGGACATTGGAACGACCCGGATATGCTCGTTGTGGGACTTGTGGGCTGGGGTCCGCAGCTTCATCCTTCCCATTTGACTCCGGACGAACAGTATACTCACATCACCCTGTGGAGTTTGCTGTCGGCTCCGCTGCTCATCGGATGCGACCTGGCGCGGCTCGACGAGTTCACGCTGAATCTGCTCACGAACGATGAAGTGATCGACGTCAGCCAGGATCCTCTTGGGAAGCAGGCAAAGCGCGTGTCTGCGGCAGGCGGTAGCCAGATCTGGGTGAAGGAAATGGAAGATGGTTCGAAGGCAATCGGGCTGTTTTTCCCCGACATCGCGGAAAAGAAATCGCCCGCGGATTACATCAGTTGGGGGCCGAAGGAAAAAGCTCATGTTGTTCTGAAGGCATCCGACATCGGCATCACCGGCAAATTCAAGGTTCGGGACGTCTGGCGGCAAAAAGATTTAGGAATTTTCGAGAACGAATTCGCGGCCGATGTGCCATACCATGGTGTCGTGCTGGTTCGCGTGACGCCGGAAAAATAGTCATTTTCGCAAGTCAAAGTCCCCTCTTGCCGAAGGCACTTCTTAGGACGAGAGGGGATTTAGGGGTGTGTAGCGTGGCCGGCGCTCCAGTTCATTTCTCAAGCAGACAAGAGGAATCATTCGCGGCCTTCGGGAGAATCCGAATCAACTCCAAAATCCGAATGCTTGAAACTTAAAACCTGAAACCTGAAACCTGAAACCTACCGCCTACCGCCTACGACCTACCACCTACCACCTACCACCTACCACCTACTACCTTTCGTAGTAAGACGGTTAGACTTTTCCTTCGTTTGACAGTCGTCAAAATTTTTTGTATATTCGCCAAGTACATTTAAGGTACGGGAATTGGCAAACTTACCATTAGATTTAACATGCCTCGTTTGGCAGTCAAAGGAAATGGGAATACGCATATATGCGTCATTACGCCTCCCGTCGGTTCTGATGACGCATTACGTTTTTGCAGGAGTTATGTGCCATTTGCACCCAATTCCAATTTCCATACAAATATTTCGGAGACAATATGAGTAAACCTTCAAAGATTCAGATTCTCGCAGAAGCAGCGAGACAAGGTTTTGTTGCGGCCCAATATCCCTCAGGCAAAGTGCTCAAATTCGTTGCTTGCGTTCTTGCAGGTTGTTTGACCAAACCTCTTCCATTGGCAGTTGCAGATTGCCTGAAGAAACTCAAATGACAATCCCAACCTCGGAGACCAACATGAGTGCCTTTCCAAATTGGAAGCAATTCGTCGTTCCGCAGAAGCGACCTGACACTGGCTGTATTCCATGGTCCTTTGAAATTATCTTGCGGGCCGCCAACACTAGTAGTGTCGATCTTGCGACTTTTCAAGACGACTTCGACCTTCAAGCAAAGGGAATCGGCGACAATAATTTCTCCTCCATTGCAGATGCCGTTAAGAATCAATATCCACACATTTGCTTTGTAATTGAGAAGTTTCCTCAGGGAGACGGGCATAAGAAGCTGCAGTCCATTGAGGGTAGACTTTCCAAGCAACTTCCCACGCTCGTTTCTCTGACTCTGACTCCATCTGGTGGCTGGCACATCATGCCCGTCGTTGATGCAACCACATCAGAGTTGATTCTTCTTCACAGTGTTGATGCAACCGGCAATCCGAATATCTGTAAATTCTTGAAAACTGAGTTTGTACGCCGGCATGACCAATGGCCAGGTGGGGACGACATTGCCTATTTGGCCTGAGCCACCTGAAGTGCAAACACCACATAACAAGCAAAAACACGACGTTGGAATTGTCACGGTCATGACAAGACCCACTCAGTGCTTTTGCTCAGGGGCAATTGATTTATGAACAGATTCGCAAAAGCATTGCGTGTTTTTGCGGGACGTTAGGCGAAATGCAGCAACCTTCAAGAAAGGAGCAGATTGTCTATGAACAGCAAAACTCAAATGAAAGCGCACGTAGGGGCGTATTCCGACACTTCGGGGCATGGAAGGTTTGTGCTCAAGGCAAGAATCCTGACCAGTATTTTGGTTTTCGCCTTGACGTTGTTGTCTTCTTTGTTTTCCCGTCTTTCGGCCCAGCCAATCTCGGTCCAGAACAAGATTGACCTCACGGAGGCGGCATCAAGTGATTTCATAAGCTACAGTATTAGTGGCATGGGCACATCACAGAAAGTTCGCCTTAAGATTGTAAACCATCAAAGCATCTCTGTCGAAGTCGATATCGAACCCGGCACGGAACTCGTCCCAGCAGAGGATGCTGTGCAGCGACTTGCGGTCACAAGAAGGGACAAGATAATTGTTAGGGGACACATGCACAATGAGCCGGAAGTCGTTGTTGCAAAGGAAATCAATGTTGCCTGCCTGGACATCAGCCTGGATGCACCATCAGAACAGAACAAGACGTGGAGCGTCGAAACCAACGAACAGATTCGTGATTTCTTGACATGCGTGGACAAGAGTATCAAAGATGCCAGTCAGGCGTCTCCCGAACTGCGTTCAACGCTGTCGACCATGAGGCCCACTCTCATTCAAATGGGGCTGTGGCAAGCACGTGGGGCAAAGAAGCAGGAGTGGATCGATTTTTTTGTGAAATATCAAAATATGGATAGTGTCGAGGCCGAGCAGGCCGTCGATACCCTGACCCCCCTCCTCGATGGGATCGTTGCAGATTGCGGTTCACTGCCCGAACTATAGGGGGAATTGCTGCACTTCGCCTAACAGTGGTAACAACGACGTTGGAAATGTCGCGGTTAGTGGAGCCTCACTCAGTGTTTTTGTTCGCCTTAATGGAATATCATAGCTCACAAAAACATTGCGTTGTTACCACAGACGTTCCGCAACCATTCGCTCGCGAGTGGTTGCGCGCCTCCCGGAAGTTTGGAAGGACAGTTCATCGGACGTACGATTTTGCAATCTTTCACGATCATCAGGATGTCTGAGGATGCGCAACCACAAAAGACACGCTCGCTCATGAGAGCGGCTGCGGCAACTGCAATTCCACACAATCTGAAACACAAATGAAAATCATTGCAATTCCTATAAGGTTCATTGCACAATGCATTCTACGCAAAGAATGGCAAAGCCTATCGGTCGCCTTGCGGCACTCATATGCAAGATACTCTCAAAGATCCGAGCACATTCCTGTTCTTCTGCACAAGCTTCTCATTTCAGGTGAAGATCATCGGTTCTTCAGACACGGTGGCTTTGACCCAATTGCGATTTTGCGGGCCGTGTGGCGGAATGTTGTGTTCAACAAGCGCGAAGGAGCAAGCACAATTGAACAACAGATTGTCAGGGTTCTCACTGGCAACTTTGAGCGAACCATTCCAAGAAAGATTAAGGAGATATTCTTGGCTACTCTCGTTTCAGACATAGTTCCAAAGTGCCTCCTGCCAGGACTCTATCTCGATATTGCCTACTACGGCTGGCGTATGAACGGTTTCCATCAGGCTTGTTTGAGACTGAGAATGAAACCAAGCAGGTTCACACTGAATGAAGCTGCATCGTTGGTTGCTCGACTCAAATATCCTGAGCCAAAGCAGCCGCCGTTAAGTAGGAGGAAACAAATCAGACGTCGCTCAGTTCACCTTATTAACCTATATTACAAACACTCTCTGACAAACATTTACAATGGCATTCAAAACAATGCAACCGTTTACGTTATCAAAGCGGGCGCAAGACCTCAAGGCAGACTATCTACAGCCATCTGAGTTTGTCCAAACTGCAAGCCAAATCGACCAATCTGAAATTGGTGGCTTTCTTCGATTCTGCCTTATGGACGGAAGACCTTACGCATTCTCTGAAACACCGATGCTCTTTGAAGTCGTCCGGAGTTGGCTCTCTTCACGCCTTGGAGTTAGCCCGTTAGAAATTAAACTAGTTGGGAGTGCCCGCACAGGTTTCTCGTTGGCTCCGCCGCCTCATTTCGGAAGGCCCTTTACTTCAGCTTCTGACCTCGATATCGCTGTCATGTCTGCCGAACTTTTCTTGGAGTGTAAACTTACTTTTGAGCAGTGGCAAGCTGACTACCTATCAGGAGTTGTAGCTCCGCGCAACGCAAAAGAGAGGGTTTATTGGGATGAGAACAAAGTCGTGCTATCCAATTCGCTTGGCAGAGGATTTCTCGACCCAAACAAAATTCCGACCTTCGACAGATATCCAATTGCCAAAACAATTGCCCAATCGATGTGGCTATTGAAGAATAAACTCGATATCTCAGATTCAGCGCCGAGTATCCGCAAGGCGACCGTCCGAGTGTACAACAATTGGCAAAGCTTTCATAAACAAGTAAAGACTAATTTCTACAGAACGGACGTCATTGCCGCAAACAGCGGATAACAGCACAAACCACGACACTCTATTTATTGAAAAGGATTATTGTGGTCGTTCCATTGTTTTTGCCGCGAGGAAATTTGTCGTTTGATAGCGGCAAAAACAACGGCGTGGTTTGTGCAGCCGTCCTGTGCGCTAGACGGTTGATATGAGAAAAGGAATCGTTATCAGATGACAAAGAAGAGATTTACCCTCATAGCCCGCGTGAGCACGGACAATCGTCGCGCGATCAAGAATGCCCTCGAAGAGCTCTTTGCGAAGAGGTCGATCACTTCAACCGATGAGGGGTTTCTTGTGGAGGTGACGATGCACGGCGATAGCGCGCGGGAGCTGAACCGGTCGTTGCTCTCTGCCCTGCGCCGGGCCGAGCGAAAAACCCGCCTACGCTCGGAATGGAAGTCAGGCGGCACAACGGAGCGTTTCTTCGACTATGTGCTAAAGGGATCGCGAAAAGCATGAGGCAAAATATGCGTCTGTACGGACATACTTCGACCTACGTCATTTCCAACTCTTAAAGTGACACGTACTCAACACATCTCAGGCCAAACTATGACGGTGGAAAAGTCATGGTAGAAAATGGCTCAACACTTTTGCTCATCCCCTCACGCTTCGCATGTCGGGACAAAACTATTGCCTTTTCTTGCGGCACGTCATGTGAAACATCTCTCGGATGCATGATGACTGAACGGATCAATAGTGCTGTTTATGCGCCATGAGTACAAAACCCGACTTTTCTCTGCGTAAGTGGTATCTTGACTGCGTCGCCGATAATGGTGACACATTTATCGGATATTCAGCGGCACTGCAATGGAAAGCATTGACTATTCACTACTCCAGCATTACAAGCAAGTGCGGGAATTCGGGATCGAGCACGGAAACGTCGTTGGGAAAAAGTTCCTTCCCACGTATGAGCGATCGGCGAATTGATTGGTCGTTGAAGGCGTTGAACCTCATCGGGACATGGACGCTGATGTCCGAACCGATTCAACAGACTTTGTATGATTCACCCGAAGGCATGGTGACATGGTCGTGCATGCATCCTCGATCGAAGGCCGACATCTCATTCGGAAAGAAAAAACATATCACAGGTCTTGGGTACGCGGAACTGCTGGAGCTCACCGTCAAGCCGTGGCAACTGCCCATTGCAGAATTGCGGTGGGGGAGATTCCTTTCAGAGCGTGATGCGCTGGTATGGATCGAATGGCGGGGCACCGCGCCGCTCTCAGTCGTATTCCACAACGGGAAGCAGATGCGAGATGTCTCTATCACCGATGAGCGGGTTGCAATCGATGGAGATCGCACCGTCCTCACTCTGACGGAAAGAACAGAATTGCGTAAAGGCGTTCTCGTGTCAACCGCACTCTCTGTAATTCCGGGGATCGCAGCGATCGTTCCCTCTCGAATGCTTCACGCCTACGAATGCAAGTGGAGAAGCAGAGGCGTTTTATCCACAGACGGCTCTTTGTGCAGCACCGGCTGGGCTATTCACGAAATTGTGAAGTTCCCGTGATTGTGACGCGCACCGCTCACGTGGTGGGGAAGTTTCTCTACGGCCTTACGTTCGTTGTCATACTTCCGCTGCTTCTTTTTGAGTGGGCAAGGTTGACTGAAGACGTCGTGCACGTGCCGGTTGCCGGCTCTTTTTCACTCGGAGTTGCTGCCGCCTTGATCGGCTTCGCTGCAATGATGGCCGGGGTCATTACTCTTTCCCGTCTTGGGGGCGGACCTCCGATGAATGCTTATCCTCCGCCCAGATATGTGACCCGGGGAATCTACAGGCTCTTGCCACATCCCATTTACGTTGGATTTTCACTAGCGTGTATAGGCATATCCATGGTGTGCCGATCATCGAGCGGCCTCTGGCTCGTCTCGCCGATTGTTGCACTCGGTTGCACGGCTCTCGTTCAAGGCTTTGAGAAGCATGATCTTGTGAAGCGGTTCGGTTCGCCGTTGCCAGGGACGTTGTTGAGCCTCCCTTCGGACGAACCCAGGGCTCCTCTTGTTCGTGAGCGGTTAGCCGTTTATCTTCTTGTATTCCTACCATGGCTTGTACTGTATGAGTCCGTCGTCGCGCTCGGGATTTCTCCGGATGCAATGATTGCGTATCTCCCTTTCGAAAAGAATTTGCCGGTGTACGAATGGACGGAGATATTCTATGGGAGCACATATCTTTTTGTTTTCCTGGTTCCGCTTGTTGCGTCTTCCGCACGTGACCTTCGAGAATTTGCGGTTGCCGGAATTGCAGCAACAGTCCTGGTCACGCTCCTTTTTCTGGTCATTCCCATTGTGTCACCACCGAGGGAGTTCGCACCACAAAGCATTTTCGGATCAATCCTGCTGATGGAACGCGCACTCGACGCTTCGGTTGCGGCATTCCCATCGTTCCACGTTGTTTGGGCTTTGCTTGCGGCCCATCTCTATTCAAGAGCGATCCCCTCGGCGAGGATGCTCTGGTGGTCTCTGGCTCTCTTGATCTCCGCAAGTTGTATCACCACAGGTATGCATGCCATGGTTGATGTTCTTGCGGGGGTGCTTGTTGTTCCGCTGGTTCTCCACATCAGTGCGCTGTGGGAAAAGCTACGATCTCTGGCAGAACGCATTGCAAATTCCTGGAAGGAGTGGCAAACCGGTGGCATGCGCATTATCAACCACGGAATGTATGCAGCTGCTGGAACTTCGATTGGACTATTCATCATTGGTACTCTCCTGGGACCCGGATCGGTGTGTCCCACGTTGATAATCGCGTTTTCGTCACTCATCACCTCAGCATTGTGGGCTCAATTCATTGAGGGCTCTCCAGGTTTGCTTCGCCCCTACGGCTTCTACGGCGGAGTTATCGGGGTCGTTCTTGGATCTCTAATAGCCAGACTATTTGGCGGCGATATCTGGCAACTGCTTGGGGCATACGCTGTTGCGGGGCCTGTCATTCAGTCTGCGGGAAGGTTACGGTGTCTCGTGCAAGGGTGCTGCCATGGACGCGAAGCGTCCAGGAATATCGGAATACAGTACACGCATCCCCGAAGCCGGGTGTTTCGCCTTACCACTCTGAACAACGTCCCCATTCACCCTACACCGCTCTATTCGATCCTCTGGAATGTGTTTACCGGGCTTATTCTTGTTCGACTCTGGTCTCTTCACGCCTCCGTCACCCTTGTCGCCGGGTTGTACCTAATCTTGAATGGCCTTGGAAGATTTGTTGAGGAAGCATACCGCGGCGAACCACAAACGCCTATTCTAGGACGACTGCGCTTATACCAATGGATTGCGATTGCGAGTGTAGTCTCCGGTGGTGTTCTCACAACAGTGAGTACATCTTCGGCTGTACCGGACTGGCAATTTAGCTGGACTGCCGTTGGAGCCGCGGCAGGATTCGGTTTCGTGACGTGGTTTGCGGTTGGAGTGGACTTTCCAAATTCAAACAAGCGGTTTGCCAGACTTGCCTGATGAACAATGCGTGTTTGACATCGAGAGATGCTTCACATAGCACTTTAAAAAAAGCGAAAGTTCCCATTACGAACGGCGGGATCTTCAACAAGAAAAAAAATCCCTCGTTGTCGACGGCTATGCTGCGCCATCGATGCTCGGTATCAGGGATGAAAAAGCAGGTTGGTCGGATTCTAACTATATTACTTTCGAGATGGGGGACTTGACGTTGTACATAACGGTTGCAAGTGCCTTCAGTGATTTGTAGAAAGAAATGATCCACATGAATACAGCGGTGTTTGTCGTTATTCTGGCAATTGGTACTGTTACAAATATCATCTTTTCATGGCTGTTCTCAATCAAGGCCGGCCGCTATCATGGTATATACCGGTTCTTTTCGTTTGAAAGTATCCTTGTACTGATACTGCTGTGTGCGCCGGTGTGGTTCGCACACCCGTGGGAATGGAATCAATTTATCTCATGGGTGATTCTTGTCGGAGCAATTCCTCTTCCTATTTGCGGATTCCATACGTTGCGCACGGCAGGCAAACCAGAGGGTCAGCTCGAGAATACAACTGCGCTCGTTACGTCCGGCATTTATCGTTACATCCGTCACCCGCTGTATGCATCGCTCGTACTTCTTGGCACCGGTATTTTTTTCAAGGACATTACACTGCCAACAGCAGCGTGCGCATTGGTGAATCTGTGGGCAATGGTGGCGACGGCAAAAACCGAAGAGCATGAGATGCTAGAAAAGTTTGGCGATGAATATGCTCACTATATGCAACGAACAAAAATGTTCATTCCTCTTGTCGTGTAATCAGCAGCACGGCAAACGACTCATTCTGCGGAGGTTGTGGTTGGCCTTAACGATTAAGACGTGAAATGGCAACGTCAGCTAACTCCAACCAAAATCTATCACCAAGTTATGCCTCCGGCAGATCCCTTCGGGAACATTGTAACAACAACGGCCCGTTGCCACCCCCACATTTGGAATTGAAACGTTTGTTGAATACTTTTATTCCATCACTTAACAATTGCCAAACTTCATATGCCTGACCGACTTACGTTTATCGCCTTGGTGCTCTCAGCCATCCTTTTTTCCCGGTCTGAAGCTCAAATACCTTTTTCCCCCAAATCATACGTTTGCTACAAAGCCGATGCAGCTCTCACTATCGATGGAAATATAATTGAATCAAGCTGGCAAAAGGCAAAGTGGACAGATGATTTTGTGGATATCGAAGGGGCCATCAAACCGACCCCCCGTTTCCGCACCCGTGCAAAAATGCTGTGGGATGATAACTATCTTTACGTTGCGGCTGAACTCGAAGAACCGGATGTCTGGGCAACCCTGACAGAGCGGGATGCCGTCATCTTCCATGACAATGACTTTGAAATCTTTATCGACCCCGACGGCGACACGCACGAATACTACGAATTCGAGATGAACGCGCTCAACACGGTGTGGGACCTCCTGCTCATCAAACCGTATCGCGATGGAGGTCCGGCAGTGAACGGGTGGGATATCAAAGGCCTCAAGTCGGCCGTGAAGGTGGAAGGAACCATCAACACTCCCGGCGACAAGGATAGGGGATGGACGGTGGAGATCGCTTTTCCGTGGCCTGCTCTGAGGGAATGTGCCCACAGAGACACTCCGCCGAAAGCCGGCGACCAGTGGCGCATAAATTTCTCACGTGTGGAATGGAAAGTTGACGCAAAGAATGGAAAATACCAGAAAGTTGTAAATCCCGCGACGGGGAAACCGTATCCTGAAGATAACTGGCTCTGGTCTCCCCAGGGACTGATTAACGTACATTATCCCGAGATGTGGGGATTTGTACAGTTTTCCGACAAACTCGCCGGTACCGGTGAAGACGCTTACGTTTTTCAAGCAGAGGAAAACGCCAAGTGGGTGCTGCGGCAGATTTACTATGGAGAGAAGAAGTACTTTGAAAACAACAAGCGCTACATTGACGATCTGAATGAGCTCAATGTCGGCATCCTGAAGGCCGATGGGTATTCTTCGCCTGTTATTCAGCACACCAACGATTGCTACGAGGCAACAATCGGGAGCATCAACGGGAAAGAGAAGTGGCACATTAGGCAGGATGGGAGAACGTGGAAAGATTGACGTTGCCCCCACCTTGGATGTCATGCTGAACAGAGCGATGAATCTGACCATTGAATAAGAAGCAAGAAACAAGAAGTAAGAAGCAAGATTCTTCGTCTCCGCCAGAGGCGGATCCTCAGAATGAGAAGCTTTTTTGATTTTTCAGATGTCTTAAATCCGAAATTGAGAATTGAAAATCGAAAATTGTTGAAAGTATGAGCATTAATCGCAGAAAGTTCATCAGAACTGCCGGAGGATTTGCACTAGCTACCGTCACGGGAGCCATTCCTTCGCTGGGAAGCTGGAAGGAAAGTGGATCGTCTGACCGAAAGCTTCGCGTGGCGGTATTCCACGACCCGGGATTTCCCACCGTCGATTTTGCGCCCATCCCAAAGGAAACGCTTAAGAAAGCTTTGGACGGTTATGACGTATCATTTTTATCAGCGGCCGAAGTTGCTGCTGGTCTCAGCGTTGGCACTCATGATGTTTTCCTCAATCCTTTTGGTTCCGCGTTTCCGAAAGGGGTATTCGTGACCATATCGAAATTCCTCACGGAGGGGGGAAATTTTGTGAATCTTGGCGGCATTCCTTTCTCCGTTCCCGTCGATGAAGAAGGGTCGGGCTGGCGAAAGGAGGTCCGTCAGACTACACATCACAAGAAATTTGGAATCACACAGGCATTTCCCATCCCGGCACAGGCCATCAATTCTTACATCCCCGATGAACGGATTGATGGTGCGAAGGAGCTCTCGAAAGAATTCACGGCTGAGGAAATATACGAGCTGTACGTTCGCTTTGCATCGACCAAAGATTTTCCTGCGGAAGATGGGAGCGCAGGGGAGCGTGATGCGGTGCTTCGCCCGGTCGTGGTCGGCATTGGGAGCGAGAAACGCCGGCTCGCCGCTCCCTTTATTCAAATGGACTGGCTTCAGGGCGACTGCACGGGCGGCAGGTGGATGCTTGCCAATTTCAAAGGGACAATCACCGCGAAGGCAATCCGCACTCTCGTTGAAATCGCAACGCTGGGGGCTTTGCAGTTAAATGTCCGTTCTTCATTCGCCTGCTACCACGAGGGAGAACTGCCGTCATTCACTATTCAATTCAGATGTCCGAAAAGTAATGCGCAATCAATCATCGACGATAATTGCCGCATCGAAATTCTGGATGGACACCAAAAATCAATTGCGGCATTGAATGTAAAATTAATAGGCGAAGGCTCACTTGCAACCGGATACGTCGACCTTCCAGAGAAAACGGAATCTCTTGCCCCCGGCCTGTACCGGGTGAATGCCAAACTCAGATTGAAATCGCCTACCGCTGATAGGTCAACCACCATGAGGTGTACAACGGGGTTCTGGGTGTTTGACAAAGCTCTTCTTGCCGGTGGAAAGCCGCTGACTCTTGACCGCAATTATTTCCTCCGGGATGGATTACCGTATCCTGTTACCGGCACAACGTACATGGCATCGGATGTTCACAGGAAATTTTTGTTCGAGCCCAATCCGTACATCTGGAACGAAGATTTCTCAGAGATGAAGAACGCCGGGATCAACATGGTTCGCACGGGTGTATGGACAGGATGGAAGAACTACATGCTTGACGCCGGCGCGCCCAACGAATCTGCCCTCCGGGGGCTGGATGCTTTCATTCTCACCGCCCGGAAACACGATATCCCCCTCATCTTCACGCTTTTTGCCTTTCTCCCCGAAACCTGGGGTGGTGCTAATGCGTATCTGGATCCACGATCCTTGAACGCCCAGAAAGAATTCATTGCCGCGATTGCTCAACGCTATGGAGCAGTGAATGACATCATATGGGACCTCATTAACGAGCCGTCATTCTGCAATCCCCAGCATTTGTGGAGCTGCCGTCCGAATTACGATGCATACGAGTCCGCAGCATGGAACACCTGGTTGCAGGGACGAATTCATTCAGCATCGAATGACGAGCGGCTTGCCCGATTGCAGGAGGAATATCGTGCCGCCGCGGGTGAGTCCATCGCTCTCCCCAGCCTCGAAGACTTCGACAATGTTAGTATCTTCGACGAACGGCGCCCGATAAAGGTCGCCGACTACAAATTATTTGCACAGGAAATGTTCGCTAATTGGGTGAAGGAGGTCAAGTCCGCGATTCGCGATAACGGAAACCCCCACCAGTTGATTACCGTTGGCCAGGATGAGGCGGGTACCGGCGATAGTCCGGGTCCGCAGTTCTTCGGGGACGCGGTCGATTTCACGTGTATTCACAACTGGTGGCTGAACGACGATTTAGTGTGGGACAACGTTGTGACGAAAACGCCCGATAAGCCGAATCTTGTCGAAGAAACCGGAGTCATGTTCTACGAAAAGATGGACGGGAGTGCCTGGCGCACGGAGGAAGAAGCGCGAAACTTGCTGGAGCGAAAACTCGCGATTTCCATCGGCGCGGGCGGAGCGGGTTTCCTGGAGTGGATCTGGAATACCAATCCCTACATGCAATCGGACAATGAAGCGGCAATCGGGTTGTACAGAGTCGACGGAACGGCGAAACCCGAACTCGGGCCGGTCGTGGATTTCGCCCGGTTCTTTGCCGCCAACAAGCACCTGATGGTCGGTCGAAAAGATGAAGATGTCCTGATGATTCTTCCGCATTCACAGCAATTCTCACCCCGCAATTATGCTTCCGAGGCAACCAAACGCTGCGTTCGCGTCATGTATTATCATCTCGGCATGCCGGTCGCGTCGGTTTCGGAATATCGGCCCGACAAGATTCGATCGGCCCCGAAGTTAATCGTGCTGCCGTCGCCCAGGACTTTGAACGATTCCGCATGGGAAAAAATACTTTCGTCGGTTGAGCGGGGCTCGACACTTCTCATCACAGGGATTGTCGACACGGATGACCACTGGCTGCCCGTACAGCGACTCAAACAATTCGGCGTTGCTCCGGACAGCAAGCCCGTCGCTGAAGAGGAATTCCTTATGATCGATGGTCATGAGTATCAGGTGAGTTATCGCGGAGACAAAATCCAGCGCATCGAGAAGGCCGTTGTCGACGAGGATGACCCCCAGGAGGTGATGACCATACCTCACGGCAAAGGAATGATTTTCTGGTCACCCCTTCCCGTCGAAGTTTCCGAGTCTGTCGAGCCGACTGTTGCACTTTACGAATATGCACTGAAGGGGGCACAGCTTTCGCCGGTGTTCTCTCTCGAAAAGAAGGATCCATCGGTTCTGGTCTTGCCGACCGTATTCAACGATTCAATTTTGTACACATTTGTTTCTGAATCCGACAGGGACGAGGAGGTTCACGTGTTGGACAAAGAGACGAAAACTGCGTTTACGGCGGAGGTTCCCGCACAACGCACTGCACTCGTGTTCTTGAGCCGGAAAGACGGAACAATCCTGGCCAAGCTTGGATAACAATCTGGGTCGGTTTTAGCTCACCGCTTTCAGTCATCGATTGTCGTTGAGATTCTCCCGCCTGAGTTCGTCGAAGGACGTGGGCATGGAGCATTGATCTTGATTCTAAGACCTCGTCTCACTACATTACAATCAAGGAATAGAATCGGACTAATTCGGCTTGGAACTTGTCCCGTTTCTGGATTCGTGCCCTAACGCGATTGGTTTGCAGTTTTCCAATTCACTAATTCTTTAGGCGTAAGCACAAAGATGATCGACGTCAAGAATGAGAACCGATACGTCTGCCGATTCGGGAAGGGACATCTGTCTGCTGCCAAGCTCATCATTTTACCGGTGCTGGCACTCTTGCTCACTTCCAGTGCCTGCAGACGCCCAAGAGTCGACGAGGCTACAGAGCCGCGAATTGTCAAGACCATTACACTCGACTCACTGAACTCCATTGTGCTCGACAACCTTCGCGAGAAACGTGTGGTAATGCTTCCCGACGCTCAACATGGATTGCAGTACTACATGAATAGGGTCGTTAGCTTTCTCGACTATTGGATCGGGCAAGCGGGGGCACATTCGGCAGACCGAAGCTATCCCCGGAATCTCATCCTGTGTTTGGAAATGCCGGAAACGCTCCAGAAACTTCTCGAGGAATACTTCTCCACGGGAGACAGATCGCCTTACATTTCAGCAGAATATCGCGATAAGATCGAGGTTGGCAATAACGCATTAACGATGGATGAGATTGAGTTCGTGCAAAGTCTTAGGATGACCAACACGAAGATTAGGATCTGGAATTCATCAAATCCGGGAATCCGGTTGCAAATGCAGGTTGTGGGTCCCGAACCCTCTCCTCCTTACGAACCATTCGACGAATACGTCATTGGGCGGGAACGGTTCGATAGAGAAAAGAATGAGTGGTTTGCCATGATTCGAGACAGGTTAATCGCGTCACGGATTGAGCAAGCCCTAAAAGAAAATCACGACACCAAAATGCTGTTGTTCTATGGAGAAGCTCACCTGAGCCGACGGTTATCCTTGAAAGCAGGAGGCGATGGAAAGTTTGGTCCACCACTCTATGACTACTGGCTTGCACATTTCCTGGACTCGACGTATGGGAGGTCTCAGGTTGCGGTATTTCAACAGTCGGGCACAACGTATCAACGCGACGGGAAGCCGCGAACAAACTATGTTAATGAACTCGAGCCCGGCTCTGGAACACCCGACTACAGGATCTACTCGATTGCGCCCCTGACAGCTTCCAGGCCGTTTGAATTTTTCAAGAGTCGGTGGGTGTTGGGCGTGATATTCGATGGAATGCAGAAACATTCTCAGGACACCAGTCTGCACGAGAGACATCGATGCGGAAGCTATACGACTGCCTTTTTGCGCTTTGTATGGCATTCCTATCTGGCAGTGCACCCAAGGAGCAAGAGTGTCATAGATTCGCTGCTATCCTGCGCCAAGAAACGGGTGAACGATCTTTCGATCACTCCATGTTTGCTATCCCTGGCGAGATCCCTCATGGAGCAATTTGACGCCGTGGAAAATATTCGTGAGACTGACAGGTGGTTGTTATCCACGAATGTGCACAGAGATTCTGTTTATTATCTCACGATGCTCGATGATGTTTCGATGAGCTTGCCACCGGAGGCGGGCCTGCACCCCTCCATTGGCCGACAAATCAAACAGGAATCTCATGTGTTCGATAGTGACTCTACCATTCGACTTGAACTTATCCGCAGAATCGCAGACATAAAACTCTATTCGTTGATGAACGTTCTGCTGATCGCCACTGACAGGGAAAAAGTGAAGATCATCTCTCAACTTCAGCAATCAACTGGTCTGAAATACAACGGCGAGGAAGGATGGCGTCGTTGGTGGGATTCGAAGTATCGGCCATAGCTCATGGGGAATTGCCGAAACATGGTCCAGATTGCCGATGCCTGGAACGGATTGGTTAAACCAACGGGACATTTTTGGGGAAACGCGCTCTTGACGTTTACTCTGATGGGATGAAATAGCGGGACATGATACACTGGAGAACCACATGAAGAAGGCACCGCAGAACGATCCAATGACGTAACAAAGTCAAAGGACAAAACATCAACGCTTAAAAAATTATTCATTCAAGTCATTAAACAGCTATTGAACTGAATTCTTCAGATGTCTCTATTTAGGATTTTATCTGATGATTTTTCAGATGTCTCAAATTCTCAGTCCCGCCTATCGGCAAAGTCAGAACCGGGACAAATTGTAACTTGCCAATTGTAAATTGTAAATGCATGTCCAGTGATTTCCGTCAGATATTCCCTATAATTCCCGGAGAACGAACATGAAACAGTCGCTGCTAGTAACTATTGCTCTCCTGGCGCTCGTTAATTTTGCAGGAGCCCAGGACCGGAGCGCTACACCTTCACGGTACGATAAGAGTTTTTTCAAGCATGAGATGGACCGATACAGAACTCTCTTTCAACAGCGCCCGGCGGAGGCCGCCTCGGGCCAGAATATTGATGTGACATACTACAACATCGCCCTTCGTATTACCACATCGCATCAGTATCTTCGGGGAGACGTGATGATGAAGGCGCTCAGCCGACAGAATGGCGTTAATCAGATCACACTTGACCTGATGCAAAGCATGACGATCGACTCGGTGAAGGCCGGTGGGGTATCGACCGGGTTCAGTCAGCACTCCAGCACATTCGATGTTACACTCGACCGTTCCTATGCGACCGGCGAGTTGATGACGGTCGAAATCTTCTATGAGGGAGTCCCGGGAAGCAGCGGATTCGGCAGTTTTGAGTTTTCCTCTCATTCTTCAACGCCGTGGGTGTGGTCTCTGAGCGAGCCCTATGGCGCCAAGGATTGGTGGCCCTGCAAAGACCATCCCTCCGATAAGGCAGATTCCACGGACATGCGCGTCACGTGTGATACCGCATTCAAAGTGGGGTCAAACGGCAGGTTGGTTTTGATCACCGACAACGGAGACGGAACCCACACATATCACTGGCACGAAGGACATCCAATTTCCACGTACCTGGTATCGGTGGCCATCACGAACTACGCGACGTTCTCCAACTGGTTCAAATACACATCGACCGACTCGATGCAAATACTCAACTACGTTTTGCCGGAGCACCTTTCGGATGCTCAGTCGGGTCTGCCGCTCGTCGTGGGGGAACTCCAGATCTATTCGAACCTGTTCGGCCTCTATCCGTTTATCGACGAAAAGTACGGACATTCGGAGTTCGGGTGGGGGGGAGGGATGGAACATCAGACGATGACGTCGCTCGACGGGTTTGGCGATTGGCTGACGGCTCACGAGCTCGCCCACCAGTGGTTCGGCGACATGATTACGTGCCGCACATGGCCCGATATCTGGCTCAACGAGGGGTTCGCGACGTTCTGTGAGCTTGTGTACGAAGAACATAAATACGGTGAGGGAAATTATTGGGGCGGGATCAGCAGTGATATGTACAGCGCGAAACAGGCGACTGCCAGCCTCTATGTGAGCGATTCTTCGAACGTGGGTACGCTCTTCGACTGGAACCGGGTGTACGCAAAAGGTGCGGTTGTGCTCCACATGTTACGGCACGTGTTGGGCGACAGCACGTTTTTCCACTCCATGTACAACTACGCGCACAACCCGGCTCTGCGTTTCGGTACCGCAGGAACGGCGGATTTTCAAGCGGCCTGTGAGAGCACTTCCGGAAAATCCCTGAGCTATTTTTTCAATGAATGGGTTTATGGAACAAGGTATCCAACGTATTCGTATACTTGGTCTGCGCAGCCGCATTCGGGACTCAATACTATCAAGATCACGCTCGGTCAATCAACCGGCACACTGAATCCCTCATTTTTTTCGATGCCTATTGATTTCAAGGTCGTCAGTGCGAGCTGGGATACAACGGTCACGGTGTATAATGACTCTCTGACCCAAATATTTTCTTTTGATGTTTCACATACGCCGGTCTCAGTTCAGCTTGACCCGCAGGGATGGATTCTCAAAGAAGTACCTATAGCCTTTTCCGTTTCCACTCCTGCCATTGATTTCGGAACCGTAGACGTCGGACTCAGTACGACGGACAGTGTCATAGTTACGAACCAGGGGTCGATGAGCATAAGCATCTCGTCGGTGGTTTCGGATGATAGCGACTTCAGCGTCACCCCGGCGAGCGCTTCTGTCGCTGTTGGTGCGAGCCGGACTTTTTATGTGACTTTTCATCCGACACGTATGGAGCCGGAGGAGGGGCAAATTATTTTCACGCATAACGGATCAAATTCTCCCTATCAGATCGATGTCAACGGCATCGGTGGGCCAGTGCCCTACATATTTTCCAGGAATTGGAATATCGTATCTGTTCCTTCTACTGTTGCCGACCTCCGCAAGGATGTGATCTTTCCGACGGCTATTTCAAATGCTTATCGATACAGTAACGACTCAGGATACATTGCCAGCGATACGTTACGAAATGGCGTCGGCTACTGGCTAAAATTCGGTAATGACACGACCATGGCTATTGCCGGTGTTCCTCGTTACTCGGATAGTATTGCAGTAAATGCGGGATGGAACCTGGTGGGTTCAATCTCCAACCCCGTTCCGTCATCCTCTGTCGTGGCGCTGGGGGCCTCGTTGCGATCACAGTTCTTCGGCTACAATCATGGATATCGAATTTCCGACACAGTCCAACCCGGGAAAGGTTACTGGATAAAAGTGGACGCGCAGGGGAGACTGGTTCTAAATTCACCGGGGCAGGTACCAAAACAAAGTTCAAAGATCTACGACGCTGAACCGCCTCACAGTCGGATTACGATCAGGGACGATGAGGGCAACGAGCAGGTTCTCTATTTCGACAGTGATTCATGCGCCGGGTCCGACATCGGCCGGTATGAGATGCCGCCTGTCGCTCCGCCCGGCATCTTTGACGCACGGTATGCTTCCAATCGTATGATCGAATTCATAAAAGAAGGGAAATCGCAAGAGTTTCCAATTCTGATCTCATCGGCTGCATATCCCGTAACCATTAGCTGGGAACTGCATTCGCCGATCAATGCCACATTGAAAATTGGAGCGCGGGAAGTGCGACTGAATCGAGTGGGTGTATCTCAAATCTCAAATCCAAAATCTCAAATCTCTCTGAAGCTCATTGGGCAATCAGCGGTTCCATCAATGTTCGCTCTTGACCAGAACTATCCGAACCCGTTCAACCCGACGACAATGGTGTCATTCGTTATTGGTTCCGCCTCCGGCGGATCATTTGTGACACTCGGGGTGTATGACCTCCTGGGTAAAGAAGTGGCCACCCTGGTCAACGAAGTGAAACAGCCGGGGGAGTATGGCGTGAAGTGGGATGCGACTTCAGCGCCGACCGGCCTATATTTCGCACGATTGACGGTGACGGATGATGAGGGACGGTTGTTGTACCGGGCGGCGCGGAAGCTGTTGCTGATCAAATAGTCAGTGACAATAAAGTGAGCGAGTGGCTGGAGTTCAGTCCGAGTACTCTGTAAGGATGGCCGCGGAAGGAGCGTCAACAAAACCCTTTCGATGCCGTCGTGGGGCGGAAGGATGATCTGCATTATGTTGCGGCCTACGTCCGGCTGTTCTCTTCTTCAAAATAAGACATCCGGAGCACGCTGTCATTACGACTTCGCTCCGGTGAAAACCGGATCAGGACAGGTCGATGAAACTGACTATGATGATCACCAAACAAAGGGAATAAGTCTGTACCTGACTTCCTTCTTGTAGTCTGCGTATCCCTCCAATTCTTCCACCAGCATTTTCTCCTCCCCGATGATTCGTCCTGCAACAAGAAAGGAAATCATTCCACCCATGAGAATTCCATATTGGGAACCGAGTAATATTGGGGCACCGGTCAGCATGAATATCGCCCCAAGATACATCGGATGTCTCACCAAGCCGTAAACTCCGGTCGAAACCACCCGTTGCTTTCGTTCAGTTTGAATTCTGACCAAGGGCGACACAAAGGTGTTATCGGTATACGACCGGTACAGAAAGAAGAATGATATCGCTAATTCCATCCCTCCAAGAACTTTTGACCATAATGGAAAATCCGGAGTCCATCCATATCTCTTCGCATCGATGGGCATGATGACAAGCCAGGCCAGGAATGCTATCACCAGTCCAACCACGAAATACGCATCCCATTTTTTTTGATTTCCTGTCCCCGGATGCTTAAACCGTTCGGCAAGCAATGCGGGGTCTTTACGCAACAGATACGTGATGGTTGATGCGCACACGGCGAGGAACCATACGTCAAAAATCCAGCCTTCAACCCACAACCAATCTCCCGAGAGGAAAAGAATGATCGCCGGGCACGCCAGCAGCCACAAGACCATGTAGACCCATTGGCCAGCGGTTAATTTTTTGTTTTCACGCTTCGCCATGGAATCCCGTCATTATAATAAGCTTGTAACCAACATTTGGTGTGCTTACGCAGTCCCGCTCAGGGAGGGGGACTCGTTCCAACATGAAGTTACGGATTTGTGACGTACAATGATTTTGTTGGAACGGCACTATTTCCTTAACGCGATGATCTTTCTTGTAAACTGCATGGTTTTCGAGAATGACTCTTTATTGGTTACTGGAAACCTCATCGCATATCCCTCGGAGAGCTTCTTCGCGTTTCTGAGTCGCTCCCGATGGAAGTCGATATCCTCGTCCTTCAAGAGTATCTCTCTTTCCTTTTCGCGAACGGTCAAGCTGACCACGAACGAATGAGCAAGAGGAATAATATACAAAAGCGCCTTCTTGCTGTCGAACACCTTCAGCATCCAACCGCCGGTCTTTGAATAGCCCCATTCGTGAGAGAAGGTACTCGTGGTCTCCATGAGTTGATCGTAGTACGAGAAAGCGAGCCCTAATGCTTTCTTGAGACTATCGTTCGTTGGTTCAGACGTTTTGTCGGTAAATGGTCTCTCTTTGTTTTCCATGCCGGGGGGTTTCTTACGTATATAGGTGTGGACTGTCCAGCGCTTCCGGAGCCCATGTGACTCCCATCGCCTTCATTTCAATGCCTCCAATGCTTTTTTCGCTTCTTCAAGGCGAGAATTCAGTTCGAGAGACTTATGGTACTCGGACCGCGCTTCTTCCTGCTTCCCGAGCTTTTCATAGATCATTCCCATCCGCCAGTGGGCATGTGCCCGGCTGGGTGCATTTTTCGGCGGATCCCCGTGCACATACATTTCAAGGCACGCGAGACCATTCTGCAGATCCTCTCCGGAGAAAAGAGCCGCTTTCCCGAGCTGGTAGTAAACGGGGAGGTTTGTTGAGTCTTCCTTCAGCGCGGCGTGGAGCATTTCCCGCGCGCTCGTGAAATTCTTTTGCTCCACGTAGTAGACGCCCGCCCCCAGGTAGAGTTCCGACCTCTTATCGACTGCATGGATGGCTCTTGAGAAGAGCTTCGCGGCCTTGTCCTCGTTCTTCTCTGTCAGATAAAACGACCACAGCGCCTGGTATGCGGGGAGCTTCTTTGAATCGACCGAGATCGCCTTCAGGTAACTTTGTTCGGTCTCCTGGGGCTCATTCTCATACTGGTGAATTCGCGCCTCTTCCATATATCCCTCGTAGGGGTCGAACATCCCGATGGTGTCGGCCTGCGCTCGCGCTTTCTTCACGTTTCCCCCCATGATGCCCGGCGCCTGCAGATAATATTCGATCAGACTCGACCGCGCTTCAATGTACTTCGGGTCGAGCTGGACCGCGCGCTCAAAGTTCTTCAGGCAGTCCGACGCGGCCCCAAATTTCTTGAAGATCCCCGCACGTGCAGCTTTCGTTCCGTATGCATTACCGAGCATCAGCCGATACTTGGCGCTCAGGTTATCAAGCTGGGTGGCCTTTTCGAGATAGTCGATGGCTTCGTCGTAGTCGCTGTCGATCGCCAGCACTCCTAGATAATAGTATGCCTCGGCGTTACCCGGGGACTCCTTGATGACCTGTTCAAAGAGTGCTTTCGCGTCATCGGGTTTGCCCTCATCGAAGAGTTTTTTGGATTTCTCGAGATTCGTTTGACCCAACGTCAGGAACGAAATGATGAGACAGAGAAGTAAAGAAGTACCGAGGGTTTTCATCAGCATATCCTTTGGCTAAACTGAGAATGCTCAATAAGTGATTACGTCGGGCGAACAGCGTCATGCTCGCCATGGGCGAGAGCGTTTTCGGGGTCACAGGATACTCCCGGTGACCAATTATTGCGCGGGTGGGGAGCTGAAGAAAATCATGCAGGTGTTCTTGCAAGAATATCCCCCTTGCCGGGTAGTCGTGCGGTGCGGGTCGTTCCCCCCGGGCACAGTGCCGTTAATATACCACGCGAATTATCCAATGTCAAACCTGGACGGTTCCAAGAATTTTCGACAATCGTTCGGAGAGAAAACTCTGATTATTGGGAGTTCGTGAAAAGGGGACTCGCTGCTTGACTACGGGCCCCGTTGAGATCCCTTGCCTGCGTGCCGCTCCCGCCTTCGTTCCACTTCGGCGGGCTCGCCTAAGTCCCGATTGTTAGGGACATCGGCGAGCGGGCAAGTCGGCAGGCAGGTGGACAAGATCATCCTTCCCCGCTTATGAGTGGCGCTCAGAACAGGTTTCAGGAGTACGTCAGGCGGTTCAGCACCTCGAGACATTGAATTGTAGAGTGGTCGAGTATGCGGGAATGGAGGGATGAGGTGGAAGCGACTTCATCTTCGCTGCCGTCTCGATCTTCCCGCAAGAGCAACCAGGATAAAATGTGATTGGAGACGCCTACCGGGGTAGGGAGCTCCCCACATTTGACTCAATCAAGGGTTAATAAAATTCCACGTTAATCCCACATTTAGACCTCGCCGGGTCCCGTAGAACGCGTTTGCAGTCAGCTTATCTGTGACAACCACTGCAATTGTCCCTGTCCATCCACCGAGCGTCGCATCGGTTCGCAAATAGCTGATACTGTTGTCGAAGGGATTGCGGTAATAATCGAAGTGATGGTTTAGCACGAGGTCGAACATTCCTCCGACGGCAAACGGCTTGATGGCATACCTCGTCCCTATTCCAATGCCGGTCGTATAATCCTTGCTGTCTTCAAGGTACGCATTATTATCGAAATCCGCGGGTGTTGCCTCGCGCGTGTTATTGGTGGGTACTGGAATCCCCCAGATGGGTGTCCACAGCGAAATGAGCAAATCGGCTCCCCGGTCGGCTTCGCCCGAAACTATTTCTCGCTTCCCGTAGCTAAAATCGAATGCATATCCCTGGCCCAATGAAGCGCCGATGGACATTATGCGATACTCTTCCTGGCATTCCAGTACGTTCATGCCGGCCGCCGTCAGTATTCCCCCCAAAACAAGATTAGTCCATTTCATTATTATCTGTCGCGGTCGTTGTTGCTCATGTAACAATGTCGAGGGCATATCTGGTTCCGTGAAGCGCCGATGCTCAACATCTTCGAGGGAAAAGGCCCAATACGCTCCTCTACATCCGGCTCTTCAGCTCCCTAAAGCAGCGACTCCAGCGTTTCGCGAGGGCGGTTCGAATTGGAAAGCCTTGAGGGTGACTGTTACCTCCCTCATCCCGGGAGCATTCCGACTGTAATGATAAGATCATCATTAACACTCCGTACGAGGAACCGGATAAAATGACCCCCCCTGCGATAAAAAGAAGATCGCGTCACAATGTTGGTTGGGGATTCCCAAACATTTTCCTAATGTGGAATTGGACGTCCATGTGGTAATGTCGAATCATGGTCATGGGATAATAATCATTCATCCAACGGTGGGGGTTCAACATGTTGAACCCCCACGGAATGAATCTCAATCTTACGAAGGGTGAACCGAAGAGGATTGACAGAGAGAATGAGAAGAAACACCAAGCGTCACCCTGAGCGACCGAGTCCGGGCTGTTTGCGGACGAGGAAGTCGAAGGGTGTCCGGAGCGGCAGAGCTAGGCCTTGCATGTCAAGCATACACTCCTGCGCCGGACGTGCATCCGCGCCTGGCAGAGACAAGCTCAGGGTGACAGTCATGCCCATTAATCACTTGAGCAGCAATAGCTTCTTCGTTTCAACATAATTGCCGGCCTGCAGACGATAATAGTAGATCCCGCTCGCAACTCCTTCCGCATTCCAGGTCACTGTGTATTCACCCGGAGGTTTCACCTCATTTACAAGGGTAGCCACCTCTCTGCCCAGCACGTCGTAAACCTTTAGCGATACAAATCCGAAATTGACAATCCAAAATTCGAAATTGGTATTTGGATTAAACGGGTTCGGATAATTCTGCTCAAGTGCGTACGTCTTCGGGATTACGTTCACCTGTTCGTTATCATCCGGTGCGACAGGCGGCTGTTCCTCTGACGGCACAATCCTGATCCGATTTGACGCACGCGCCGCACTTGTTGAGGACGTAAGAATCAACTTCCCGTCCTGGGTCACTTTCACCCAGTAACCCTTTCCCGGCTGAATGGTGTCACTGGTGGTATAGCCTTTTGCATAGCCGAAGAAGTGCGAAGTCACAACGCCTGCTGGATCAGAGGTGATCTGCGCGGCGGCAATTGGCACAGAGATCGATCCGACCATGTTCCACCCCGTTTTGACACTAATCGTATCCTCCGGGCGTAGATAGCCATTCATCGAATCAAATTCACTGCTACTGAACTTGAGCCAGTAGCCGATGCCATTTGCCAGTGTATCTTTGGGGACGTAAGTTCCCTCATAGAAGAAGGCTTTGGACACCGAAGAGGGGAAGAGAACCGACTTCCTGTAATCTGCCACGGTCAAGGGCACGCAGACCATATTCCATTTGCTGTCCAGCGTCAGAGAAACAGTAATGGCGCCTGGCCTAGCGGCGACATCGATCGAGTAATCACTTTCAATTCCTGTACTGTCCACTGCTGTGAGGCGGAAGTAGTACGTAGCGCCGTTCGTAAGTCCATGGATGATTTGCGACGTGTCTGCTACTCCTCCAGTCGTGGAATCAATCAGAGTGATCGGGTGGGGCAAGGTATCTCCATAAACGCGATAGCGCATGAAATCAGGCTCGGTGTTTTTGCTCCATCGTAACAGTACTTCCCGGTCTCCGCAGAAAGCAGTGAGGTTACGCGGCGGTGAGGGTGCGGCTTCAGGTGTAGCGGTAACATCGTTCGAGAAATTACTTTCAATTCCTGTACTGTCCACTGCTGTGAGGCGGTAGTAGTACGTGGTGCCGTTCGTAAGTCCATGGATGACTTTCGACGTGTCTGCTACTCCTCCAGTCGTCGAATCGACGAGGGTGATCGGGTGGGGCAAGGTATCTCCGTAAACCCGATAGCGCATGAAATCACGCTCGGTATTCTTGCTCCATCGTAACAGTACCTCCCGGTCTCCGCGAAAAGCAGTGAGGTTGCGCGGTGAGGGTGCGGCTTCAAGTGTAACGGTAACCTCGTTCGAGTAATGACTTTCAATTCCTGTACTGTCCACTGCTGCCAGGCGGAAGTAGTACGTAGTGCCGTTGGTAAGTCCATGGATGGTTTTCGACGTGTCGGTTACGCCTCCGGTCGTGGAATCAACCAGAGTGGTCGGGTGGGGGACTGTATCGCCGTAAATGCGATAACGCATGAAATTGGTGCGATTGTCTTTACTCCAGTGGAGCAGTACCTGCCCGTTTCCAGGAACTGCGGTGAGAATGGGGCCTGAAGTGAACATATCCGGTCTGGCAGGGGCCTCGTTCGAATAATCATTCTCAACGCCGATATTGTTCACTGCTGTGAGGCGAAAGTAGTACGTCTTGCCCATAATAAGTCCGTTGATGACCTTCGTCGTGTCAGTCGCTCTTTCGGTTGTCGAATCGATCAGAGTTCTCCGGTGCGGCGAGGTATCTGCGTAAATACGATAGCGCAGGAAATCAGGGTGATTGTCTTTGCTCCAGTGGAGCAGCACCTGCCCGTTTCCCGGACTTGCAGCAGGATTCTGCGGTGAGTGTTTGATACTTTCCGAG
>Ga0209777_10001514_pt1 | contig 33253 bp, 30 predicted proteins | sample FrelakmetHBP12HB_FD_187147 | JGI IMG/M metagenome (GOLD analysis project Ga0209777, IMG submission 187147) | Freshwater lake sediment microbial communities from the University of Notre Dame, USA, for methane emissions studies -HBP12 HB (SPAdes)... | ecosystem: Environmental > Aquatic >... | reverse complement strand
CCCCGAATAACCATACTCTTGAGCAAGCTCAATAAGAATGGAATCCTGTTTTAAGGCGTCAATCATTGCCATTGGGTCTTCCACGGCTTTATCAGAGATTTTTGCCGGCGAAATTAAAGCCGAACTTTGATATGTTTTTGGCCACAAAAAACTAAGAACGATAGCCAAAATAATTATCGTTACAAAAATAGCCGAAACGGCCTTGCGTCGGCGCCAAACAACATGAATATAGTCGCCAAGATTAATCTCTAATTCTTCGCCATAATATGGTCTTTGGGTGTTTGGTTGATTGTCCATAAAATATAAATTAGTTATTTAGGATTATAATTATAATACTTAGGGTCTTTGGGGTTAGCAAACCTTCCGGCTTGAAGCGCCTGATATATTTCCAAAACTCCGTCTTTGATTGTTTTAGTGGGACAAAAATTAAAAACCTGCTGCACTTTATTAAATAGAACGTGATAATTGCGCTGGTCGCCCTCGGTCATTATCTCATTGACTTTAATGTCTGGAACAATGGTCTTAATAATTTTGCCAACCTCAGAAATCAAATAATTTTCTTGGTTACCACCCAAATTAAAAATCTGTCCTGTAATTTTTCCTAACGGAGTTTCCAGACATATTATAAGGGCTCGAGCCACGTCATCAACATGGATAAACGGGCGCCACTGATTACCGCCAAAAATAGTAATCTCTTGCTCGGTATAGGCCTTCATGGTCATTGTATTAATAGCCAAGTCAAAACGCATTCTTGGAGACAGTCCATAGATAGTGGAGAAACGGAAAATAATGGGCATAAATTGCGCCTCGGTCATTTTAATTAATTCTTTTTCGGTATAAATCTTACTCTCAGCATAGACCGAGACTGGTCTTAAAACTGAGGATTCGGTTAGTTTTTCGTCTTCGCCAATGCCATAATTACTACAAGTAGAGGCAAAAATAAATCTTTTAATAGCGCGCTCGCGACATAATTGAGCCAATTTTAAAGTAGCTAAATAGTTGGTTTTTAAGGTTAAGTCTGGCTGGGCGGCGCAAGCGGGATCACCAACAATGGCCGCCAGATGAATAACAGCGTTAACGTCTTCTAGCGCCCTAACTATGTCCGATTCTTTTTGAATATCACCATTGATAAAAATAAAATTCGGATCCTTACTCAAATCTTTTATTGATTCATCGCCAAAAAGCAATTTATCAATCACTTTAACCCGATACCCCCTGTTCAACAATTCTCTGGTTAAAACGGATCCAACATAACCCGCCCCGCCAGTAACCAGAACCGTGTGAATCTCTTCTGGTTGATTAAAATTATTTTTACTAAGCAAGTGTCTCCATTTATTCTCTGATGGCAAACCTCTTTTAATGATCTGCCAATAAATTCTTTTAGAAAAACGCATAACAGCAATAAAAAGGAACAACAATATGCCATATAAAAAAAGTGCTACTCTCGGGAAACCAATCAGATATGGTTGATCGCGAAAAATCAAAATTACGGCGGCAAATAAAGCAGTACTGATTAAAGAAGAAGCCAATATTTTAGGAATGTCGGTTAGGCTAACATAAGACCCCGAGATACGATAAAGCCGTTGTAGTAAAAAGGTAGGAATTGTCACAACTAGGGCAATGATTATTGAGGGTAAAATAAGTGGAATTTTTTCCTTAGGAATCACACCATCAAATCTTAACAGAAAAGAAAACCACACCGAAAGGGCAATAATCACGGCGTCGATTAATAGAAGGGGGGGCTTTTGATATTTTTGAGGTTGCTTTGTCATCTTGGCTTGTTTGATTTAAAATTATTTTATTTTGTCAAACCCTGAACCATATTTTTTATTTAATTTTAAAATTTGATTCATTATTGCCTCGGATGTAAGGCCATATTTTTGACATAAATGTTGATAGTCTCCGACACGGACAACATATTTGTCTGGTAAACCGATTTTTTTGAAGACGCCTTTATAGCCAAAATCCATCAACGCCGAGCCAACGGCGTCGCCCAGGCCACCAATAATATTGTGTTCCTCGACGACAATAATTGCTTTATACTTTATTATTCTTTTAATCAGGCCAATGTCTAAGGGCTTTATAGTCGGCATGCTAATCAAAGTAGTTTTTATCCCTTTCTTAAATAAAGAATCTGCGGCCAGCTTGGCCTGATAAAGCATTGAGCCAGTAGCGATAATCGCCACTCTGCCACCTTTAGTAATGAAGATGCCTTGACCAATTTTTATTTTTAAAGAAGTTCTATGAATCTGAGGTTGGTTGTCCTTCGGAAAACGAATATATAAAGGACCCTTGTGGTCAATAGACTCTTTGGCAACGGCCTCTAGCTCGACGGGGTCACCGGGGCAGAAGATGGTCATGTTTGGCAAGGCTCTTAAAAGGGCTATATCTTCAAGGGCCTGATGCGTCAGCCCCTCTAGACCATAAGATAAGCCACCGCCAGCTCCTAACAATTTAACGCTTAAATTATGATAACATAAGTCAATTCTGATTTGCTCCAGCGCCCTCACAATCAAAAAGGTGCTCATTGAATAACAATAAACGTTTTTACCGGTCAAGCTTAATCCTGCGGCCATACCAATCATATTAGCTTCGGCAATTCCGGCATTTAGAAATTGTTTTGGATGAGCTTTTTTAAAATCATTAAACAAATAACCGGTGTCAGCCGTCATCAACATAATATCTTTATGCCTAACGGCTAATTTTTGAAGGATTTTAATAAAAGTAGCTCGCATATTATTTGCTAAGTTCTTTTAGGGCAGCTGCATATTCTTGTTCACTCGGATGTTTAGAGTGCCAGATATTATTATTTTCCATAAATGAGATGCCCTTTCCTTTAATGGTATGAGCAATAACGGCGCTTGGTTTTAATTTTTTGAAAGGAACGCTAGAAAGAGCCCCAATGATTTCTGGAAAATTATGACCATTTATTTCTCTAGTCCCCCAGCCAAAAGATTTAAATTTAGCCGCTAGGGGTTCTAGGTTTAAAACCTCAGAAGTTTTTCCCAGAATCTGAAATTTATTATAATCCACAATAAGCACTAAATTATCTAACCCATATTGACTGGCACACAAAATTGCCTCCCAGTTGCTGCCCTCATCTAATTCGCCATCACCCACTAAAACAAAAACTCGGCGTTTTGATCGCTCGTTTTTGGCGGCCAGGGCCATACCCACTCCTATTGATAGACCGTGCCCCAAAGAGCCGCTCGAAACTTCAACTCCCTTGGAGGGGTCAAAATTAGGGTGATATTCAAAAAGGCCATCATTAACGGCAAACCTCTTTAATAGATTTTCAGAAAAAAATCCACGCCTAGCCAAAGTGGCGCACAGAGCAAGATTAGCGTGCCCTTTACTCAAAATAAATATATCTCTATTTTTATAGTGGGTTTCTTTGGGCTTAATATTCAAGGCCTTAAAATAAAGAGCAACCAAAAGATCGGTGACAGAAAAAGAGCTCCCAATGTGTGGACCTTTCGTGCGATAAACTACCTCTAAAATCTTTAGGCGGATCTGTTGGGCAATTTTGCGATATTGATTTATTTGTTTTGTTGTCAGTTTGGCCATTACCAATATATTACTTAAAAAAGACGGGGTTGTCAATGTTTTGTTTTTTAACTTAACTAAGTTACATTATCGATCGCCCTATCGTAAATCAGCCACAAACAACCCTTCATGATTGTAGCTAATCTTTAATGCCGTATTGGCCATGGGTTCTCTCAACAATCTGAGCAAGGCTTCTTTCGTCTTCTGGGGCAAGCGTCCAATCTAAGGTATTACAATTCTCCTGTATTTGTTGCGGGGTTTTGGCACCAACGATAACGGTGGTAATTAAAGGATTATCTAAAATCCACCGTAAGGCAATTTGGGCGCAGGTTTTTTGATATTTTTGCGCTATTTTTTTTAATTCTTCAATAATTACTAAATTTGCCTTCAGTCTTTGGTCATGAAAATTCTTATAAACAGCTCTGCTGCGCCGATCGTCCGGACCGAAATGATTGTCGGCCGTATATTTGCCAGACAATAATCCTTGGGCCAATGGTCCATAGACCAAAACACTCATTTTTAATTGGCGGCAAACGGAAAATAAAGTTTTCTCGGCCGAACGATCAATTAAATTGTAAGAGGTTTGCGAGGATTCAAAGCGCCCGTACTTTTGGGCTTCTGTTATTGATTCAGCGGAAAAATTTGAAAAACCAATGTATTGAATTTTTCCTTCTTTTTTTAGTATTTCTAGGGCCTGTACCGTTTCGCCAATAGGGGTTTGGGGGTCAGGATAATGTAATTGATACAGTGGAAGGCAGTCTATCTTTAGTCGACGAAGACTATGCTCTACGGCCGTTCTAAGGTGTTGAGGGCTTAAATCATAATGAGATTTTTTGACGACCGGGTCCCAAACAACACCCCCTTTGGTGGCAATGACTACTTTTTTACGATTTTCGCCCAAAGCCATGGCCAGGATTTCTTCGGAATGACCAAGACCATAGGTATCGGCTGTGTCAAAAAAATTGATTCCCAAATCAACTGCCTTGCGAATGGCATTCACAGAATCTTTATCTTTAACTTTGCCCCAACCATGAGCACCAATTGGACAACCACCAAAGCCCAAACAAGAAACCTTTAAATTGGTTAGGCCTAATTTTTTATATTGCATATTTTCTTAATAATTATCCAAAGGGTTAACATTAATATTCGTAAATCTTCCCAGAATGATTGATTTTTAACATATAAAAGACGAAGACGATTCTTTTCTGGTCTAACCTTTTCCACATAAATTTTATCAGCATCTCCTTCGCCAACCCATTTATTTAGCTCAAAAAATTTAAGTGAGGCATAATCAGTGATGCCCGGTAAAACGCTTAAAATCTTTTTTTCCTCTTCGTTATAAAGATTTGTATGTTCAAATAGCTCTGGCCGAGGACCGACCAAACTCATTTCTCCTCTTACAACATTAATAAGTTGCGACAGTTCGTCGATTTTATATTTTCTTAAAAACCGACCCACTTTAGTAATTCGTGGATCTTTATCGGCCGTGGTTGAACCACCGACCTTTTCGGCGTCCACCAACATGGTTCTAAATTTATATTCTTTAAATGGCCTGCCGTTTCTACCGGCGTGAATGCCTTTATAAAAAACAGGTCCTTTAGAACTAGCTTTAATCAATATGGCTATAACTAAAAAGAATGGAGATAAAATCAATAGACCCAAAGAGGCAAAAATAAAATCAAAAAGTCTTTTAATCATATTTTTTTAGGGGTTTTATAAAATAACAACCACCGCGCCCGTCGGGACTTAAGGTCACCGCGAGTTTTCTTTCTTGGAGAAATTCGTTTAAGGCTCTTTTGGCGCCGAAACATGTCTCATAATCATCGATAACCACAAAGCCACCCCCAACAACATTATCATAAAAATTGTCTAAACAACATTTTGTTGATTCATACCAATCAGCGTCAATGCGCAATAAAGAAATTTTATTAATTTTACCCTTATATTGTGGCAGGGTGTCTTGAAACCAACCTCTCACCATTACTACGTTTTTGGGGTCAATTCTGAACTTGGAAAAAAGTAATTTCTGTACTTCTTCGTATGTACCCAAACACGACCCCTTCTCTAAAGGACGAATAAATTCTCCGGCAATTTTACTGCATTCGTTTAAAAAATCTTTGTTGGTCGGATTGGGCAGCCCTTCAAATGAATCAAAAAGCCACAATTCTCGGCTCCGAACATTATTATCATTGGCCACCAAGGCCATTAATGCCGCACAGCCACCCCCGGCAACCCCACACTCAACTAAACTACCCTCAATATTCTTGTTAACCACCTCTTTCGCCAAATCATAAGTCTGAGCCAACCCCCCTGCCCCCACCAAAGAGTAGGGCATAACACCATAGATTATCTTAGTCTTTTTCAAATTTTCTTTGTCGCCCTTAAAATAATAATAAAAATAATAACGAAGATAAAAAAATCTGATTAATGACTTATACGCTCTAAAATTAACCTTATAAAAACCGTCATACCACGTCGGCGGCAGAACAACCTTCAAAAGCAACAGTATTCTTTTAAATAAAAATACTATTTTTGATCTTTTGTATGTTTGTGTTTCCTTTTTCATAATTTATTAATATTTTTTGGTTTCTCAAGATAAAAATTAGAACATATCTTCTCTATGTGTTCAACATATTCTTTATATATCTTGTCCGCGTCAAACATTTCATCAAAGGTTTTTTTGACATTTTGACGCATCTTTTCGTAAAGAGTAGGATTATTATAAAGCATTTTAATACAATTTGACAGCTCGTCGGCGTCATTGGGTGAATAATAACAGCCAATTTGACGCTCCTTTATTAAATTTTTTAAATCTCCTTGATAGGCAGATAAAACGGGAAGGCCAGCCGCAAAATAGGTAAAAACCTTATTCGGAAAAACGTTTCTGATCCTAGTTATGGGACAAAGTCCAAGGTGAGAATATCTCAATAAGGCATCCATCTCGTCCTGATTCAACCAGTCTAAAATTAAAAAATTCGAATATCGGGCTGCCCTAGCTTTAATGGTCTCAAATAAACCACCCCCGCCAGCGATAACGAAGTAAACGTCTTTTTGCTTTATTTTATCGGCGCAATCAAACAAGACAGAGGGGTTGTTGGTGTTACCAAGCGTACCAACAAAAGTAACCACAAATTTATTTTTTAAAACATCTCTAATTTGAGAAATTCTATCGGGGATATATCCGCGATCAACATTCTTCTGATAACCAAGATAAAACACTTTATCCTGCCAACCTCGTTGCCGTCCAGCCTTCTTTAGTCCCCATTCAAGCAAGGTCTCCATCATTGAAACAAGTGAATCGGCCATAACCATGGTTTGTTTACTCATCCAAAAATCCCTTGAAATGAATAATTTAGCAATTCTTCTAATTATTTTGGGAAGGAAAATGAGAAATTCGTCAGGCCACTCATCTCTGATATCTACCACAATAGGAATATTATTCTTATGAGCAAAACGAACAGCCCGATAAGCCAAGTCGTGGGTTGGCATTGAAGCAATTATGATGTCAGGCCGCGGCATCTGGGGGGCCATTCTTTTAAACTTCCAGGCTATAATTCTGTTGTTTAGAAAGCGGCGAAGAGATATGTTCTTTTTATAACCAGTGCTTTTTAAAATTTTAATTACAAGTCCGTCTTTAACCCTCAGCTCTTTATCTCGTTCAGCTATCCATTTTTTTGTGGCATGATCAAAGGCGCTCGCCCACCACAAAACCGAATGTCCTTTTTCTAACAGCTTATCAACCAATAGGGCCGTTCTCATCTTGCGCACGCCCTCTTTCGTCGGCAACGGTTCTCCTGTTTGTATTAACCAAACATTCATATTAAGGCTTTATTGTTTAGAAATGTTAAATTTTCTTGCCCACAATTCAAGATTATATGTTCGCCAAAGAAGCCTAGACGGAATTTTATTTTTTCCCAACTGATTCAAAAATGACTTTTTGTTTATGTATTTCTCTGAATATATATTTCCCTCAAATACCTCTTTCATCTTGGGCGTTAAGACCCGAAGCCATTTATTCTCAGGCACATCAAATCCTATTTTATTTTTACGCCACCTTATCGGGTCGGGTACAAGCCCAGCCATTGATTGTCGCAAAATATGTTTTGTCCAACCATCTTTTATTTTATAATTAGGCGATAATTTACAAAGGAATTCTACTAATCGATAATCAAGAAAGGGGAGGCGCGTTTCAATTGAGAAGGCCATTGAATTTCTGTCTTCATAATGTAATAAATGCGGCAGTTGCGAACGCAATATTTCATTTTTTTGTAGATCAAACAAATCGCCGGGCTTTATAAATTGTTTAAGTTTTGATTTTTCTTGCGATTGAGAAAAATCTTTATTTAAAATTTTATTAGATTGCCAAAATAATCTCCTTGATCGCACCCACGGCAAAGAAAAATATGCAGAATACTGAATCAATTGTTTGTGGTTTAATTTGGAATTCTTGGGAATTAAAAATAATTCATGTAGAAAATTATAGATCTTGAACTTTTTTAACAACTCGTTAAGGAAATAAATATAATATCTTTCGTATCCCAACAACAGCTCGTCTCCTCCTTGACCATCCAATAAAACTTTTATACCTCTCTGTTTGGCAACCCTCATAACACACCATTGAGCAAAAATACTCAGGCCGCCAAAGGGCTCTTCTTGATGCCAAATCAGATCTTCTAGGTCTGTATTTAAGGTTTTTTGATCCGGAAAAACAAAATTTTTGATACAGCCCGTCTTTTTGATTATTTCTTCGGCATATTGGCGTTCATCTATGTCTTTTTCGTCGAAGCAAGATGTAAACACCTCTTGATGATAATTGCCATGCGCTCTTAAAATTTTATTAGCTAGACAAACTATTGAAGAAGAATCGAGGCCACCGCTTAAACAAGAACCAATCGGCACATCACTTCTCAATCTAAGCTTAATAGAATCTTCCAGAAGGTCATAAAAATATTTAATATGATCTGCTCCTTTTGAAGATAGCTCGGAGGGCTCCTGACTTAAGTCAAAGAAAGAATACCATCTTTTGACGGCCAGGCTGTGATTTTCATGGGATAAATCTAAGAACAGGGCGTGCCCGCCGGGCAATTGTTTAATGTTTTTAAAAAATGTTTCGTCGGTATGATTCTCAAGGCCCCAAATTAAATAGTCGTGAACAATTGGGTCGTTGGGGGCGGTTTTGATATTATTTAAAACTAATAATTGTTTTATTTCTGAGCCAAAGGTGAAAATGTTATTATCGAAATAATAATAGAATGGTTTAACGCCAAATCTATCGCGAGCGCAAAAAAGTTTTTGCGCTTTTGTGTCCCAAATAGCAAAGGCCCACATTCCATTAAATTTTTCAAGGCATTTTTCGCCCCACTTCTCATAAGCGTAAATAATCACCTCTGTGTCGGTTTTAGATTGAAAAGAATATCCGTCCTGTTCAAGTTCTTTCCGCAACTCAAGGTAATTATAAATTTCTCCATTATAAACTATCCAGATGTTACCAGCTCTATTGCTCATCGGCTGATGTCCGGCCAATGATAAATCCAGAATAGACAAACGGCAATGCCCAAGGCCGACATTATCTTTTATAAAATAACCTTCATCGTCCGGTCCGCGATATTTAACAACCTTAACCATGCGCTCTATCTCGTTTTTTCTGATAGGTTCGTAATTTAAATTAACTATTCCTGCTATGCCACACATATTATTTTTTAATTATACTTTTATAAAAATATTTCTCCGTCGTTTTTATTTTTGATCAATTAGAGGGCCCCTTCAACAATCCTTTATAATCAACAAATTGATAACCCTTCTCTTTGCAATAATTAATTAACCAAATATACCAATTTTTATGATAAGGAAACTGATCGCCAAAATAGTTCTGATGAAATAATATAGCTAAATATTTTTTATTCCCCCTCTCTGCCTCCTCAAAAAGCTTAATTGTTGTGTCCCTAACCTGTTCTAAACTTAGGTTACCTCTGGGCCCCAGTAGTCGCCCCTCCATGAGATGGAAAGGAAATTCCGTCATTTCATTAATTTTATATTCTTGATCTAAATCATTAGACAAAATAGTCGTATCAAATAAATATCCCGCCCTAGCTAAATTACCCAAGGTGTCCGGCTTTAATCTTAAATAATGCATTCTGATGCCAAAATCATTTAAACTACTTATACTTTTAAAGTCTTCGTATTCCTTTTTGATTCCCCCATAATCATTAAAGCAGATTCCGTGTACGCCGACATCAAAATTATATTTTTTAATTAATTCAATCGCCCCCCTTGCCCGTTGTAAAGGATAACTTAAGCCCTTACCATTATTAACAGCCACGAAGAAGGTTGGTCTGACACCATTCAATTTATCAAATTCCAAAAGTTCTTCTAAGTTGTTCCAGGCATTTTTTTTAAATAGTCCGATTATTTTTAGTAAAAATGTTTTAAAAGAAATCTTTGTTTTAACCAACTCTAACAATGACCAAATGATATACTTGGGAACAATTAAGTCTTTAAAGATGTGCTCGCGTACGCTTAAATGGTCTATGTCGTGAGAAATAATAATTCTCATAGTTTAGAAGATTTCTCTTTTAAAAAATTTCAAAATTATTTCTAAGGGCAATTTTGCCTTGTTAATTCTATAATAGGGGGTCAATTCACCGCCAAAGTCCCTAAAAAATCGCTCAATCTGCGGTACCATCGAACCGGCAAAGTCAAAATCCTGCAAGCCCAGTTCCTTTGCATATTTTATGGCCTCCCAAAGCGACAAGGCGCTGGCTCCGTGATGTTTATTTTCTTTATCATATCCACCCAATAAATAGTAGGCGCTATGTTTATCATATAAACAAAAACTCGCCGCAATTGGCTTACTGTTTCTGGTGACGGCAAACGCAAAAGAGTTGTTACTGTTGGCGAAATGAAAAAGAATTTTGTCTAAGTAAAATTGATTAATTGTCTTTTTCTGTCTGGAAAATGTTTTCAGAATCATGTACTTAATTAGCGAGAAATCATTAATTCTTTCAACAACCAATTCATCTTTTATGGCCTTATTTAAGTCGTTCCTTCTTTCTTTTGACATATTCTTGAAAATATTTTCGGTACTGGTTCCCAGATTAATAACATAAGTATAATGAGGCACAACTTTAAATTTTCCCCAGACAAAGGGCAGAGTATCTATAATATTTTTATTCAGAAAGAAAGAGACGATGGCATAAGGAAGCCGGTTAACATAATCAGCTAGCAAAATAAGCCCCTCTCTCTGCTTATTTAGGTTATTTGACATTTGAAAAAATGGGCCGATATAATGCGTAAGGGGTGGATTGCGATAAACGTTAAAGCCAAATTTTTGATCCTTATAGAGCGCAAAACCACCAATCAACCTATTATCATTTTCATATATTCCGAACAGTTTCAACCTATTCCCAAAGATATTTAGCCAATCCGGGGTATTAAAAATATTCCCCGCCTCGGTAGCTATTTCAGAATATTTTATTTTGTCTTGTTGGCTTTGTATTTCTTTTATTATCATAAATTTTACTTTAATAGTTTCTCGTAAATTTCTAATAATTTTTTGCCCTCACTCTTCCAATTATACTTTTCCAAGGTCGCTCTTTGACCATTTTCGCCCATCTCCTTCGCTTCTTTCGGGTGCTCTATTAAATATTCAATTGCTTTGGCGATTTCTTTTGAGTCTAAGGGATTGACACAAATCCCGCAATTATTCCCCTCAACAATTTCTCTCCATAAAGGAAAATTAGAGGCAATTACAGGTAGCCCAATGGCCATGTATTCAAATAATTTAACGGGTAAGGATGTTAAGAAGCGCCTTAATGGGTAAAGACAAACAAGACCGATGTCTGCCATGGAAAGCTCTTTATAAACTTCCTGCCGAGGAAGCCATCCCAAAAATTCAACCCGCCTCCATCCTTCCAGTCCCCCAATTTCTTGCTCGAATTTTTTCTCTGAAAATCTTCCCAATAATTTTAGTTTAATATTATATTTAGAATTTACTATTGACAGAGCCTTGATTGTCTCTTTTGTACCCCTAATTATTTCCAGCCCGCCGATATAAATTAAGGTATAATAATTTTTATTCTGGCGGACCTCTTGATTATTCAAAGGCTGTAAATCTGAAATAATGGGATAATTTTTTATATCTATAACATTGTCTTGCTTAAAGTTACTTTCGATGTCGGGCGTCGCCGCAATAATATAATCAAGTTTTTTGGCCGCCCCCTTCTCATATAAATTAAAAAACTTGGCAATCGGCCATCTTATTACTTTAGGCAACCAACTTTTTGATAAAATCTGCCTTGGTACATCCTCGTGAACGTCATAAATTACTCTGACCTGATTTTTTCTTTTTAGCCTTATCGCCCAGGGCAATAATCCAGGATCATGAAAATGGTAAATATCAGATTTTTGTTTTAACGCCAATCTATATATTTTATGCGCTAAAAATAAAATCCGAAAAAATCTATTTTGGGGTTTAGGCAAGGCAATAATTTTTATTCCATCAATCGTCTCGTCCTTGTCGTGTTGAGCGACTAAAGTAACATCGTATCCGTTATCTGCCAATGTTTTCGCCTCTTTGTCAAAAATTCTATCATCAAGGGCTTGATGGGTAGAAGTTAAAATACAGATTTTCTTATTAAACATATTTTCGTTTAAATATCATTAGGCGTCGCCATTGACTTGTTTTGTAGGTTTCTTAGCGCGGCTATAATCCCCGCGGCTAGAACAAAATAAAAAACCGTGTCTTGTCTAACGGCGCTGGTTATAAACAATGACAATATCAATATAATAACAAAATTAACAAAAAGGGCGACTTCTATTATTTTCCAATTCAAGTCTTTTTCGTTTTTAAGGGTTCGCCAATTAAACGACAAAGTCCGGCGAACAAGCCAAATTACTATTAATAACCCCGCCAATCCAATGGTTAAAAAGAAATACAAGGGCGCGTCATGAACATAATTATATTCATAAAGCTGATGGCCTGATCCGTAATATTGATACTTAAAGCCAAAACCATGCCCGAATATCGGCTGTCTCCACGACTGATCCCATACGGCTCGGGCCTCGGCAATGCGATCTAACATAGAACCGTTTTTTAATGAATAAAAATCTTTTAAGACAGAAAAACGAAATATATTTTTTTGTATATACTCATTCGCGTTTTGATAAAAAAGTAAATACAGAAAGCCAAAAATTATAAATACAATAATGGTTAAGGTAACTATGCGAAATAATAATTTTTTTCTTTTTAAAATTCGCAAGGACAGCAATAATAATATAAACATTACTTCCCCCGCCACAAAAACGATGATATAAGAACGCATCAAGCTAATTAATATGCGAAAAAAATAGAGTAAAAGCAAAGGAATCTGAAGCCATTTTATCCAAAAATTCTTAGCAGAAAGAAAAATAGCGATTGAAAGCGGTATGCTAAATATAAAATAAAGAGAAGCATAGTCAGTACCAGCCACCTCTCCCACTACATTAAAACCGCCCATTTTTACGGCGAATAAAATATCTTTTAGACAAATTAGGGCCGCAACTAATAGAAATTCATAAATAAGTAATTTTATTTCTTTTTTAGATTTAAACTCATCCAAGATAACAAAGAATAAAACTAAATTTAAAAATGGATGAATACAAGAAAACCAAACATTAGTACTTATATTATTATAAACGGCCATAATATAAGAGAAAAAACACATTCCCCCAAAAATCATTATGGGGAGGCCGAGGAAAGACCTGGGAATAGAAATTTTGCCTTTTATCAGTTTTTTTAATAACCAGCCGACAAACACGGCAAAAAAGAAAATAATAAAAACGATCTTTGCTTTTGTTAGGCCTTCTGTGCTTTGCGTCAACCCTAATTGTAAAAAGAGTAAAACAAAAATTCCAAATTTTGGATTCAATAATGTTATTAACAAAAGAACAACGCCCACAACAATTATAATAGCCTGAGCGCCGGTAAAACAAACAAGCAACCCCAATAAAAAACTTAACGCTAATAAGAAATGAATCTTCTTACTTTTAAAATTTAGCATTGCGATTTTGTCTATAATTGTGGGCATATGTTCGCCAAGCTAACATAATTAAACGACGTTCCTATCGTTGGGTAGTAAAAATTTGTATCTCCCTATAATTGAGCTCGATAAATAGCATAATCTTCGGTTGATAAAATCATTTTGTAGGCAGAACTATTAATAAAATTGTTAAGGGGGTCATCAGCGGAATAATTTAAATAATAGATTTCGTTTTTCGTAATCGGAATAGTTTTTATCTGTACGGCAATGTCTGGCTGAATACTTTTGTCCTTATAATAGTTGACAATGGATAGGCGATTAATTCTTGGATACCAGGTTGGCGAAAAAAGCCAAACCGTATCGGTCGCCGGACGTAGATGACTAAACAAAAAGCCAGCCGGTAATTCGTCATAGACCACGAGGCGATCATTGACTTTGGCTATGCTTTGTACGTCTTTATATAAATTACTTATATACTCACTTTTCTTGTCGGTGGTATATAGTCCTGCGAAGGGTCCATCATTAACCCTTACATTAAGAGCACTGATCTGATCGTCTCTATAAACCAAAGAGCACTGAAAAACTAAAAGTATAACCACGGTTAAAATTATTGGAAGAGCAGAAAGACCCTCATACACTAAATTTAGTGATTTTTCTTGTGAAGAAATTTTTCTAAATAAAATTATTAGAAAGATGGAGGTCACTAAGCTGGCAGGAAACAGGCCAATGGTAGCATTAAGATATCCGTTTCCGCTGCTCCAAGCGGTTGACATCCCGGCAATAAATGAGGGTAGCCAGATGCCCCAAAACAATTGTTTAACAATTTTTTTGTTCCCAATAAACAATAAAAAATACGGCGCCAATAGGGCAAAATACGAAACGTATCTCATTGGAACACCTATGTCGCCATAGAACATTGGTGCGCTTAAGGGGAGTAAGGGAAAGAATAAAAGGGCATATTTAAAAAATTTCGGCCTTGTTTTGATTCCGATAAAAACTCCCGTTAAAATGATTAAAAACAAGGCTTTATGCGGACAATTGTGCCACAAATCGCTTAACGCTTTTTGAATTTTATTTATTCCTCCACCTTGCACTCCCACTGAATTAATAAAGTCTAGACTAGCTCGCAAATTGTGCCATCCTGCTTTAATAAAAATTGGTGAAAAAATAAGGCCAATCAATAGTAATCCCGAGGCATAGCTCAAAAAACCTTTTATTCTTTTATTTGGTAACAAAAATGAAAAAATAAAAATTAAAAAAATACTGGGGACAAATAATGTCGGATAAGAAATAACGGCCAGGCCCTGGGCGAGGCCAGAAAAAAATAAATAATAATAATTTTTTTTATCTAGGATAATCCACAGTCCCAAGAAACAACTGATGGTAAAAAATCCCATCCCCAGGGTATCATAACTAAGATTGGGTATATTAAAGGGCACAAAAGCAACGACCATTAACGAAACGGCCAGTGCAGCCGATCGCTTCAAAGTATTTTTAAGAGCTAAAAAAATGGAGCCGGCGACCAAAAAAGTAAAAAACAAATAAATATGGCGCATGAACAGTACAATTCCCTTTGTCCCCCCAGCCAAACTGACATATAATTTAACAAAGGGATAGGTAATAAAAGAAAACGTCTGAACTAAATTTAACTCATCTATAAATGGCTTATCCCCAAACACGAAACGATAGGGAAGGGCTACGTAAAATGCTTCATCTGTAAAATCAACGCCGTAGTGAAGGCGCCAATAGGTTAGCAACACAGATATAATGGCCGTCGCGATTATCAATCCTATCAAACAGAAAAAAATAGTTTTTATTATTTTTTCTTTATGATTCATTGCGTTGCTCTAGGTAAAAAAATTTTTAATTTTTCTAATAATTAAATCTTGTTCTTTTTTTAAAAATTCGGGGTAAATAGGCAAAGACAAAACCTCTTGGGCTGCCTTTTCTGCTTCTGGAAAATCTCCCTTTTGATAACCTAAATATTTAAAAGCTGGCTGTAGATGAAGCGGCAAGGGATAGTAGATTTGCGTTGGAATATTTTGTTCTCTTAAAAATTTTTGTAATTCATTCCGCCGTGTCGTGCGAACAGTATATTGATGAAAAACATGATAGACCTGGGATAAAATAAATGGCGTTATAAATTGGCCGGCTTGATTTAATTTCTTAAAGGCTTGATTATATTTTTTTGCATTTTTGATCCTTTGTTTAGTCCATAATTGAAAGTATTTTAGCTTAACCAGCAAAATGACCGCCTGAATAGTATCGAGGCGCGAATTTAAACCAAGGATTAGGTTCAAATATTTATGGCCCGGCGAGGAACCGTGAGTCCGAAGTAGACGAAGTTTTTCGGCTAATCTTTTACTGCTGGTTAAAACCATTCCCGCATCACCGCATGCTCCTAAATTTTTTGAGGGAAAAAAAGACAAACAGGCCAAATCTCCAAAATGACCCGCTGGTTTGCCCTTATATTTCGCGCCGATTGCCTGAGCAGCATCTTCAATTACAAAAAGCTTATATTTTTTGGCAATTTTCATTATAAGGTCCATCTCGGCCGGTTGACCAAAAAGATGAACCGGTATAATAGCTTTGGTTTTTTTGGTGATGGCCGCTTCAATTTTTTTGCTATCAATATTAAATGTTCTCGGGTTAATATCAATAAAAACTGGTTTAGCGCCAAGGAGGGCAATAACCTCGGCGGTGGCAAAAAAAGTAAAGTCAGGCACTAAAACCTCGTCCTTCTCTTTAATGCCCAAAGCCATTAAAGACAAAAGCAACGCGTCTGTGCCAGAATTAACCCCAATAGCATATTTTGCTCCTGTTAATTCAGCAATTTTTTGTTCTAAAAGCCCAACCTCTTTTCCTAGAATAAAATGACCACTCTGCAAAACACCCTGAACAGCTGAATTGATTTCTTCTTTAATTAATCGGTACTGTTTTTGTAGGTCAAAAAATTTAATCATTTATATTTTTGACTTGATTATTTTTTAATTTATATTCTTTTTTGCAGACACTGCACCTAGCCAATCCTTTTTTAAAATTTAATTTATTGCCACACTCACAAACCCAACCGACCAGCTTGGCTGGCACCCCAATCACTAAAGCATAATCGGGCACATTTTTGGTTACCACCGATCCGGCTCCGATCATCGACCAGCGACCAATAACATTACCACAAATTATGGTTGCATTAGCGCCGATAGAGGCGCCTTCATGAACTTTGGTGGGCAACCATCGGCCATACTGGGGATATATTGATTTTGGATATTTAGCCCGTGGATTGGGATCATTGGTAAAAACCACTGATGGCCCAACGAAAACATGATCTACCAATGTCACTAAATCATAAACCGAAACATTGTTTTGTAGTTTAACTCTATTGCCTAAAATAGCCCGACTGCCAATGAAACAGTTCTGGCCAATAATACATTCTTTACCAATTTTAGCGCCGGTCATAATATGACAAAAGTGCCAAATTTTCGTCCCCGCCCCAATATTCTTTAAGTCCCCAACATACGCCGAATCGTGAACATAAATATCTAATTTTGTTTGATGTTTTTTTATCATATTTTATTTTATTAATCTATTTAAGGGGTAAATGAATCTCCTTTTTTCGTTTCGCCGATTGATAAATTGCCTCAACGATTTCTAATGAATTTCTGGCTTTATAGCCATCAATATGTTGATTGGGCCGCCGACAGAAGTAATTAACTATTTCTTGATAAACAAAAACGTGGTTTGGGCAAGACCCCTGATAAAGACCGTTGGCATAAATATTTGGCGCTAAACTAGGCGCCAAGTTGGGCTTTGGCAGATTTTCTACCTCCCAAAGTTCAATTTCATTCAATGCCTGTCCGCCAACCTTAACAGTACCCCTTGAACCGAGAATACTAATTGAGCACTCAAGGTTTCGAGGATAAGTACAAATAGAGAACTCTATTGTTGCATAAGCCTTGTTTTTAAAGTGCAAAATCGCTACCACGGTGTCTTCGGTTTCTATTTTATGAGCAACTCTATCTTTTTTAGCAAAAACAGATTCTACTGGCCCCAATAACCACTGTAGAACGTCAACATAGTGAATCCCTTGGTTTAATAAGCTTCCGCCATCCAATCTTTTTGTGCCACGCCATTCATCGTTGTCAAAATAACTTTGCGGCCTAAACCAGCGTACCACCAAAGCAGCGTTATAAAGACGCCCTAATTTATCAGTCGCAACAATCTGTTTTAAAAATTGTAGAGGCGGATTAAAACGTACCTGCAAAACGGCAAATAATTTTTTTTGTTTCTTTTGAAAGTGTTTTAGCATTCTATCTACCTGTCTTAGGGTAATGCCGAGAGGCTTCTCTAATAATACATACTTACCAGCGCTGGCGGCGGCCATACCCATGGGAACGTGCAATCCATTCGGGGTACAAATCGAAACGACGTCAATATCATTCCTTTTTAATAATTGACGATAGTCAGCATACCAGTCAACTTTATATTTTTTAGCAGCCTCTTTGGCTCGCCCCTCCTTTATATCACAAACAGCCCGCAGCTGAACTTCGGGTAGTTTTTCCATGGCAGCAAAGTGCTGCGCAGAGATGCGGCCGCAACCAATTAAGGCAAAATTAATCTTCTTGGTGGGTTTTTTCATAAAATATAATTCAACCTAAGTTATTAATACATTAACACAAAAACGTTAGCTTGACAAGCCCTAAATAACATTATACCATAACAATATGAATAAACTTTCTGAAAAAATTTGCTTATTAATCATTCATTGGGGAAGCTATTTAATATTATTGCTTCCTCTTTTAGCTTATGATCGTGTGCTTTATCCTTTTATTTTTAGCAAAATGATTGTTTTTCAAATTTTAGTAGAAATCATCCTGGCGGCGTGGCTAATTCTAATCATTTACAAAAAGGATTTTCGTCCCAATTGGCGTCATCCGCTCATTTTAACGTTCCTTATTTTTGTCGGTACACTTATTCTAACCTCACTTGTCGGAGTAAACCCTTATAACTCTTCTTGGTCTAGCCAAGAACGAATGACCGGACTTTTGACTATGCTGCATTTTTGGATTTGGTTTATCATTTTAACTTCAACCTTAAAATCATGGCCAAGCTGGCGTAAGCTCATTTGGACTAGCCTGATGGGATCTTTTCTGGTTGGTTTATATGGCCTCGGACAAAAAATCGGACTAAAAATTCTATTACCAGAACACTCTGGTCAAATGACCTCTACTCTGGGGAACCCTATTTTTTTAGGAACCTATGTTGTACTTAACGCATTCTTGGCGGGATTTATGTGGTTCCGAGAAAAACGACCACTTTATCGCAACGTCATTGTTATCGTTTTGATGTTTAATGTATTGATTGTGCTTTTAGCGGCTAGTCGCGGAGCATTGTTCGCTTTTATTTTAATGGTCTTGTTGTTTTGCGCATATCTTTTATTAACCATTAGAAGGCGACAAACAAAAATATTATTTTTGCTATTTTTTATTGTTTTTTTATTAATTATTGTTGGCAGCATCATTTTTCTCCAAACCCAAACCGGAAAATCATGGATTATCAAGGGCCCATATATCCTACAACGAATAACCTATCTCACCTCTGATATAAAAGCGCGAGCGCTGGCTTGGCAAATCGCCTGGCAGGGATTTAAAGAGCGTCCAATCTTGGGCTGGGGCTGGGAAAATTATAATATTGTCTTTAACAAATATTATCAACCATATTATCTTACCTTTGGGCTAGAGAACACCTGGTTTAGTAAATCGCATAACCAAATCATGGACCTCTTGGCCTTAACTGGTATAATTGGAACGTTGGCCTACCTGATTTTTTATAGTGCGATTTTTTGGCTTATTTTCAAAAAAATTAAAATCATAAAGAAAGACGAGGTTGCACAGAACAAACAAAAAATTTTAGCCCTCGTTGTCTTGGCTTTGTTGTTTTGCGCTTATTTTATCCAGAATTTAACTGCCTTTGATAATCCGGCCCCACTAATCATCTTTTATTTTAGTTTAAGCCTAACTTACTTCATTGTCACAGAGAATGCGGGGACGCCCGAATCAGGCCAGGATTCAAATAAACAACAATTGAGCGCGCCTCAATTCAGAAGAAGGCCGTTACCACTATTTATTATTTTGATTATTATTCTTTTGTCTTGGTCGGTTTATAAATTTAATCTTGAGCCATGGCAACAAAGCCATTTAACCGAACAAGCGGTTACCACCAGTAGAATCAATCTCCTTGAAGGATTAAAACTTTACCGCCAAGCCTTGGCCAAAAATGTCTTTACTAATGCCGAGGCGCGTCTACAATTAACCACAACCCTATCTGAACAAAACAAAAACGATCCGTCTTATCCCGAAGGACTAAAACTCGCCATTGATGAAATGACAAAAAATGTGCATGAAAATCCACTCGATGCCCGTTATTGGCTTTATTTGGGCCAGCTAGACAATCTGGGCGTCAAATATGATAAACAATATCTAGGCCGAGCCGAAGAAGCCCTAAATCAAGCACTCCGGTTATCACCAAAAAGACAACAAATATATTTTGCGCTGGCTCAAAATAAAATTTTGCAAGGGGACCGAAATGGCGCCATTCAAAATGCGCAAACTGCAGTTGCCCTAGACCCTAAGATAGGTTTATCTTACTATCAACTAGGGGTAGTTGAATTTAATACTGAAAATTATCAAGCAACAATCGATGACTTTAAAGCAGCAAATAATCTTAATTATTACTATGATGGGGTTGAGGACCCAACCTTTCCATATCTTTGCCTTTCCACCGCTCAAACTAAACTAAAAAAATATGATAATGCCATTGCCACCATTGATTATGCCATTAATCGGTGGCCAGACAATATCCAACTAATTGTTCAAAAAATTATGATCTATGAGGCAGCCAGCGATTGGAATGCAATCAAAGCCTTTCTTGACCAAGTAAGAATAAGTAATCCTGATTTAGCCGATCAATTACAAACGCAACTTAATGAGCAACTCAAAAACAACAATAATTAACCTTAATTAAATATCAATTATGACTCAAAAGCTAGAAAAGGCTTGTTTATTTATTATAAAATGGGGTAATTATTTAATTCTATTTCTACCTATATTGGTTTATCAACAGGTACTTTATCCTTATATCTTCGGCAAGGTCGTTTTCTTCCACATTATAGTAGAAATTATATTTACTGTCTGGCTCCTTCTCATTATTTATCGTAAAAACTACCGTCCTAATTGGCGTCATCCTTTAGTTTTGACCAACACAATTTTTCTGGCCGCCCTATTTCTCACTGCTATCTTCGGTGTTGATTTCTACCGCTCCTTTTGGTCCAACCAAGAAAGGATGACTGGACTTTTAACCATGATCCATCTTTGGCTCTGGTTTATTATTTTGGGCGGTGTATTCAAAAAATGGTCAGATTGGACTAAATTTATCGGCGTTTCACTGATTTGCTCGGTCCTGGTTGGCCTATATGGACTTGGCCAAAAAATAGGACTAAGATCTTTGTTGCCCAGCACAAACCCAAACCAAATAAATTCAACTCTAGGCAACTCCATTTTTCTGGGCGCCTATGCGATGTTAAACGTCTTCTTGGGCGCCGTATTGTTCCTTAAGTCTAAACAAAGATGGATTAAAATACTAACGACCCTGGTCATGGTTCTTAACGTTGTGGTCATGTTATTGACCTTAGAGAGGGGGGTAATTTTGTCTTTTATTATAGCTGCCTTAATTCTTATTGTTTTTATCGTTATCAAAAGATTGTCGCCCAAAGTTAAATCTTTGGGTATCATAATTTTGATTTTATTATTTGCTGGCATAATAGGCGTCTATATTTATTTCCAGTCTCCGGCCATCAAGTCTATAGAGGATAAGCTGCCCTCTTACTTGCCTCGCTTTTTCGATTTTAAAACCTTGACCAGCGACCTATCTCACCGTACCATTCCTTGGCAAATCGCCTGGCAGGGATTTAAAGAGCGTCCAATCTTGGGCTGGGGCTGGGAAAATTATAATATTGTCTTTAACAAATATTATCAACCAAAAATTTTAGAATGGGGTCTAGGAAATACCTGGTTTGATCAACCACATAATCAGCTTATGGATTTATTGGCCACCTCTGGGATGCTTGGCGCCCTGGCCTATCTATTCTTCTATGGCACGGTTTTGTACCTGCTCATTAAAAAAATAAAAAAAACAGAAATCTTTGCCGAAAAGTTACCGTTTTTAATGCTGATTTTGATGTTCATCGCTTATTTTATCCAGAATTTAACAGTTTTTGACTCTCCAGTACCATTAATTATTTTTTACTTTATTTTAGGGCTGGTTTACTTTCTAAATCAAAACGGTCACGAATGCGTTGACACCGATCACCAATCAATAAAAGATGGACAGTCGAAGGTTCCTCTCCCACTGGCTATATTTGTTTTATTAATTCTTGCTTCCATTATAATTTATCAATTTAACTTAATACCCCTGCAACGATCTAAGCTCGGCCTTATGGCGAGTTCTGCTCTCGACCTCGCGGCAAGCTCCGTGAAGTATAAGAATCTTTTAAATAATGGGCTGGATTTGTTCCAAAAATCATTAACACCAGAAACTTTTGTCGCCCCCGAAGTCCGCCTACTTTTAAGCGTATCCTTAATGTCAATAGATCCGACCGGGGCCGGGATTAATGGAAATGATTTTAATAAAGCTATCAATATGGGTATTGCCGAACTGCAGAAGAATACCATCGAACATCCACGGGATGCCCGTTATTGGCTTTATTTAGCTCAACTTTATAACCTTGAAGCTAATTATGACCCATCTTACTCCCAACTTGCCGAGCGAGCGATTGCCACCGGGCTAACACTGTCACCCAAACGACAACAGTTTTACTTTGAGCTCAGCCGAACCAAAATAAACGAAGGCCGATATCAAGAAGCTGTTGACAGCTCTAAAACTGCCCTGGGTTTTGACGAAAACGCCTCCATGTCACATTATAATTTAGCTATTGTTTATCTAGAGAATAGACCTCTTCAGAATAGCACCTCACCCGAACAGTGGCAAAATAATCCAGCTTCCACAGAAAATTTAGCCCTACAAGAACTCGAGACGGCCACCAGGATAAGTGTCTCTAACGCTGACCAAGAATTTCTTCTAACTATTGCCGACGCCTATGCCAATCTTAATCAATATAACCAGGGCATTACCAATCAATATGATCAAGCGTTAAAAATTATAAATCAAATTATTGACCACCCTTCTTTTCACGAGCAGCCACAACAAATTAAAGCTAATGCCTATACACAGAAAATTATCTATTTAATAAAATTAAATAATATTGACGGCGCCAAAAATACCTTAAATGAATTAGAGACGGTTGATCCTAGGACAGCGCAACAATTAAGAGCTAATTTATCAATCTAAAAATTATGATGAACCTTGCCAAAATAAAAATATTTAGCCAAGAAATGCGCATTCAACAATGGATAAAAAATCTTTTAATTTTCGTCCCGCTTATTTTTGTCAAAGAATTATTTCAAGGCCATCTCTTGTGGATAACTATCATAACTTTTTTAGATTTTTCTTTGGTGGCCAGCAGTGTTTATGTTTTTAATGACCTCTGTGATTTAAAATATGATCAACTTCATCTGCAAAAATCTAGTCGTCCCTTGGCAGCTGGTCAGATTAAACTCCGAGAGGCCAAAATACTATTAATTGTTTTGCTGGCCTTGAGTTTGGGCCTATCACTTATTATTAATTACAAATTATTTTGGCTGTTAATTCTTTATATTCTGCTAAATCTGGCCTACTCGCTCAAACTAAAAAAAATAGCCTTGATTGATCTACTGGTGGTTGCCAGTATGTATTTAATCCGCATCTATGTCGGCGCCACAGCTATTGGCGTGGTCGTCTCTGATTGGCTCTTACTAACCACGCTTTTCGGCGCCCTCTTAATAGTTATTAGCAAAAGGCGGTCAGAGATAACGACCAATGCTGGCGCGGAAACCCGGCCAGTTCTCCTGGAATGTCCCGCCTCACTATTAGACAATTTGTTAATTATCAGTGGCGTAACCACTCTGGTGTTTTACGCTCTGTACACTATGATGCATCCCGGACCGTTTGTCTGGTCTATTTTATTCGTCGTTTATATTTTATTCCGCTATCTTTGGCTAGTTTTGGGTCAAGGAAAAGGCGAAGAGCCGGAACGATTAATCATTCAAGACAAGCCGATTCTTTACGCCTTAATTGCTTGGCTAATTTTTGTCATCCTAACTTTATATTAAAATGATTAAAGCTGTTTTTCATATCCACTCTAAATATTCCCGCGACAGTATTTCATCTTTAGAAAAAATCGCCCGCTTTTGCCAGAAAAAAAATATTCAGGTGGTCTTTTTGGCTGACCATGACAATTTAGCACCCAGCGCGACCATTAACGGCGTACGGATCATCGGTAACGAAGAAATTAAAACCGCTCAAGGCGAAATCATCGCCATTTTTATTAAAGAAAAAATCGCTCCCAGTTTACCCTTAGCCGAAACTATTCAAAAAATTAAAGCCCAGGGCGGATTAGTGGTGATTCCTCATCCTTTTAATAGTTTAATCCGGCGATTAGGTGGCAGAAGAATTTCCTGGCAGAATTTACAAGAAAATTTAACCAACATTGACGCCATTGAAATTTTTAACGCGCGCAATGTTTTGTCGGGCGACAATCAAAAAGCTTTAGAATTCGCCGAACAATACCATAAAACAAAAATCGTGGGCAGTGACGCCCACTTAATCCGTGAGATTGACAATACCTATTTTCTAATGAATGATTTTTCTACTCCGCAAGAATTTCTAGCCAACCTGGCCACGGCCGAATTCCACACCAAAACCGGTTTTATTTTTCACCAATTTTTTACGCTCGGCGTTAGAATAATAAAGAAACGCTTTTTATTAAGACGCTAAGCTCCATAAATACTCTTGAGAAATAAAAATCCTCGTATTTAAGATGCGGGGATTTTTAGAATAAAGAAGGAATTAATACTTTTTGAATAGCTGACCCCACGCAGATTTGAGCCATTGGCGAAAAATCTTTTTGCCTTTGAGCGGCCACCAAAAATAATCATGATAAAAAGCCGAGCCAAAAATAAAAATGTTAACCAGCGGCGTATGAAAAAATAATTTTTGTAATTTTTTTAGCGGCCCAAACCAAATAAACTTGCCACCTCGAGCTACTAAATTATCAGCGGCTTGAAAATGCCAATTAATCGGCGTAATGTCTTCGCCGACAATTTCTATCTCATCGATTTTCCCTGTTCCCAATCCGGCTTCATGCGCTAAGCGAATATATTTGATAGACATCGGGTCAAAGCCCATCATCTTGGCCGCTACGGCATCTACGGCCACTGAGTCGGCGCCGGCTAAAATATAATCCTTAATGAATGGTTTCATGGTGCGTGGGCCAGCGCCGTCGCCGGCTGTCGTGCCGTCCATAATGATAAAAATACCGGCGTGAATTTCTTTTTGAATAGCCAATAAATCAACCAGCACCTCATGAATCCAGGAATGACTATAGTGGCGCTTGGTATTTAAGAGTCCGCCAAAGGCGTTTTTCATAGCTCCGGTTGTGGTGGTGTAAATATGACACTTCATGGTCGGCAGATGAACGATGTTTTTGCCAAAGAAAAAATCCGGTAAATAAATTCCGTGTGGAAAAATTTTATTTAAGGCCAGCATCTTGGCCTTGGGCTGATAAAGGATCCACTTCATGTCACTCGGCCGAAAATTATATTTTACCGGCAGTTGATATTTTTGATAAACCGGCCAAAACTTATTCAAAGTATGACCCTTAAAAGCGTTAGTGACTACTGTTTTATTTTCCACGGCCACCAAATCGCGATAGCCATTTTTTTGTAAACCCAAAATTGTGCCTTCTAACTGCCAGGGCGTAGTATTAGCGCCGGGAAAAGGAAAATGCCAGGAAATGTTGTCCTTCAAAATTGTGGTTTTGGCTGGATTTAAAAAACCTTTCATCTCAGATAGCGACATCAGCCGTTCAATATCGGACAAAACCGTTTCGGGCGAAGTTTTGATAACTGCTACTTTTGATTTCATAATATATATAGTAGTTCATCTCGGGGTTTTAGTAAATAGTTAAAAACAAAAACTCGCAGCAGGGCAATGCCTACTGCGAGCCAAAATCAGTTTAGTAAATTATCCTCGGGTCATAACAAAGAACCTGATAAGCCGACCATAGGAGCTGCACTCCGCAAGGAGCCCATTCGCCATGCCAACGTCCATCTTTCTCGTCCTTATGAAGTATCAATAGCCAATAGAGTCCTGAACGCTCTTTGTATGCTTCAATACCAGTAAGTAAATGCTCACAAGGACACACTAGTCCGTGGGTTAAAATACTTTTCAAATCATCTTCCAGGTCTACCGGGTTACCCCCATCCTTTTTAATGCGCTCGAGCATATCTCGAGCCTTAATATAATTCTCATTTCTGCGGTGACGAACCTTGACCGTGGCAACGGTTATTGGGCCATCGCTAGACAATCTTGGTGGATGGGGATCGCGCACCTGAATCAAACTTGTGGGTAAATCTTTTTTGTTTCCGGGAACTGCCGGCAAACCAAGAATACTCGGAATGTTCATTTGTCCTCCTTGTCAAGAGCGAATTTTTGCTTCTCTTGACGATGAGTAAATTATAAAACATTGTGATTTTCTGTCAAGAGAATATAAAATAAAACCCGCCAATCAAAATGCCGGCCGCGCGATGGCGACCGGCCAATAAACTTATTGCCCCGCCGTAGGATCAATGTCTCCGAATTGACTAAAGTTCGTTCGAAAGCTCCAAAAGTCTTTAGCCCAATCGGTGATAAATCTCGGTGTATGCTCTGGAGCACACCAGAGAAAGAAGAGTATGTGATTATCAGGCACAAATTCGCGCTGTATGTTCAGAGCATACAACACCTTACCTGCATCTCGCAGTCCTAGTTTTCGTATATCCAGAGTAAATATCGTGCGCGCTGGATCCATCTTTTCTGTTTGAATAAGATGTCCCTTCCTTATGGCCATACCCTTCAGAAGAGCCCTTATTTTCGCCAGTGGACCGTTGGCCTCTCGGTCTTTAGGATCTACCGTATACCAAGCCAGTTCCGGAAAATGTTGCCGCAATTCTTGCTCAACAATGCTCTTTATCTGATCGCTGGTGACCGTAAAGATGAAGATACCACCCCTGCCGATGTGTAGGGGAATGCGTCCTATAATATTCCGCCGTAGATCAGATTGCTGATCTGGTGGCAAGCAAGTGACATCTAATTTTGAATCTGGCAAGGTTACCTCCTTTTCTATTTTAATATCTTAACAAATTTTTGATTTTTTGTCAAGGCCGCCATAGACCCTGAGCGAGGCCGAACGGGCAACCCTCAACTAAAAACTTTTACATTTTTGGCTGGTAATTATTTTATTGTTCTGTTATAATGACGATATGAATTTAGCCCAAACTCTGCAGAAAAAAATTGAATTTTTAAAAGCCCTAGCCGTGTTCCTGGGCACCATCGTCGGTGTGGGTATTTTTAGTTTGCCCTATGTGGCCATGAAATCAGGATTTATCATAGTGGTGGGTTATTTTATTTTGGTGGCGATTTTGGCCATTGTTGTCCAATCACTCTTGGGCGAAGTGGCCCGCGATACACACAAAATCGCCCGCATTCCCGGCTATGCCGAAGAATATATTGGGCCCGGTGCTAAAAAACTAGCCTTCGTCATCTCTTCTTTGGGCTTAATGGGCGCGTTGTTGGCCTATTTAATTTTGGGCGGCAATTTTCTTTATGCTTTAATTGGTCCGGTGCTGGGCGGCCCGGTACTAATTTATATTTTACTCTTTTTTGCCGCCGGCGCGCTGATGATTTTTTCCCGCACTAGAAATGTGGCCCGCTTTGAACTAATTATGTTCGTTATTTTTCTGGTGTTATTATTTGTTTTTGTCTGGCAAGGATTACCGCACATTATTTTTAAAAATCTGGCCGGGCTAAATCTCAAATTTATCACTTTTCCTTACGGAGTAATTTTATTTTCGCTTTGGGGCATTGCCTTAGTGCCGGAAGTCAAAGAGATCGTCGAGCGTGACCGCCGCAAACTAAAAGCCGTCATCACTTGGGGCGTAATTATTGCCGCTCTTTGTTATCTGATTTTTATTTTTACCTTTTTGGGGGTCAGCGGGGCAAACACGACCCGTGACGCCATCACCGGATTTTCCAAAAATATCGGCAACGACATCAGCGGCCTTGGCTATTTCTTCGGCTTAGTGACCAGTTTTGCCTCATTTATCGCCCTGGGTATGACTTTAAAAAAAATATTTTGGCTGGATTTCAGTCTGCCGAAAAATTTATCTTGGGCCATCGCTTGTTTAACGCCGCTCATTTTATATTTCTGCGGCTTGAAAAATTTCATTGACATCATCGGCTTAACCGGCGCTTTTATGCTGGGACTCGAAGCGATTATGGTTATTTTCATTTACCGCAGTTTTATCAAAAAAAGATTTTATCAAAATGCGCCCTGGTGGCTCTATCTATTAATAGTATTTTTTATCGCTGGCATGGTGCTGCAATTCATATATTTCTTCACAGTTAAATAATTTTTAGGCCTCAAAAAATCACAAAAGAAAAAGCCCCCGTTCGGGGGCTTTTGTGCACTTAATCCTGCCTGGGGGAATCCCAATAAAGGCAGAAGGTGACAATATCATTATCAAGTGCAGCCGAGGCAATGTGTTCGGGCCGAACATTGTGTTTCTTGAAAAACTTGTCCCGCTCATCCTGCTCCGGATCAAGTTCCGTAGTTATAAGATGAGCTTCGGTCAAACGAAAAATTTTTAAATGCCATAGCTTCAGTTTCTCTTGCTTGGTGAGGCGTGCTTTCAGATGATGCCACGCTTTCAGCCATGACTTCAAAGAAAATGCCTTTAGAACTTCTGGTTGGGTTCGCTTGAGCGGCCTACCATAGATAGTCAAACAAATTCCACTACTCCTGGCTACTGCCTCTAGTTTGGCCACTTTATATTCTCGGGCAAACAAAATAGCTTCAGCCCACTCTTCGGCTAGCTTAAAGCCATTACGACCCACGAGAAGATTACCGATGATGCGTGCGTTCAATCCTCCTCCTTTCTGGTTAGGGTAAATATTATAGCACAAAACGAAAAATTTGTCAAGCCCCAAGTGCTATTCACCCAGAATAATTGACAAAATAATTAAAATAGACTATTGTTAAAAACAAAGGAGGAAAAATGGAGCCTGAGGTTACTGTTTTGCGCCCCCTGACCGTTTGCGACGCATCGGTCGCCATTAGTCCGATTAATACTGTCGTCATTCAGCCCGGCGCCTACATCCTTAAACCGCTGGACTTTACTGATAGCTTAAGGTGGTGGGTAATTGAAGGAACAAAATGGGGCATGTCGCTGAGCGGATGGGAAGCGGCAAAGAAAAAGGGCGAAGTGGCCGAACTGCCGCCGGCTATGCAGCGACCGAAGAAACCCGTCGCCCCAGAGACTAACCTCGCCCCAGAGACATAACGTCATTTGAGGTAGCCGCAGAAATTCTACGACTACCTCTTTTTTTTGAAAAAACCGGCAGGCTCTTGACAAAAAAACAAAATTAAATTATAATCTAAAACAGAAAGGAGGTTACCCAATGAAAAATACAACCCGAGCTGCCGATGTCTTTAAAAAACTGTGGTTTATCTTGATGTTGATGGTGAGTGGATTCATCTTGGTTAAGTCTATCGGGCTAAGTTTCTCTTTGCTGGTCCCTGCCATTGGTTCTGTTTGGGCAATTGTCATTCTAATAGTTGGCGTACTGATGTTGTCTATCGGAGGAGGAGCGATACTGTTGTATATACTTTCAGAGCAAAAGATCGGGGTAATCGAGATTGCCTATCCGTCAAATCTGCTTTTGGGCAGCGTTGGTTTAATCTTCCGCCTAAAAGCATGCATATTAATTTCTGGACTTCTGATGATCCCGGCCGTAGGATGCTTCGTCTTGCTAATAATTGGTGTCGTGGGTATGACCATTGCCATGGAAAAAGATTATGGTGTTTCTTGGAGTGGTTGAGAGGAGCAGTAATCAAAAGAGCGGCGCCCATGTGTCGCTCTTTTTTCATTCATCGTATTGTCTGTATTGACAACTGTAGATGTTTATGTAATCTTAAATAGTAATAAGCCAAAGGAGGTCTCTTGACTGGTCTATCTATTTGCGAAATCACTCGGCGGAATTGGCCAGAAGTACGAAGGGACATTATTCGACTGGATGAAAAAGTGTTTCCTTTAAACCTACAATGGTCGAATAAAAGTTTTATTAGGGTTATTAATGATCCGCGGCATATTGCTCTTATATTAAAATTGAATAATGTAATCATCGGCGATGTTTTTGGTGAACCCATCGAACTAGATAAATGGGTAAAAGAATTAACCGCCGATCCTGATTTTGGAAAAGGAGAGGGCGAGGTTGTTGAATTGTGCAGTATTGTGGTTGATCCTCAATACCAACACCAAGGATGTGGCCACATGTTAGTCCAGGAATTCATTCGTTGGGCCAAGCGACTTGGGTATAAAAAGTTATCTGGATTTTTCCGGGAGGGAGTGTCTTTGCCTTTAATTGAAAAATTCGGCGCCAAAAGAATAAAGCCCTATGAAGATTGGGCAGAGACTGGTGAAACCTACTGGTATGCAAAACTGGACCTGACAGATAAATAACAATTTCTGAAGGGCGGCTTTGATCGCCCTTTTCATTTACCAAAAGACGAGTGTGGTCGCTCGCCCGCTTTTTCCTCTTGACAAAAAGGCGAAATATGTTATAATATTTTTAAACCCCTGAAAGGAGGGCTTTATGAAACCAGTCAGAGGCGCACTCGTCGGTGCTATTGTCGGTGCGTTTATTGCCCTAATCGGCAGCGCCATTCTCCACGCCAGCTCCAGCGGAGCTATATCTGCCATCATCGTCTTAGCTGTCGTCGGCTGGAATATCGGCGGCCGAATCGGCTGGCACCAGTTCAAGGTCGAGAGGTCCTAATCGCAACTCATCCGAGAACCAACAAATCCAAGTGGGCTCTGACCACAATGGTCAGGGCCTCTTTATTTACACAAAAAGACGAGTATCGCTACTCGCCTCTTTTAATTCTGGGGTCCCTTATGCAAGAATGCTGGTCGGTCGGTCGGTAAGGTGGACAGATTAAAAACAGGATTATGCTCTTGACAAAAAGTTAAAATGTGATATTCTGATTTTAGAAAGGAGGGAAACCTTATGTTAAAATGTAGCTGTGGTTGGAAGGGAACCAATCTACGCCCAAATCATGCCAGGAATACTGCTGATTGTCCTGGATGCGGAATGCCTTTTGAGGGGATTCCGCCCCAAGATGCCATTTCAACCTCGCGAGCCGAAGAAGAACATCTTGTCCAGGAGTCTACTGCGGCGACCATGTTTTTTACTGCGATCAGTGCACGAGGAGCATAATGCTCCTCGTTTATTTTTTCCTCAACTTATCCACAGAAAGCAAGTTGACATTTTTTATTTTAATGCTATAATATATTTAACAAAATCATTAGTGTAATGATTACAAACATGTTAATCAAAAAACTAAAATTCATTTTAGGCGGTTGAAATCCAAACGGCTTTTTATGGCTACGAGGAAAACCGCCAATCGCGGTTTTTTGTTTACGACTAAATCCGCCAGCCAGCGGAATAAAAATTGCTCTTTAACAATTTAAGTAAAAAACCCTAACATCAAAATCTCTTTGGTGTAAGGGTAAAAGTTGAAAGCATACAATGTCCTATATTTTGTATTACGGTAAGGGTTTTAAATCCCTTTCCGCTCGTCTTTGCGAGCGGATCGGTTCACGAAGATGAGCCGATAAAAAAATTTAAGCAAGCAAAAAACAATTCGGTTTTTTGTGAGGTAAATAAGAAAAATAGGGCATATGGTGGATGCCTTGGTTACAAGAGGCGACGAAGGACGTAGCAGCCTGCGATAAGCTTCGGTGAGGTGGCAAGCAACCTTTGACCCGAAGATTTCCGAATGGGGAAACCTAATCCGATGTTGTCGGATTGCTCTGACCTTCAAAGTCAGAGAGCAAACCTAGGGAAGTGAAACATCTCAGTACCTAGAGGAAAATATAACAATACATCTTTGTTAAAACTCCGATGTACCCCCACACCAAAATTTTTGGTGTAGGGGTGTATAAGTGTCGCAAGACGTTTATCATTCAGGAGTTTTAGCAAAGAATAATTCCCTTAGTAGTGGCGAGCGAAAAGGGATTAAGCCTAAATCTCATCTTTTTCAAGTAAGTTAAGAGGGTATTTTGCCGAAAGGTGATTTATCTTCCAGCTTACGGCGGCAATAGGGCCTAGTAGAAGGATGAGGTGTTGTGGGATTAGTAATGTTCTAATACCTATTCATTAGAGTAAGTGAAAAATTTTTAAGAAGAAGGGTCTGGAATGGCCTGCCAAAGTGGGTGAAAGCCCCGTATTCAAAAGAAATTTTTTATTTATAATTATTAGTCCCGAGTATCACAGGGCTCGAGGAACCCTGTGTGAATCCGGGAGGACTATCTCCTAAGGCTAAATACTACTTGTAAACCGATAGTGAACTAGTACCGCGAGGGAAAGGTGAAAAGCAGCCCGGTGAGGGCGATGAAATAGTATCTGAAACCATATGCTAACTAAGAGTCGGAGCTCCTCCGCTTTCTGGACCTAAAAAATAAAATTTGTCAGAGGAAAATTATATCTGGTGAAGAATAAAATATTTAGATTCAGAAAGCGGAGGGGTGACGGCGTTCCTATTGAAGAATGAACCAGCGAGTTTTTGACACTAGCATTAGCTTAATCCCGCTTTGCGGGAATAGGCGTAGGGAAACCAAGTCTTAAAAGGGCGACTAGTTAGTGTTGAAAGACCCGAAGCCAGACGAGCTACTCATGAGCAGGATGAGTCCTGACGAAGGTCAGGAGGAGGTCCGAACCCATGCGCTGTGCAACACGTTGGGATGACTTGTGAGTAGGAGTGAAAAGCTAATCGAGTTTGGTGATAGCTGGTTCTCCCCGAAATAGCTTCAGGGCTAGCCTCTTGCTGCAACTTTGAGGGTAGAGCACTGAATGGACTGAGGTGGAGTAATCCTACTCAATCTAACCAAACTCCGAATCTCAAAGCCAAGAGCAAGGGAGTCAGACCGTGGGGGCTAAGCTCCATGCGTCAAAAGGGAAACAGCCCAGATCTCCATCTAAGGTCCCTAAATATAGACTAAGTGTAAAAAGAAGTGAAAACGCTTAGACAACCAGGAGGTTGGCTTAGAAGCAGCCATCCTTTAAAGAAAGCGTAACAGCTCACTGGTCAAGTTTTTTCGCGCTGAAAATTTATCGGGGCTAAGTCTATTACCGAAGATGAGAACTTTGTACTTCATTGTACAAATTGGTAGGGGAGCGTTCTTAGTGCGGCGAAGTCGAACCGTAAGGTTCGGTGGAGCGCTAAGAAGTGAGAATGCTGGTATAAGTAGCAGAAAGACGGGTGAGAATCCCGTCCACCGTAAACCCAAGGTTTCCTGGGCACTGATTATCAACCCAGGGTTAGGCGGTCCTAAGGCGTAGCCGAAAGGCGAAGCTGATGGACAACCGGTTAATATTCCGGTCCTAGAATTAATTTCCAATGGAGTGACACTTTCTCTTATTTCGATCGTGATTTTGGCTAT
>Ga0209777_10001513_pt1 | contig 33269 bp, 39 predicted proteins | sample FrelakmetHBP12HB_FD_187147 | JGI IMG/M metagenome (GOLD analysis project Ga0209777, IMG submission 187147) | Freshwater lake sediment microbial communities from the University of Notre Dame, USA, for methane emissions studies -HBP12 HB (SPAdes)... | ecosystem: Environmental > Aquatic >... | reverse complement strand
AGCAGCGTGCCTTCGACCTGTTAAAAGTCCACTGCCGAGGGTAGCGTACCCAGTAGCCAACCGTCGGCATTGGGCCTATCTCCTGAGTGATCAGTCACTTCCTGCTCATCGAGGTCGGGAACTTCGGACTAAACACCTGCATAGACCCGCGTACACGCACGATAGGCTACCCCACGGGAGAGGCCTACCCGAATGTACTGTTTCCGAACATCGCGGACTCAATACTGGGGTGCTTTGCCACGCGGTACACGCCCGAGGTGCTTTACAGCTACAGGAACGACTATTTCAAGAATGCTCTGCTTGATCACAGTCAGGACCAGACCGCACTGGCGAGAATCGCCCTAACCGATAGCGACTGGTACCGTCGGACACGAGCCATCGCGAGGTTGAAAGACGAGAAGGTACTGGCCTCGATATGGAAGTCAGATCCGAGCGTAGACGTTCGCGAAGCGGCCCGCCGCCGACTGGACGAGATTCAAGCGGGCCGGGCGCACGATTGAGGCTCTTCCTAGGTTGCGGCGATTTTTTTGTTTTTTTCAGATCGCGATACTTCGAGATAGCGCCCGCACAGCCAAGCAGCAAGGGTCGCAATGGATTGACCCGCCCCCCCCATCGAAACGAAGGCCCCCCGGGGGCATCGCCAACGCAGGGAATGCGACATAAGCGTTCACTTTACTGACGATTTTCGGTACAATCAACTCCGGAAAAGAGGGGAATCATGTACCGGAAAGATCACCGCGAAGTGGAGGGAGAGGAGCCTCTCCCGCCCAACTCGGAGGAGCCGATTGATAGGGAGCAAGAGCGTATCAACATCGACCACCTGAAACCGATTCCCGTCCGCTCGCTCCGCATCCCGGATGATAATGACGATCTCTGATGGCGCGTCTGCGGCCTGGCGCCGCGTCCTACTTTCGGACCGCCCTCGGCGCGTCCTGGGCCTTCAGGATGCGGCTGACCGCCATTCCAAACCAACGCTTGCCAGTGGTGCGAGTGCGGAGGCCCTCAGCGTTGAGCCGGTCAGCAATGACATCGTACGCGAGACCCTCGGCCCGCAACGCCATCATCCGTTCAATCGTGGTCTGTTCGCCAGGGTATGCGCCGTATGGCTTCCTTCCCTCGCACCGGCCAGTCTTCGCCTTCATACGGCTGCGGGCAGCGCGGAGCTTCCGGACGATCATCGACTTTTCCCACTCCGCAATCGCCCCCATGAACTGCCGCATCAGCTTTCGGGTTGGATCATCGGACAGCAGGTCCGGTTCGGCGACGCTGATTAGCTGGAAACCGTGCTTCTGAAATTCACCGATGATGCTTTCCTGAATGAGCAGGTCTCGGGCAAGCCGGTCCAGCCGCTCAACGAGCACAGTCCTCACGCTATCGGCCAGCAACGCGATCATCAGATCCGACAGTGCGGGCCGGTCATCTAGGTCCTTCGTGCCGCTCACGCCTTCTTCCCGAAACACCTTCACGATCCGAATGCCGTGCTCCGCAGCGTGGCCCTTGATGGCCGCAAGCTGCCGAGGGAAGCCGTCGCCCTCGATTTGCGCCCTGCCGCTCACCCTGAGGTACGCGAATGCTCTCGTCATGGCTCAATGATCGGGCAAGCAGGTCTGACTGTCAAACTTTTTCTAAAGAATAGGTTATATGATTGAAAACACGGGCATCATACACGATTGCGGGACAACTTCATCCACTCCGGCGCTCGCTTGCGCCCTGCGGGAGGTGAGTGTGAGAGAGGCGATCCCGGCACGCCACTAATCAGGAGAATGCATGACCCGTCCACGTACGCGCCCTATACGCCAGTACCGCAGCGCGTCGCGAGTGCCGCGCGACTGGTTTCGAGAGTGCATAAGTGGGGGCTCGTCCTGTGGTTCTCAGACTACTGAGAGATGACCGCTTCCCTGGACAAAAACTGACCCCTTTTCAGGCCTGCTCCTGTTCTGCTATACTGCCCTAAGTCGTTCAAAATGCTGAGGAACCGTGGGCCTGTGGCGCAGTTGGGAGCGCGCTTCCATGGCATGGAAGAGGTCGTGAGTTCGAATCTCACCAGGTCCACCAAAGAACTCAAAGACTTACAGACCTCCAACCCTGCTCGCCCTCCTCAACTGGGTCCAAACTGGGTCCAAACCCAAACTCATTCGCCACGGTAGCCGTGGTATCCATGGGACGCGTGGTGCGTTGTACTCTCTCTCGCGAGACGGAGACAACATCGTTTTTCCCTATACATGCGGAATCGCCCATTGCCCCCACGGCTCCCATCTGCCGCTGCGATCAAAACCGGTAGCCTTGGTGTTGATGGGGCGGGCTTGCTCTCGTTCTGCGTCTCGCGAGACGCAGACAATCTGCTTCGCAATATCTACCAAGCGGCCCATGGCTCCCATCGCAGCATCGGCGTTTTGAAACAACACGGCAGCGATTTGTTTTTTCCTTGACGCTCCCACCATGCCGTGTTAAGGATTGAGTAGAACGCCTTCGCGGCGTTCTCCCAGAGGCACGCGGGCCTCTCGTAAATCCCGCACCCCCACCACTGAGAGACGGGACTCTCGCAAAACTCCTTCCCTTCCGTACCGTAGTCGAAGTGTGCCCAGATGCAGCGCGAAAAGCAAATCCCCTACTACGCTCCGGATGGAACATCGCTCGGCTTTCGTTCCATCGACGCCGCAAAGCGCCTGATCGAAGGCGGCTACGTGAAGCCTTCCTACGGTCGCAAGGGACACCTGAAGGCGATCTGGCTGCGACAGGAGGACGGCAGTAGTCCTGTCGAGACCCACGCTCGCGGGGGGACCAAGTACAGTTTCCTCGAAAACATGGAGACCGGCCGGTGCTGGAAACTGCGGCGTCTCGACCCGCGCGACGAGGACGGAGTGCGCTTCAGCACGCGCCATGTCTTCTTGCAGGTACTCAAGGACTGCATCGCGGTATGAAATGGCGACGGCCAAAGGGCGGTGGCCGATACATCGCTTGGGCTCGCGGAGCGTTCGCGCGGGCAGCGGGGATCCCTGTGGCTCAGAAGAGCGTTGAGGCATGCAATCAGATGGCCACACACGAACTTTTGGGTCCTTCCGGGCGAGAAACTCCGGCGCGTTGCACGATTGCACGATCTCGCTAGCGTCAGACGTGGAAAGTGGTTGCCACAGGTTGCCAGTGGAATCGATGACCCTCCAGGGCATGGCCAGCCGCATTGAACTCTGGCCGGTCGGCAAGTTGGTGCCGTACGCCCGCAACGCCCGTACTCATTCGGACGCCCAGGTGGCACAGATCGCGGCGAGCATCGCGCAGTTCGGCTTCAACAACCCGATCCTGGTGGACACCAACGCCGGCATCATTGCTGGGCACGGCCGCCTGCTCGCCGCACGCAAGTTGAGGCTCGCTCATGTGCCGGTGGTGGTGCTCGATCACCTGACGGAAACGCAGAAGCGGGCCTACATCCTGGCAGATAACAAGCTGGCCGAGCAGGCGGGATGGGACGACGAACTGCTTCGCGGCGAGTTGGCCGATCTGAAGGACGCCGACCTCGATCTCGAGGTGCTCGGGTTCACTGAAGACGAACTCCGAACGCTCCTCGCTGAGACCGAACCGGCGCCTGCGGAGGCGCCGGGAGCGGAGGAAGAGATCCCCGAGGCGCCCATCGAGCCGGTCACGCGGCTCGATGACGTCTGGATGATCGGAAAACATCGGCTGGTCTGCGGTGACTGCCGCGATCATGCGACGGTCTTGCGATTGTTCGACGGGAAGCAGGCGAACCTGGCGATCACATCGCCGCCGTACGCCACGCAGCGGGAGTACGATCCGGCGAGCGGCTTCAAACCGGTGCCGCCGGACGAGTACAGCGACTGGTACCGCGACACCGCGGCCAATATTGCGGCGATTCTGATCGCGGATGGCTCCTACTTCCTCAACATCAAGGAGCACGCCGACGACGGTGAGCGCAGCCTCTACGTGAAGGACCTCGTCATCGCGCACCGGCGGCAGTGGGGTTGGCGGTTCGTCGACGAATTCTGCTGGCGCAAGACCGATAACGGAGTGCCGGGCGGATGGGGCAATCGCTTCAAGAACGCTTGGGAGCCGGTCTTCCACTTCTGCCGGCAGCCCGACATCAAGTTCCGACCGAAGGCGGTCGGACACGTTTCGGAAGACTGCTTCGATTACTCTCCGAACAACCCGCAGTCGACCTCCGGGAGCGGTTTACTCGGCACGGGAGCTCGTGGGTCGGCCGCGGGCGAGCCGGGCGCCGCAGACGAGGATGGTCGGTTCACCGGAATCGCGCGGCCCAGCAACGTAGTCGAGGTCAAGTCGGAGAGTGGGCAGGGGTCACATTCGGCTCCATTCCCGCGCGCGTTGGTTGAGTTTTTTGTGAAGGCCTTCTCCGACGCCGGGGACATTGTCTTCGATCCATTTCTCGGCAGCGGCACAACTATGGCCGCGGCCCACGTGCTCGGCCGGACCGGCTATGGCCTCGAAATCAGCCCGGCGTACTGCGATGTGATCCTCCGGCGCATGGCCAACCTCGCCGGCGAGGAACCTGTGCTTTCCGGGACCGGAGAGCAGATGGGCGCCGTCGCCGCCGCGCGCGGCGTGCCCATCGAACAGGTGGACAACCCCAGACTTCGTGACGCGCGCCGGATTCAGCATCACGGTCCGGCGCCTTTCTACGGGAGCCGCAAGGCTTCGTAAGTAGTTCAAAAGCGGCTTGGCGTTCCAGGCTGCATGACTCCAAACCCTAACCCCAACCGAAAGGACTTTCCCGTATGGCAGACAGCAATCCCAATCTTTCCCCCTGCGTCACCCACCAGCCGAGCTTGCTGGGTGGCGCCGAAAACATCAAACTGCTCTTCGACGAAGAGCTGGACAACCGGCGCGAAAGCCTGGCGCGGCAGCGCGCCTGGGAAGCGATCTCGCTGGACCTGGCCCAGACCGCCAGTCGGCGCGCGCAGAACGCGGCCACGATCGATCACGCCATCAACGCCGGCGTCGTGTTGTCCGGCCAGGTCGGTACGACCGAGAGCCAGCAGACCGTATCGCCTGCCGGCACGGCAGCCAGCGAAACCACGAAGGGCGCCGTTGCCGCTGCCGGAGCTGGCGAAGCGGTGAGCGCCGAGGCCGTCACCGCCAACGTCGCGAACCTCTTCACGTCCCTGACGCCGGTGATCGCGAGCGCTTTGGCAGCCGCCATCTCGCAGACGATTGCGGCCCTGGTGCCCGTCGTGGTCACCGCTTCGGGCGGTGCCTCGACCCCTTCCCAGACGCAGCCCAAGCCGGCGTAGATCTCCCCATACGGGAGATCCCTGTGCGAGGCGGCCGCGGAATCCTCCGATCCAAAGCCGCCTCCACGGGCTTTCTCGTACAGACCAGAAAGGAAAACACGATGAACTTCTTGCAGATCATTCAAACGATTCTCGCTGTGGCGCCCTCCGGCATTCAGTTGACGCAGGAGGTGGTGGCGCTGGTCCAGGCCATCGAAGCCGCGTTCTCAGCGGGCCAGACTCCGGCGTCGCACCAGCAGGCCGTGTCGTCGGCTCTCGGCGCGCACCTTGCCAAGGCGGCGTAACACTCCCTCCACATGAAGATCGCGCAGGATACAGCCACGGGCCATGCGGGTTCCCAGATCCCCGAGCGTGTCCTGCGCGATCTCGTCGTGGAACGCTGGTCGATCGACCGCCTCATCCCCTACATCCGCAACGCGCGGACGCATACGGACGAGCAGGTGGCACAGGTTGCGGCGTCAATCGCCGAGTTCGGATTCGTGAATCCGATCCTGGTCGGATCGGACAGCGTGATCATTGCCGGCCACGCCCGACTGCTTGCCGCGCGGAAACTCAGATTGACCGAGGTGCCCGTGCTGGTCCTCGGGCATCTCACCGAAACGCAACGCCGCGCGCTCGTGCTCGCGGACAACCGTTTGGCGCTCGACGCCGGATGGGACGAGGAGATGCTGCGGGTGGAGTTGGAATCGCTTCAGGAGGATGGCTTCAATCTCGATATCGTCGGCTTCACCGATGAGGAGATCGAAGACCTGCTGCGCGATCCTGAGCAGGTTGTCGAAGGCAGCACGGACGAAGATGCCGTACCGGAGACACCCGAAACCGCAGTAACCGTGCCCGGCGACGTGTGGGTGCTGGGCGAGCACCGGTTGCTCTGCGGCGACTCGACCCAAATGGAAGCAGTCGAGAAGGTCCTGGCCGGAGGCCTCGCCGACATGGTCTTCACCGATCCACCGTACAACGTGAACTACGGCGCGACGATGAAGGACAAATTGCGCGGCAAGAAGCGGAAGATCGCCAACGACAATCTCGGCGCGGGCTTCGATCAGTTCCTGCGTGATGCCTGCGTCAACATGCTGGCCGTGACCAAGGGCGCGATCTACATCTGCATGTCGTCTTCGGAGTTGCACACGCTGCACCGGGTCTTCACCGAGGCGGGCGGCCACTGGTCCACGTTCGTCATATGGGCGAAGAACACCTTCACGATGGGCCGGTCGGATTATCAACGGCAGTACGAGCCGGTCCTTTACGGCTGGAAGGATGGCACCGACCACTTCTGGTGCGGCGCGCGGGACCAGGGCGACGTATGGTTCATCAAGAAGCCGGTCGCCAACGATCTGCACCCGACGATGAAGCCGGTCGAGTTGGTGGATCGCGCGCTTCGCAACTCCAGCAAGAGCCGGGACACCGTGCTCGATCCGTTCGGCGGATCAGGTTCGACCCTGATCGCGTGCGAGCGGGCGGGCCGCCAGGCTCGGCTGATTGAGATGGAGCCGAAGTACTGCGATGTGATCATCCGGCGCTGGCAGGAGTACAGCGGCAAGCAGGCGCTGCTCGAAAGCGATGGTCGCCCGTTCAAAGACCTGGCGGTGGAGCGGCTGCATCTGGCCGCATGAATCGAACGATGCCGCCGGGAACTGGCGGCGATTGAAGCCGAGATCCGCGCGGGAAACCCGGATCTCCAGGGACTGTGTCTCGCGCTATCGGACTGGTCGACCGAGTTACGAATTCTTGAAGCCCTACCATGGAAGATCAAATTCTTCGAATCGTGATCCCGGCGACTGGCCTCGTCTCCGGTCTGATCGGCGCTTACGTCGGGCTGCAGAACCGGGCGTTGCTCGCCGAGGTCCGCAGGGAGTTGGCGGAACTCGAAAACCGGATCATCGCGCGCATCAACGGAACGTACGTGCGCGCGGCCGAGTGCAGCTTGCGCGAGGAGAACGTCCGAACGCGTTTGGAGCTGCTAATGCAGGAGATTCAGAACAGAAATGCCGCCGGCGATTGAAGCCAGCGGCGGGAGGGGCAGGCGGTTGGTTACGGCATCAGGCGCTTCACTTCGCGGTAGTCGCCTTCGAGTCCCTGTGCCCAGACCACGTAGCTTTCCGGGCAGGCCGGCGTCTTGCCCGTCTCGAGGTCGTGCATCCGTCCGCGCATGTCGCTGGCGGCGATCTCGCGCGCCTCGTCGATGCTCACCACCACTCCGATCGGCAGGTAGTGGCCGTCGCCCAGGTCGGCGATCAGCATCGCGAGTCCAAGCTCGGTGTTGTCCTTGATCTCGATTGCGAATCCGGGCGTTGCGTTTGTCCTGGTCTGTTTGGTGTTTCGTGCCATCGTGTTCATCTCCTTGCATGACGATTCATCACTCCGAAGCCGGGAACGATCAAGCGGAATCTGCGGGAAGAACGAAGAAACCGCCGACCGTGGCGGCCGGCGGCGGGGGCGGGATTGGAGGCAGGCGTGCTACTGGGCGACGTATGCGCGATCGCCATTTTCGCGCTTGATGCTCTCGATCTTGAGGCCCATCTTCTTGGTTAGGCTGCCGGAGATGAACCCGCGGACGCTGTGGGCCTGCCAGTCGGTGGCGGCCATGATCTCCTTGAGGGTGGCACCGCCCGGCTGGCGGACCAACTCCAGGACCTTGGCCTTCTTGCTGCCCTCGCGCGCCCCTTTGGGCGTGGGCGCGCCGGCTGCGGCCTTGGCAGCCTTGCTCGACCTCTTGGCCTTCGGCGCAACGTCGGCGGCCTGGGGCGCGGGGGCGGCGTCCAGGCGTTGGATGGCCTTCCAGATCCGGGCCACCGCGCTCTTGCGGTCCGTGAACTTCTTGACCGGCTTGAGTTCGTCGAAGGGCGTGACGCCGGCGAAGCCGTTCCAGACCTGGATCAGGCGGTCGCCGGGCCAGGTGGCGGCAAGTTTGGCGAGTTCCTTCTCGCTGGCGAAGTGCTCTTGGCCCTCGGGGATCTGCTCGGCGGCAGGGAAGGCCGTGATGTTGTTGTCGGTATCGATGGCAAACAGTCTCATGGTGTCTTTTCTCCTTGGTTAACGAGTCATGCCGGCGAGTTTCCCGTCGGCGGTAATTGAAAGGTCCTTGTAATAGCCGCTTCGGAGGCGAGCCCATCCGAACGGCGTCGAGATTTCGTGGCGGGCGGCGATCCGACTGAGTTTGATCCGGTTGGTGCCGTTCTCAAACTCCCTCTTCAGATGGCCGAAGCGATCGAGCTTCCAACCCTGGCTGGTGGCCCATTTGATCAGTTCGTCCTTGGTGATCATCGCGAACCCATTCATCACTTCGGGCGCGCGAAGAAGCAAGCGGAAAGTTCGAGAAGAAGACCGTGCCTTTGGTGAGCATCCGCGGTTACGCCAAGCATCGCGGCGTGAGCCACACGGCTGTGGAGAAAGCCGTCAAACAGGGCCGGATCCGGACGGTAGATGGCAAGATCGACGTCGAACAGGCGGATCGCGATTGGAATCGCCACAGCAGTCCGGTGAACGCGCCGGGGGGGGCGCCGCGCGCCGCTGCATCGCCCGAGCCGCTGGTTGCCGGGCCCAGCTTCGCCCAGTCACGCGCAGTGCGGGAGGCCTACGAGGCCCGTCTGGCCAAGCTGACCTGGGAAGAACGCGTCAAGAAGCTGATCAACGCGGACGAAGTGCGCGTGTCGGCCTACAACTTCTCGCGCATGATGCGGGACCGCTTACTCAATGTGCCGGATCGCGTGATGGGCGCTGTGCTCGCCGAGATTCGTGCTGCATTGACGGCCGCCGGAGTGGACCTGACTCTGATCGAGGGCCTGAACATGGCGAAGGTCCACGGCATCATACTCGCTGAGATGCGAAACATCCTGGAGGAGTCCGCCGATGAGCTCAGCCAGCGCTGAACAGATCTACTTCGGAGCTGCGGCAGCGGGCATTCGGCCGGATCCTCTGCTCACCATTTCGCAATGGGCCGACAAGTACCGGAAGCTCTCGCAGCGCGCCTCGGCGGAACCGGGGCCGTGGCGCACGGAGCGGACGCCCTACCTGCGCGAGATCATGGACTGCCTTTCGCCGTCCTCGTTGATCGAGCGAGTGGCCTTCATGAAAGGCGCGCAGATCGGCGGAACGGAGTGCGGCAACAACTGGATGGGGTACGTGATCCACCAGGCTCCCGGCCCGATGATGTCGGTGCAGCCGACCGTCGAGATGGCCAAGCGCAACTCGAAGCAGCGCATCGAGCCGCTGATCGAGGAGTCGGATGTACTGCGGAAGCTCGTCCGCGATCCCCGGTCGCGCGATTCCGGTAACACGGTCCTGTCGAAGGATTTTCCCGGTGGCGTACTGGTGATGACCGGCGCGAACAGCGCGGTCGGTCTGCGGTCAATGGCGGCGCGGTATCTGTTCCTCGACGAGGTTGACGCCTATCCAGGCGACGTGGAAGGCGAGGGCGACCCGATCACGCTGGCGATGGCCCGCACGCGGACGTTCGCGCGCCGCAAAGTGTTTCTGGTCTCGACACCAAAGATCACCGGCATGAGCCGGATCGAGTCGGCGTATGAGGAGAGCGACCAGCGAAAGTACTGGGTGCCATGCCCGACCTGCCGCGAGTTCCAGATCCTGAAGTTCGCGCAGCTTCGTTGGCCGAAGGGCGATCCGCAGAGCGCCGCTTATGTCTGCGAGCACTGCGGCCAGGAGATTCGCAACCACCAGAAGCAGTCGATGCTGGCGCGCGGCGAGTGGCGCGCTGGAGCCAAGGGCGACGGTAGGACGGCAGGCTTCCATATCTCCAGCCTGTACAGTCCGGTTGGTTGGTTTTCGTGGGGCGACGCCGCAAAGCAGTTCGAACAGGCGCAGAAGAATTCATCGCTGCTCCAGGTCTTCGTCAACACCGTGCTCGGCGAGACGTGGACGATGCTGGGCGAGGCGCCCGATTGGAAAGTGCTCTACGACCGGCGCGAGGATTTGAAGATCGGAATCATTCCGCGCGGCGGACTGTTCCTAACGGCTGGTGCGGACGTCCAGAAGGATCGCATCGAGGTTGAGATCGTAGCGTGGGGACGCGGGAAGGAATCGTGGTCCGTCGATTATCGGGTACTCGAGGGCGACACCTCGCGCCCGCAGGTCTGGGAGAAGCTCACGGGGCTGCTGAATGAGACGTTCACGAGCGCCAGCGGTCTCGAAGTGCCGATCACACAGCTCTCGGTGGATTCCGGGTACGCCGCGACGGAGGTCTACCAGTGGGCCAGAAGACAGGGCCATCGCGTGGTCGTGATCAAGGGCGACTCGCGCGCGGCGGCGCTCCTGGGCAACCCCGCGCCGATTGAAATCGGCCCACTGGGCGCGAAGATCAAGCGGGGCGTGAAGGTCTGGCCGGTCAACTCCGGCATGGCGAAGGAGGAGTTGTACCGCTGGCTGCGGCTGGAGCGGCCAACTGACGAGGATCTGGAGAAGGGCGTTTCGTTCGCACCCGGCTACTGCCACTTCCCGCGATACAGCGAGGAGTACTTCAAGCAGATCACCGCCGAGCAACTGGTCACGAAGATCGTGAAGGGCTACCGGCGTCACGAGTGGCAGAAGATGCGCGAACGCAACGAAGCCCTGGATTGCAGGGTATACGCGCGCGCGGCAGCCAGCAGGATCGGGCTGGATCGCTACCAGGAGAAACACTGGCAGGCGATTGAAGACCGCATGGGAGTACCGAAGACTCCGGAGAAACCAACTCCTACTGCTCCGGCCGCACCAGCGGGATCGCGTCCGCAACCACAACCGCGCCAGCCCAGGCGTCGGACGTGGGGCAGGTTCTGAAAGAAGGAAGAGCGATGGCTTACACGCAGACTCACTTGGATGCGCTGCAAGAGGCGCTGGCCTCCGGCACGCTGACCGTCACCTTCGAGGGTCGAAGTATGACCTACCGTTCCGTCCAGGAATTGCAGCGGGCGATTGCCGTCGTGCAGAGTTCTCTCAACCAGCAGTCCGGTAAGCGCGTTCGGCAGTACCAACTGTCGGGGAGCAAGGGCTTCTAACTTCGTGTTCAACCTGAATTCATTTTTGACCCGCTTCAAGCGGGGAGGGACCGGTGCGCCTGCGCAGCCTCCCACGCGGCGCGCGAGTGGTTCGCCGTACGAGGGAGCCACGGCTGGCCGACGGCTGGGGACCTGGGTCACGACGCGCGACGCCATCAACTCCGTGTGGTATCAGAGCGCGGATCAGTTGGTGGCGCGTTCCCGCGACATCATCCGCAAGGACGGGTGGGCATCAAAAGCGGTGGACGAATGGGTGTGCAACGCCATCGGCACCGGCATCAAGCCGCAATCAATGCACCCGAAGCTGGCGGTCAAGGAGAAGCTGCAGGCGTTGTGGTCGCTGTGGGCAAACGAAGCGGACGCCGCCGGGATGACCGATATTTACGGCCTTCAGGCGCTCGCGTTCCGGTCGATGGTTGAGGGCGGCGAGTGCTTCGCGCGCAGGCACGACCGCGACCTCCGCGAAGGCTTGAGCGTGCCGCTTCAGTTCCAGTTGATCGAAGCGGAGCAGTTGCCGTTCTACCTGGCGCGGCCCACGCCGAACACGCCGCTGGGGAACGTGGTGCGAGCGTCAATCGAGTTCGATCCGTCCGGTCGCCGCACGGCTTACTACTTCTACAAGCAGCATCCGGGTGAGCGGATCTTCTTCCCCACCGACCTGGAACTCATGCGAGTGCCGGCCGCGGAGGTCATGCATCTGTTCCGGTCGCTTCGGCCCGGCCAGTTGCGGGGCGTGCCGTGGATGGCGAACGCGCTGGTGCGGCTGTGGGAACTGGACCAGTACGACGACGCGGAACTGCTGCGGAAGAAGTTCGCCGCGATGATGATGGGATTCATCACGCGCCAGAATCCGGACGATGCGTTCTTCCCCAACGCTGCGCCGCAGGAGACGACAGACGCCGGAGGCGTGGCTGGCACTGGCGATCCGGGCGTGGCGGTGGCGCAACTCGAAGCGGGCACCATGACGGAACTGGAGCCCGGCGAGGATGTGAAATTCAGCGAGCCTGCCGACGTGGGCGGGAACTACGAGTCGTTCGAACGCATGCAGTTGCTCCGCATCGCGGCGGGACTGGGACTGCCGTACGACATGCTGACGGGCGACCTGTCGAAGACCAGTTATTCGTCGATCCGGGCGGGCATCCTCTCCTTCCGGCGGCTGTGCGAGCAGATCCAGTTCGGCGTCTTCATCTACCAGTTCTGCCGTCCGACCTGGCGCGCCTTCGTCGAGCAGGCGGTCCTGGCGGGGAAACTCGACGCCCGCGATTATGTGGCCAACCGGGATGACTACCTGGCGGTCGAGTGGCACACGCCGAAGTGGGCCTGGGTCGATCCGGAGAAAGACGTAAAGGCCGAGATCATGGCGATCCGCGCTGGCCTGAAGGCGCGTAGCATGTCCGTCAACGAAACGGGGCTGGACGAGGAAGAGGTGGACGCGCAGATCGCCCGCGACAACGAGCGCGCAGACCGCCTGGGCCTGGTGCTGGACTCTGATCCGAGGAAAACCGATGCGCGCGGCCAGGCGGCGAACGTGCTCGAAACGGGCGACGGTGGCGAGAGCGTGGATAGCGGCGCGCCCGCGGATTCGAAACCGGAACCGCCCAAGCCGAAGCGCAAGGAGCCTAAGAAATGAAAGCGAACTATCTCCCGCACCTTGCGGGACGGGTCTTCGGCGTTCCGCTGCTGATCCAGCCGCAGAAGTTGAGCGTCATCCTTCAGGCCATCGGTCCGCGTCTCGGGATGGGCCCAGCGGAGATCGAGGGACTGGGCGCGCCGGTGCTCGCGCGGATGCCCATCGACGACGAGGACGACGCCGATGAGATGGACGACGCGGCACGGAGTCAGAAGCCGTATCTGGTGACGCCGGAAGGCGTCGCTGTCATCGGCGTCTCCGGGACGCTCGTGAAGAAGGCCAGTTGGCTGGATGCGGCTTCGGGGATGCAGTCTTACGAGAGCATCCGCGCGGACTTCCAGGATGCGGTGCGCGACCCGCGCATTCAAGGCATCCTCCTCGACGTGGACTCGCCTGGCGGCGAGGTCGGTGGGCTGTTCGACCTTGCGGACGAAATCTACGGCGCGTGGGCGGAAAAGCCGTGCTTCGCCATCGCGGACGACGACGCGTTCTCTGCAGCGTACGCCATCGCCAGCAGTGCGCAACGCCTATTTGTAACTCGCACCGGTGGCGTGGGCAGCGTTGGCGTGATCGCGTTGCACCTGGATCAGTCGGGCTTCGATGAGAAGGTTGGTCGGAAGTACACCGCGATCTACGCGGGCGCCAGAAAGAACGATTTCAACCCGCACGAGGCGCTGTCCGGTGCGGCGAAGGACGAACTGCAATCCGAAATCGACCGCCTCTACGACATGTTCGTGGGAACGGTCGCGCGCAACCGGGAGATGAAACCGGCGTTGGTCCGCAATACCGAGGCTGGCCTGTACTACGCGGAGAAGGCCATCAGCGCTGGCTTCGCGGATCAGGTTGGAACTTTTGACGATGCGCTAAATGCCGTTCTCGAAGCGGCGACGGCGCGCAAACAAGCTCGCGTGGCGGCGTCTGCCGCAACGCAGATCCCCAAAGGAGAAACAACGATGAGTCAGCAAGTCGAAACGAAGACGGCAGACGCCCCCGCTTTACCGCTGGTGCCCGCCGAAGTGAAACCCCCGGAATCGCCCGCGCCCGCCGCCGCCCTGGCGGTGGTTGACGCCGCAGCAGTCGAGACCCGGTTGCGCGCGGAGTACGAGGAGATCGCTGTGCTTTGCACTCTCTCCGGCCATCCCGAACTGGCCGCGGAAATGATCGCGAGCAAAAAGACGGTGGCGCAGGTTCGCGAGCACCTGCTTGCGCTCAAGGCACAGGAGTCGCAGCGGACGGCGGTGCAGTCGCATGTGCAGGGCAGCCCGACCGGCGCGGAAGCGCAGTTGAACGCCGCCGCGCAGCAACTCGCCGCCAGCCGAAGCATCCCATTCGCGCAGGCTTACGTGGAGGCCATGAAACTCCACCCCGAGCTTTACCAGCAGTACCTCGCTGAGAAGTCGGCCCCGGTGCGGGCGAATTAGGGCGGCGGAGCTTATCCAAAGGAAAAGGAGCAATCGATCATGGCTTTCGAAGTCAATTTGCAAACGATCTCGGTCCCGGCGAGCGCCGACCTGTCCACGAAGCAGTTTCTGTTTGGGACGATCAACGCCAGCGGGCAGGTGGCGGTAACCGGCGCGGGCCTCGCGTCGGATGGCGTCATCGCACTCGGTCCCAGCGCGCAGGGCCGCCCCTGCGGACTGGCGTCCTTCCCCGGTCAGATCGCGCGGGTGATGGCAGGCGCGTCCTTCGCCAATGGCGCGCTGCTCGAAGTGGACAGCAATGGAAAGGCGGTCACCCAATCCTCGGGCAAGATCGTCGCAAAGGCGCTGGCAGCAGCGGGCGCGGCCGGCGACATCGTCCCGGCACTGCTGATCCTGATGCGGTAGCAGGCAACTCAGAAAAGGAGCAATGAACAACCATGTATACGCCGACTCCCGGTGACGTCCACGTCAATACGCCGCTGACCCAGATCAGCATCGCGTATCTCCAGAACCAGACGGAGTTTGTGGCCGCGCAAGTCTGCCCCATCATTCCGGTGACCAAGCAGAGCGACCGCTACTACGTCTACAATCGCGGCGACTTCTTCCGCGATCAAATGCAACGCCGCGCGCCCGGCACTCCGGCCGCGAGCGTTGGCTACCGCCTCGACAATACGCCGACTTACTTCGCAGACGTGTGGGCCGAAGCGAAGCCGATTCCGGACCAGTTGCGCGGTAACGCCGATGCCGTGCTGAACATGGACCGCGATGCGACGGAGTTTCTGTCACGGCAGGCTCTCATTCGGCGTGAGAAGATCTTCGCCGCCAACCTGTTCACGACAGGTAAGTGGGGCACCGACATGACGGGTGTCGCATCCGGCCCGAGTGGTAGCCAGTTTCTGCAGTGGAACGATGGCGCATCGACCCCCATCGAAGATGTTCGCGCCGGCAAACTGGCCATCAAGCAGGCTACCGGCTACCCCGCCAACACGCTGGTGTTGTCCGAGCCGGTCTGGTTGAAGCTCGTCGACCATCCGGATCTGGTGGACCGCGTGAAGTACGGCCAGACGGCGGGCCGCCCTGCCACGGTGAGCCGCGAAGCGCTGGCCGCGATTCTCGAACTGGACCGCATTCTCGTGATGGGCAGCATCGAGAACACGGCGGCTGAAGGTCAGACCGCCGCGCACTCCTTCATCGGCGGCAAGAGCGCGCTGCTCTGCAACGTCGCGCCCAGCCCCGGCCTGCTCACGCCTTCGGCTGCGTACACCTTCTCATGGACCGGCTACCTCGGCGCTGGGAACGAAGGCAACCGCATCAAACGGTACCGCTGGGAGATCATCGCCAGCGACATCGTCGAAATCGAGATGGCATTCGACTCCAAGCTCATCGCTCCGGAGCTCGGGTACTTCTTCACCAGCGCGATTGCGTAAAGGAGGTTGATCGATGGGCTACAAGTCACTGCCGAAGTTCGACCCCTCAGCCCGATTCCTGGCTACCGCGCGCCTGCCAGTGCTCAACGGCATCCCCATGAAACCCGGGGAGGCGATGCCACCTGTTCCGGTGGAGCCGGGAGCGGCGCGCGCATACCTGCGACTGCTTCGGCAGTTGTACGAACTGCGGAGGGTCACCATGGTCGATCAACCCAGTGTTCCTTCCGTGAAAACCAAACCTGCCGGCACTTCCGGCAAAGGAGATACCAAATGGCGAAGCAAGTCTTGACGATCTCCGACATCTCGCCGTCGGGGAACTTGAAAAAGGGCGTGATTCAACTTTCGATCACCGAGGCGCGAATCATCGCCTCCAACGATATCGGCGTGAAGGGCGCGACCGACGGCGGCACTGCCTCCAAGGACACCGACCCTATCCTCGAACGCACGAACGGAGCAACCGACAAGTCTCTGCGTCTGTCCTGGGCCTCTGCGTCGGTGATCGAGGTCCAGATGCCACCGGTCGCGTATCCCCCTGATCTGGACGACGCCCAGCCCATCGTGGTGAACATCCTGGCGGCCATGAAAGCCGGTTCGGTGGATGCGCCGGTCATCACCGTGTCGGCGTGGGAGGGCGTTGGGGACACGAACATGGGCGGCGACACCGCGGCTCTGAGTACCGCCCCGCAGAAGCTCACGGTCACGCTGGCCGGAGCCGATGTCGGCGCGTATCCGAAGTTCCTGACCATAGGACTCAAGCCCGGCACGCATGCGACCGCGTCCAACGACGCCTACGTTTATGCGGTCTGGCTGGAGTACACCCGGAAGGCGTGATGTCAGCGTTCTCGGCGCTCAACGCGGCGTGCCTCAAAACCTTCGGGACCCCGGTCTCTTACCAGCAGGGAGGGGGTGCTCCGTTTGCGATCACCGGCATCTTGCAGAAGGACTCCGAGGAGGAGCGCCGCCAGGATGGAGCGTACGCTCGCTTGTTCGTCGATCTCGCCGCCTTCCCAACGCGGCCGGACAAGGGAGACTTCGCCACGGTCAATGGGACGGCGTACACCGTCTTTGATGTCGAGATCGATCCCGCCGGCGCGGGTTTGCTCTCACTCAAGAAGCATGGGTAGGCCATCATGCCATCCGTTCGTGTCTATCAGAAAAAGCAGATCCGGCTGGACCGGCTGGGCTTCCGGCAGACCCAGATGTTCAAGGTCGGCAACGTCGGCGTCGCGGCGGTGAAAAGTCGCCTGGCGGCGGCGCAGGGTCCGACCGATTCGTCCGCGAAACCCCTCACCAAGCGATACGCCATCTGGAAAACCAAGATCGGAAAGGGCAACCGCCGGAACCTGATGCTCACCGGCGACATGCTTCGCAACTTCCAGGTGCGGACCGTGAGCGAGAACAAAGCGAAAGCCAGCACGTCGACCCGGAAGGACCGGATCAAGGCGTGGATCACCAACAAGATCGAGCCGTGGATCACGTTCTCGCCGAGGAATAGGAACGCCGTGCTCAACGCCATGAATCGCATTCTCCAGGAGTCGAAGGCGCGACTTTTGGTGGAGAAGTCCCTCGGCGGTAAGCAACTATGATCGACGCTTCTGAGATCGTCAACAACTTGGTCGCGATGCTGCGCGACGTGCCCGCCCTGGTTGCGGAGGTGAGCAACGACGCCACCCGGATCTATGCGTACCACGACTCGTATCCGAAGAACGTGAGCCTCGCGCACGTGCTACACCAGATGGCGTCGCCGTCGATCATGGTCGTCTGGCAGGGCACGCAGCCCGGCTCGTTCGGTGGCGTCGATGTGTGGAAGCACCAGATCACGCTCTTCCTGCGCGCAAAAGAAGAGACGACCACAGGGACCGCGTACTACCGGCTCTTCCGATTGATCACGAAGGGGATTCCGACCGCGACGGGCATCGTGCTCGAAAACGCCACGGTTCATCCCTCCTGCTATCCGATGGACCTGCCCATGATCCAGCGGCAGACCGATGCGGAGGGATTGGACTACTTCGAGGTTCCGCTTTCATTTACGGAGATTGGAGACGACTGATGGACAAGGTATGGATGACGCCTCCGTTCGGCGCGGGCGAGCCGAAAGAGGTCGATGCGACGCCCGAGGTGCTGGGCCCGCTCATGGTCGCTGGCTGGAGCCAGTGCGAGCCGCCCGCCAAGAACCAGGAGGTAACGACGCATGTCGACGACTAGATTGCAGGAAGTACAAATCTGCTTCGGCTTTGGCAAGCAGGCCGATATCGCGACCGCCAATCTGGTCGCGGCGATGTGGCGCCTGAAAAAGCTCAACGCCCAACTCGCGACTCCAAAACTCAACACCGAGAACGACGTCGCGGAGTACGGCAAAGGCCACGAGTTCGCGACGACCACGTTCAAGACCTCCTGGGACATCGCCGGCACGCTCGAAAAGTACCTAAGCGCGGAGATGGCGGCGTGGGCGATGTGCTTCGGCTTGGGCAAGGTAGTGAAGTCGGGATCAACACCGAACTTCATCTACACCTGCACTCCTCTGATCCCGTCGAACGGCGACGCCACGGAACTCCCGTATTTCTCGTTCGTCGAGCAGATCCGCCCGGGTGCGGGGGTGGTCCTCGACCGCATGGAGGTCGGGTGCGGCGTCGAGGCATGGACCATCATGGTTGGCTCCGGTCCGGGCCGCGCCAACAGCAAAATCACCGTCGAGTTCCACGGCAGCGGGAAGCTCACGGAGCCTTCCGCCATCTCCATGCCGGCCGCGACGGTTGAGAAGCTCCTGCCGTCCGCGTCGTTGGCGCTCGCGATCAACGGCGTCGACTATGTGACGAATAAGAACATCGTGTCCCTCGAAACGTCCTGGAAGAACAACATCAAAATGGATGCTGGCTTCTTCCCCGGCTCCGGGTTCCAGACGCCTGGCGACGCCACAACTGGCGCGGTTCGCGGCAGGCTGGAATTCGGCGACCGGCAGGGCACCCTCAAGTTCACCGCGCGCTTCGATAACAACTCGACGGAGTTGACGAAGCTCAAGGCGCAGACCACCGGCACGGCGACCATTGTGCTCCAGTTTGATGCGAATAACTCGCTGTCGATCACGTGGCAGAAGGTCTCGTTCGCCACTGCGGAAGTGGGCGAGACGGATCAGTTCGTTACGGTCGCTGTGGAATGTACGCCGATCTATGACGCGACAAACGGAATTATCACGGCGGTCGCGAAGTGCGGCGTAGATGGCATTTGCCAATAGAGAGGATCAAACCAATGGAAACCCCAGTCTTTGACGCGAGCAGGCCGATTGCAATCAACCTGCGGACTCCGGGCGGCGTGAAAACCGTTCGAGTCCGCTTTCCGTCCGACGACGAATGGATCGCCCGCCAGCGACGCCGCAAGGTCCTGGTCAAGCAGTTAGGGCGCGGCATCTCCGAGACGACCGTCGCCAACGGCGAGAATGTGGATGCCGCGCTCGCGGCCAAGATCCGCGACGGCGAGGAGCCGGAGATCGATCCCTTCGAGGCCATGAAGCTCGTCGAGCAGTTGAGCCTGGCGGAAGTGGACGACGTGCTTCCGGATGGCGACTCGTTCAAGGTCACGCTCCGGGTCCTGGGCGCGACCACGGTCCACCTGTTGAAGATGCCCTCGGCCAAGGACGTGTTCGAGTACCGGCGCGGCTTCGCGCGGTTGCTCGATATGCCGTTTGGCCGGCAGGAGGTGACCATCAATATCGCGTCCGCTGCGGCGCTCTACAAGAAGCTCGTCACCGCTGCCGAAGGGTACGTGGGCGAAGCGCCAATCATCCACCAGGCGGTGGCGCTCAAGGCGGCTATCGACGCGATGGACACTGCGTTCGCGGAGGACCGCGACGCGAGTTTTTAGGCGGGGAGTGGCCGGATGATCCGTCGTTCCGCTTCCTGGTGCATTGGGCGCTACGCCGGGAGGAACTGTGCGATCCCGGCCTGTGCCCCGATGCGCCGGAGGAAGACGATCAGCGCTGCGACCACTGCCCGCTGGACCGACTGGACGCCGCCCAATGCGCCGAGAAGGGGCTGCTCATCCGACGCGCGCTCGATCTGATGGGCGCACTCAAGTTGGGCGTCCACATCGGCCTTGACGAGATTCGCGCCGACGAGTCTTGCGCAATGCCGATCATCGCCGAGGAGCGGGATCTGCTGGAGCGGGAGAAGATACCCGGTGCGCGCGGGGCTAACTGAACAGGTAGACGACCTTGACGAGTGACGTCCGATAGATGGACTTCCGGGGCGTTTCGGTCGTGATGAATTCATCGGCTCTTAACAAGTGCGCGGCCGCAAGGTGGATTGAATCCATGGCGTTCACGCCCGACTTGGCCGATTCACGGCTGGCACGTTCCAGAACCAATCGCACATCGTTGAACATGACGGCACGTTGAAAATACTCTCGGTAGAACCGGTATTCCTGGTGTCTTTTGTTGAATAGCGCCTTGGGGCACACCTCATGCCTCACGAAAGGGCTGCTCAGGAAAACTCTGTCGGGATCTTTCAGCACGGCCAGAGCGGGTGCCTTTAGTTCCGGTCGAGCGTTGTAGGCAGCAATGAGAACGCCGCTATCCAGAAAGGTCCGAGTCAGGCGGGCAGGCACTACCGCAGGCCTCGACGCTCCGCAATCTCACGCTCAAGTTCGCGGCGATTCAAAAGCTTGCCGCCAGAGGTCTCATACTTGTCGGCCAGTTTCTGCAGGACTCGGCCAAGCTCGGAAACCCTTTCCCCGCGCGCACTGCTGTTCCTACGGGTGCTTGGTTTACGCGTGACCTTCGCCATGCCTCTATTTTGACGCGAAATGGCCTCCGATAACAAGCTCGAACTCGTCGTCGAGGTGGACGTCAACAAGGCGAACGCCTCGATCAAGAGCATCAACACCGGCTTGTCCAGCATGGAGCAGGCGGCGGGGAAAGCCGCGCGGGGCGCGTCTGCCGGCATCGACGGGTTCACCGTCAGCATGGTGAAGGGCTCGACGGCAGGCAACCTGCTCGCGGGCTCGAACGAGAAGGCGCTGGATTGGGCCAAGGAGTGGACGCTCGGTGCGGCGCAGTACGCCGCCCATACCGACAAGATGAGCATGTCGATGACGGCCCTCGCGAAGGCCCATGGCGTGAGCGCGGAGGCCTCGAACCGGGCGGTGGAAGCGGTCAAAAAGGCCGGCTTCGGAACGCAGGACGCGATCCACGCCGCCGACCGCCTCATGGTCGCGGACATGAACCTGTCGAAAGCGGAGAAACTGGCGAAGGTTGCCAAGGACGCCGCCGCCATCGAGAACATCACGCCCGGCGAGGCGCTGGAGAAACTGCTCATGGCGAGCGAGAAGTTCGGTGGGCCCTTGGGCGCGGCCATCGGCGCGGGCGTCGGGTTCGTGGCTGGCGTGGTGCGCCTGTTTGTGAAGGGAGCGACGGAGAAAGCGCGCCGGAAAATCAAGGATCTGTACGGAGTGGATATCTCCGACAAGGGTGTCCTGCAGCAGATCGTGGACATGGCCAAATCCGGCTTCGGCGGCAACCTCGACATGGCGATCCGCTCGCCCCAGATCCGCGACCTGATCCAGTTGTATGCCATGACCACCGGCCAGAAGACGACCGGCATGCCTGGCACTGTAACGCCCCTGTCGCTGGTGGAGACGGGCGGGTCGCTGTTCCAGTCGCCGCAGTACAACAATGGCACCCCGCTCCCCGGTCTGGGTGGCCTACCGGGACTCGACCAGATCGGCGCCGGCACGCCGTCCGGCGGGGGGCTGGTGATTCAACTCGACGGCCCCGCCACGACAGCGCTGCTCCAGGGCCAGGCTGTCCAGGCGATCACCAACAACCCGCGCCTGGTACAGAGCGCGTCGATGGCCGCGACGAAATCGAGCGCGAACCGGCGCGAACTTACCAGCCTTCAGTTGAGTCCTGGAACGATTGTCAGTTAGGAAAAAGGAGGAAGCGGGTAGCCCACATCTGGCGGGGCAGATCGTTGGCGTGGTTCTACGATGCTTCCCGCTCCAGCCCCAGTTTCACTTTCCCGTCGGGGAACACGGCGTACATTTCCAGCCGTCCGCCCATCGCTTCAACGAAGTTTTCGAGCGTGCTGAGGTAGATGTCCGTGCGTTGCTCCAGTTGCGAAACCGCGGCTTGCGTCATATCCAGGGTCTTCGCGAGTTGTTGCTGCGTCAGGTGGCGGGCGGCGCGCAGTTCATGCAGCGGCATCTCTCTGAGATCCTGGTCGGCGAGGCGTCGGGCTTCAGCCCGAGCTTCCGGGGACATCTTCGCCCGGAGTTCACTGAACTTTGTCGTCTTTGGCATCGTCTTCCTCCTTGATCTCGGCAAGGTAGTTGTCGTAAAGCTGATCCGCCAGCGGTACGTTTCTCTCGTACCAGCGGTCATCGCCGGTCTTATCGCCACCCAGCAACAGAATTGCCACGCGGCGAGGGTCGAAAATGTAGAGCACCCGGTAGGGGCGCCCCTGGTGTTGCACGCGCAGTTCACGCATCGCGGAATGGCGCGAGCCGTTTACCCCGCTACTGTACGGAAACGGGAGATGGGGGCCGCGCTCCTCCAGCAGCAGAACTGACCGCTCGACCGAAATGCGTTCCGCTTCGGTGAGTCCGTCCCACCAGGCTTTGAACTCGTCCGTAACTTCGACGTCCCACGCCACACTCGAATTATAACGCAGAGCTAATACAAGTCAAACCTTATATTCATGCCCGGCAACGTCCAGAACGCGGCACCGGCCACCGTGCTCCCGCTGTCGCTGTGCAAGTCGTTCGTTCATGAGCGGGCGTACCCGCTGATCGAGAACGAATACAAGAACGGCGAGTCGCAGCGATCAGTGCTGGCGACGAACAGCAGGCGGCGGTGGCGGCAGGCGAAGCGGCTCACGCCAACCGCGCTGGTTGCGCTGCGGAATTTCTTCGACGCACGGAACGGGTCCGCCGAACCGTTCTACTTTTACGACCCGTACGACACCAGCCCGAAGTTTTCATACGATCCGACCGGCGCGGCCACCGTTGGCCGGTACACCGTCCGGTTCAACGGCGACTGGCAGCAGTCCTGCGGACCAGGAAGGTCCGACGTGTCCATCGAATTGATCGAATTGGCTTGACAGGAGGGTACTCGAAATGAAAGTGACGACTGTGAAGGGCAGCGCAGGTGGTGGCCTGCCTGCGATCAAGCCCGCGGCCTCTCAGAAGGTGGCCATCGGCGCGGCTTCTGTCCAGAGCGCGAGCATCGTCGGGCAGATGGTCCGTCTGGTGGCCACGAGTGATTGCCATGTCGCCTTCGGCCCGAATCCGGCTGCTCTGGCCGACGGCACCTGCATCTTCCTGCCCATGAGCGTGCCCGAGTACTTCGTTTTCAACTCCGGGAACAAGGTGGCAGTGATCCAAGACTCGGCCGCGGGCGTCCTCTACATTACTTCGGCGGTGTGATGCCATGATTGCGCGCGTCGGAACGTTTCGAGTGGTAAGGAGAGGATACGACTGGTACGTCAATCCGGCCGATGGCAACGACGCCAACGGCGGCCGATCGCCCGCGGCCGCTCTCAAGACCGTTGCCGCGGCAGCCATGAAATCCGGCAAGATCGGTTTCTGGAACGGCTCGAATTGGGAGCGGCTTGCCGTTCCGGCCTCCGGGCTCACTGCCTGGTACCGCTCCGATCTGCTCTCCGGTTCCATCGGTTCGGCCATCTCCTCCTGGGCCGACTCCTCTGGAAAGGGCAACACGCTCACGGCCAGCGGGAGCAGCAGGCCCGCGATCCAGGCCGACGTGGCGGGCCTGCGTGCGGCGAGCTTCCGTGGGTCGCAGGCGATGGACCTGCCCGGCGGGTTCACCATCACGAAACGTAACTTCACCGCTGTCATGTTTCTGGGGCGTAGCGCCAATGCGCGTCTGGGCATCCTCGGGTTCGGCTCGCTCGAGCTGAATATGCAACTCTGCGTGGACGGGAAGAACACGGTGACCTGCTACTACGCCGAAGGCACCATGGACAGCAATATCCGCTGCCTCCAGCGCGGATGGATGGGCATTGTGGTCAGGCCGACCGGCCCGACGCTTGGCTGCTTTAGCCCGACGGGGCAGCAGTTCGTCGCCGCTGGAGTGGCGAATACTTCGCCCGTTGGCGGAGTAGTAGGTTCCGCGAATGGATACTGGCCGATGATTGCTGCCGTGAACGAGGTGATGTTCTACGATCACGGACTCTCGGACACGGAGATCACTACAGTCGGAGACTACTTCCGCAAGCGGTACAGCATGGCCTCGAGCTACGCCTACAACGTGGTGTGCGACGGTGACTCGATCACGCAGGGCTACCAGAGCACGGATGGCTTCACCTATCCGAACCAGCTCGGACTCGCGTCGAACGTCTGCGTCTACAACGAGGGCGTGCCCTCGAAGACGCTGTTGCAGATGCGGGACACGGCAGCCGCGAACATCGACCCAGTGTACGATGCCACTAAGACCCGCGACGTGCTCGTGATCTGGGGCGGCACGAACGACTTCTACATGTCGGACGACACCGTGGACAATGTGTACGGCTACCTCCAGACATACTGCGCCGCGCGCAGGGCGGTGGGCTGGAAGGTGGTCGTGGCAACGATGTTGCCGCGGTCTGGCCCCCAGACGGTGGAAGCCAAGCGGAACGACTACAACAGCCGCATCCGGGCGGGCTGGCAGTCCTTCGCCGACGCGCTGGCCGACGTCGCCGCCGAAGCGCGCCTCTCGAACAACGCCGATGGGGCGTATTTCTCTGACGGAACGCACCTCACGAATCTCGGCTACGGCGTTGCGGCCGGCATCATCAAGACAGCAATCCAGGCACTCCTATAACTGCAGGCTGGGCGATAAGGCAGTAAGCCCACACCAATGGCGGATTCCATCGGCAATATCCAGGTTCCGGAGATCGCGGCATCCGGCACGTTCCCCATCGTGCCCGAGTACCCCTACGGGCGCGAGGCGCATCCGGACGTGGCGATCCACCAGTTCGGGAGCGGTAACGCCAAGATCGAGCAACGCTTCTTGCTTGGCGCGGGCGCGAAACGCTTCACCGTGCGGCGCGCCTTCCTCCGTGACACCGACCGCCGCGCGCTCCGCGACTTCTGGGAGTCGCAGTACGGTCCCTACGGCGCATTCACCTACAACGCGCCCAATGATGACGGCAACGGGACCACCGCCTACACCTGCCGCTTCGCCAACGAGCCTCTGTCCTGGGAGATGCTCGCGGACCACGCCTGCAGCCTGGGCGTCACCCTGGTCGAGATCCCGGCTTCGAACCCCACCTACCCGCTCTCCTCGACGGTGACCCGGTTCCCACCGCAGGCCCTCAAGGACGCTCTGCTGTCGCAGGTCCAGCAGATGATTCCGCTCATTAAGATTCAGCCTCTCCAGAGCGGCTACCCCGCCATCTATCTCTCCGACCGGCGCTGCACCATCGGCGCGCAGTTGTACCTGCCGCGCCTGGTGGACTTCGACGGCATCTCGCAGGGCATGGGGAACGAGGCCGACGACGCCACGTTCACCTTCGGCAACGCCGACCGCGTGATGCGCGACCTGGCGAACGACGTGGACCTGTTCCGCGCGACCATCGAGTTCTCGCTCTACCACGTCGGCCAGCAGATCAAGCTCGATTTGTGGAAGGGCGACATCATCAACTGGCAGTTCGATTCCGGCGCGGAGTTCAAGGTCACCGCCGCCGACGGCCTGTATGAACTGAATCTCCCCTACCCGACGCGGAAGGTGTCGCGCTCGTGCTGGAAGGCGTTCAACGTCGGTGCGTGCCCGTACTCGACGGCGGGCGCGCTCGATCTGGTCCACTTCCCCTCCGCCGACGCCAGCAGGTGCGACAAGGGATACGACACCGCCAACGGCTGCCTGGCGCACGGCACGAAGCGGTGTTACGGCGCGGTAGTCGCCGAACCCCAGGGCGTGACCATCAAGGACAACTCCACGGGCGTCTTCGGATTCGGGCGGTCGAGCATCACCAGCGTGTCGCTGGTCGCGGATTCCATATACGACCAGGTCATTCCGGAGATCTACACCGACAGCGAAATGCCGGTGAACTGCAAGATCGCGGCGGGCCGAGACGAGAGCGACTTCTACGAGGCGCTGGGGATCGTCGGCGAAGGCCCGCTCATCTCCTATACCGCCGCGCACTACGAGGACCTGAACGGAAATCCGGTCGCCATGGGCAGCACCGGCGCCGTCTTCGTCGGCAGCACGCTCGACGGCCAGGCGCAGCATGGCTGGCCCAACCAGCCCACCTACGGCATCCGCCAGGTATTGGGCGCAGACCCCGCTGCCGATGGCGACTGGTTCTCTCTCGACCAATCTGGGAACACGACCGGCGGCGACTGGCGCAAGGTGTTCTCCGGCAACTCCACCTTCAAGGACAACTACGCGGCCGGAACCGCGTTTCTCGTGATCCGGTGCAGCGACACCAAGGGCCTGCAACTGACCAAGCCCGGCGATCACGCCATGGTTGCCTACGTCCAGATGGGCATGAGCGGGTGGGTGTGGACCTCGCCTGGCGTGCGGGTTTTCGGCCCGCCCCTGGTGAATCCGGTCTGGATCGCCGTCAACATGCTGCTCCGGGCGCGCGGGCTTCGGTTGGGGGCGAACGCCACCACCGCGCAGTTGAATCTCGCGGAAACATTCTTCGATGTGCAAGCCGCCATCGACGCGGCGGCGGTCTGCAACCAGCAGGTGACCGCGATTGTCGGCGCGGGCAGCGAGACGCAGTTCAAATTCCGCGGCGTGCTGCAGGAGGAGAAGCCCCTCCGCGACTGGCTCCAGGAAGTGCTGATGAACTGCCTGGGGTATTACACGTTCTCCTTCGGCAAGCTCAAGATCGGCGTGCGCGTGAATTCCTCGACGGTCGAGGCATTCACCATCGGGAACATCGTTTTCAACTCGCTCCAGTTAGCACCGCTGAAGCCCTCGTTCGATCACCTCACCGCGAACTTCGCGGACCAGGATTACAAGTTCGTCAACAACTCGGTCACCGTCTACGACATCGACCGCGCCACGCTGCTGGGCGGCGCGGCTGGTCCGCTGTTCCTGAAGTCGAACGTCAACCTCTCCGGCACCTGCACGAAGTCGCAGGCGGCGCGGATCATCAGCATCCGACTGCGCGAAGAACTCGGCGGCACCAGTATCGCGGAGTGGAAGGCGGCGCGCCAGTTGGTCTTCCGGACCACCGTCCTGGCGCTCAACACGGAACCGGGAATGGTCTGCTCGATGACGCATCCGGACATGCCGGGCGGGTCGGGCGAGTTCCGCGTCTCCTCCTGGAAGCTCAACAAGGATTACTCCATCGACATCCAGGGCCGCACGACCACGGATTCGACGTACGACCTGGTCGCCGGCCCGAAGCCCGCCGACGTGGTTGCCACGCCGGTTCCGGACGAGAACCTGCAGGACACCGGCGTGCCAGGTGTGGTGCTGTGCACACCCACGCTCACGGATTACGGGACCTATGTCGCGGACAACATCGTGGTCCAGCCCGATGCTTCCGGCAACACGAACGTGGTGGGCGCCACCGAGATCACCCTCGGGCTGTACTACGTCGACGAGCTCGCCACCGATCTCTGGGCCAGCATCGATACCGCCATGGACGCTGCCACCGATCCGGCCACGGTGAATTGCACCGTCAATCCGAACACGCCCCGCGTCTTCCGCGTGGGCGATTTCGTTGTCTTCAACGATGAGGCCGCGGACGCGAACCACGCCGGCCGCCGATCCTATGAGTGCGTGCAGATCGTCGGGCCCGGCAGCACCGGCGATGTGGTCCATACCGGCGGCTTCCAATTCCAGCGGGCGTACCCGGGCGTCGACTCTGGCTGGGCCACGTTCGGGACGCTGATCTGCTCCCACCTGGCCGGGACCAAGTTCTACAGGCTCGATTCGAAGACGTTTACATACGCGGTCAAGAAGGGCTTCTTCCGTACCCCTGGCCTGCCGGCGCGGATCGAGGCGAAGATCCCCTCGGTCTGCGTGGTCGCGGCGGTTGTGGGCGTGGCCAACAACTTCGGGTACGGGACGTACACGACGTTTCCGCTGGGCCACCACGGTGAGCCGTTCATGCCGGGTGACCGGACGTGCAACGGCGGCGCCTACACGTTCCAGATCCCCGGCGCGCTCGCGGCCGCGGACACTGTGGTCATCCCGATGCGCGTCCAGGATAGCGCGTCAATCCGGTGCATCTATGCGTACGTTCAGCAGCCGACCACCGACGGCCAGAGCGCGTACCTCGTGAAAGTCTCGCGGGACGACGGCGCGACGTGGGAGGCTCTGGAGTACATGGGGATCGCGCAGATGCTTCCTGACGGCGCGAAGAACACGTACGACTTCCTCGTGAGCCAGGGCTACGGGAAGCCCGCCACGCGCCGCCTACCGTACGACGACTTCGGGATCGTGGTCGCGCAGCAGGTCGTGGCCGGTCCCGGCCAGCAGACCGTCTCGACGGCCTCGTACGGCGCGAACAGGCTGGGCATCGATGTGGGCCAGTTCGTCCACATCAACCTCGGACAGACCGACGAGGAGTACGTCCAGGTGCTCGCCGCCGATCCGGCCAACCAGACGTTCACGGCGGTTTTCACGAAGTACCACGCCGTCGGCGCGAAGGCGCGTCCGACCATCTGGCCGACGCCGATCCTGAACGAGGGCGACAGCCTCGCATTCGATATCCTGGCGGTCGCGTCGCCGAATGCCGGTTCTGACCTGACGGTCGTAGTCCAGACGTGAACCGCTACGAGACCTTCCTCAGCCCTTCACGAATCGCTTGTTTCAAAACGGTCTGGTAGCCGACGCCTTGCTTGTCGGCGATCTCTTGGGCCCGCTCGATGTCGGCCACGGGAACGCGGATCGAGATTGCCTTCGTTGTTTTGGCTTTGGCCTGTTCCACGAGTTCAGCGAGCACCTTCGCGTCACTCAAGGGGATTCGCGCGCCCTCCGACCGGAGAACCGTTCCGCGCTTCAGTGCCCGTTCAAATTCACGCTGCGTTTGCCGGCGTCCCTCCGGACTGGCGTACCACGCGGCCTCTGCCGCCTCGGTTGGTTTACTCGTCGATTTGTGCGCCATAGAGCCTCCTTTCCGCCCTGTTCATCGTGTATGCCGTAACCGGTCTGAACCGGCGGCCGCGGATCGTAAAGACCACCACCAGATAGCGGCCGGCCGCAGTCCGGCCAAACAGCTTCCGACGTTTCTCTCCGCCTCGCGGCGCCGCCGGGATGATCACGTGCTGGTACATCGTCGTCTGCTCAACCTCGGCGGGAGCCACATCATGCAGCGCGACGTGGCCGACGTTATGAACGTCCCAATCGAAGCCGAGCAGATCGTCCAACACGCCACCAGTATACACCAGAATTGTATATACAGTATCCGTACATCTGTCGTGGCGTCACCCGGCCCCGGTGGCGATTTGACCGTCGTGATCCAGACCTGACATGGGCGAGACTCTCCGGATATTCGATCCCAGGCGCAACTTCCAGTTGCAGGGCTTCAGCGGCCGTGGCGCGACGATCACGCTTCACGATGCGTCCGCGACGGGTGTCTCCATTTCCGGCATCTTCCAAGCCGCCGAGGATTGCGCGGTCCTGGGCCTCTACAACACCTACGACTACTTCAATCACCTGCGCCTGAAGCACCTGCCACGAACGGACCTCTCCGGCCTGAAGCTCGAATTCGATATCGAGTACGACCACGCGCTCGACGGCGCGATCCGTCTCGACGCGGCCAAGTACCCCTCCGTCTCCTGGGATGCGCTCACGTTCGTGTGCGGCAAAGGTGACCTGTACGAAGTGAAGCTCTTGGATCACGCGGCGGCGATCGCGGGCAGCGAGACGGCGGCCATCGCTACGCTCGAGCTGAATTCCAAAGAGCCCAAATACGGCATCGACTACTTCCACGTCTCTTTCCGGGACACCCGGTACACCGTGGCGACGACCGATGCACGCGTGGACACCACCCTGACTGCTGCTGTCGGGAGCGATCAGCCGGGTGAGGTGTGGCTCCTCGTCGTCTCGGCGGCGGGCTGCGAGACCGGCGACTGGTTCTACATCGAGAAGACCGGCGCCAACGAAGAACTGGTCTATGCCGTCGAGGTGGACCATGGCACGAACCAGATCAAGGCTCACATCACGTTGACGCATGCACAGGGCAGCTTTGTGACGCTCGTGCCTGGCAGCCGCGCGATCACCGCGAAGATGGCCGCCCTCATCAACGACGCGACCGCTGACGACATTCCGGGGCGTTATGGACCGTGCCAGGCGTCGATCATCCAGGCGGCTGCGTTCACTGAGACCCCGGCCGGTCCGGGCGACCCCGTCCTCTCCAGCCTGACGCTCTCGTTCCGGGCCGATGCCGGCTACGGCAAACTCGGTAATATCGACCGCCTCATGGCGTCCTGCGGGCACCAGCAGTTGGTGCCTGGCGAGCGGCCTCCGGGCTACGACCCGCTCTACGACTCACTGGGCGGCGCGTGGCGGGGCGACGGACCCGACGGCTCGTGGGATAAGCCCGTCTTCGCACGGTTCCGGGGCGGCGACTCGGACAAGAAGTACCACGTCACGCTCGACTTCACCCAGGAGCTTCGGGACAAACAGAACCGGGTCGTTCCGATGAACGGCTGCCGGAAGATCTACATGGTTTTCGCGCCGCGATTCGAGCCGGCCGAAGCGGAGTTGGAGGACGGATGCTTCCTGACCGCCGATGTGGACGCTGGCTCGACGGTCTGGCAGGTGGACGACTCCTCGAAGCTCTCCGGCGGGCGGTACTTTGCCGGTACGCCGGGTGTCGAGGAGCGGGTTCGGCTCGTCTCAATCGATTCCGCCATCCAGATCACGGTCGAGCGCGGCTACGAAGGCTCGACGCCTGGCTCGTGGCCGTCCGGCACGCGCCTGAAGAAGCTCTCGCCGGTCTCCGGGTTCGCTTCCGACGTCGAGTGGGGAGCGACATTCTCGAACATCGCGGTAACCGGAGACGCCAGCCTGAAGGTCGGCGGGGACGCACCGCGGATCGAGGAGTCCGACGCCCGTTCGAAATACACGGGCTATTGGGAGGACTACAAATACGGCGGCGGCTGGCCCACGCGGTGGTGGAGCACGGGCCACGCGAAGCGGTGCGCGCCGGACGACGCAGGCGACGTGCGAAAGGTCGCGCTCTCCTATTCGCATCCGGCGCAGCATGATCTCTACCTCGGGACGTTCCTGAACACCGATTGCGGCAAGATCAGCGTTTCGGTGGACGGCGCCGTTGTACCTGACTCGCCGTTCGACCTGTACCTGAACGAGTACGGCGGCACGACGGCGAACGTCAAGATCGCCTCGGGCGTCGCCGCCGGGAACCACACCGTCGAGATCACCGCGCTCTTCGACAAGAACGCTGATTCGAGCGGGTACTACTTCTATTTCGATTACCTCTGGCCGCTCGTGCCGGTCGATGTTCCGGATGCTCCGCAGGAGTACTCCGACGTGTCGCTTGCGATCGACTTCGACACCGACCACGGTTACAAGAAGCCTCCGGCCTGGCACCTCTGGCAACTCCAGAAGCTCGGCTTCAAGGGCCATGCCGACGTGTACATGGGCGTGTTCTGGAACAACAAGCGGCGCCGTGTTGGGGCGACCTACCCGTTCGCGACCGTCGATTTCGCGCTGGCCGGCGGCTTCACCGCGCCCACACCCGGCGAGGTTGTGTCCATCCAGATCTCCGGCACAACGATCAACCACGCGATCGGGTGCGGCGAGACCGTTCAGGCTATCGCGGACCACTTCCGGGCCGCTATCAACGGGATGTTCGCAGGCGTGTGGGCTGACGACAACTACGGGACCTCGACCACGCTCTGCATCCAATCGAAGGCGCCGTCCTGGACCTTCATCGGCGCCACGGCCGCCGGCAGCACAAGCGTCATCCTCACGCTTTTCGATCACCTGGCCGACGCCGGTGCCGAGGGCGATTGGGAACTGATCGACGCTGTCTCGCCGGTGATGACCGAGGGCGTCCGCCGCTGGATCCGCGACCTCGCCGGCGAGTTCGCCGCGGCGGGGATCAAGGCGTCCTTCGCGTTCTCGATGGAGTGCTACAACCCGCCGCCCGCGATGCGGGCGAAGTATCTCCGGCTGAACGGCGGCGTGGTCGCGCCAGGCGAGGACGTATTCCTCGAGGTTCCGTCGTACCAGATGCACTTCGGCACGCGCGTCCGGAACTACCTGAAACAGATGTACAAGGAGTGCGCCGACGAGATCGCTGCGGCCGGCCTGCCGATCGTGCTCCAGTTTGGCGAGACCCAGTGGTGGTATTTCGACAACCGCCAGCAGGACGCGCAGGGCGGGATGCCGTTCTATGACCAGGAGACCATCGACGCGTTCGCGGCGGCGAAAGGTCACCAGATTTGGCCGTTCACGGCGAACACGGATGACCCGGCTGGCGATCCGGCGCACCCGTACGAGACGGCCGATTTCCTGCGGGACCGCATCTGGTCGTACTGCCGGGATGTCATCGCCTACGTGCGCGCGGCGCATCCGGACGCTCTGTTCGAGTGCCTGTGGCCTCTCGACGCAAATCAGGGCAAGCCGTCTCCGGATCCGGCGCACCGGCGGCTGCTGATGCAGGTCAACCTGCCGAACGAGTGGAAGAGCTCGACCGCCGGCGTGAAGTACTTCCGGGCCGAGGGGTTCGACTACGATGTCTGGCAGAGGAACGTCCCGCTGATGCGTCAGACCATGGAGTTCCCGGCCACCCTCGGGCGCCCGCCCGAGGAGTGCATGTATCTTGCCGGGCTCTACGGGCCGCCCGACCCGCCGATGGCGCAGGCGTATTACAACTGGCGCAAGAAGGGGCTGTACTCGCTATCGTTCTGGGCTCTCGATCAGTTCTGCCTGAACAGCCGCCCTGTGCCGCTCCCCATACCGGGCCAGTTCCGATTCGTCGCCGCGACGTACCACAAGCCGCGCGCTCCCCGCGCGTCTCTGCCCGCGGCGTGATCTGGCGGAAGCTTCACTCCCGATTGAGCCTATCGAGCGCGGCGCGCATCGTGCCCACATGGCGCTGCGCCTCTTCGGCGCGCTTCATGCAGGACGGGCACACCAGCAGGTGTTCTTCGAGCGGGGCCAGTTCCGCTTCGCTTTTCACCATTCCAAGGCAATAGCGTTCCAGGTCGTCGTCCGATATGTGGTCCCGGTCCACAACAGGACAATTGTATAGTGGCATTCCGCCCGACAAAAGCCCTGCGACGCAGAACGTGCAGGACCGCGCTCGATGCCGACGAGGAGTAAGCCGTCGAGTTGAAGCGCGAGATGGCCGCCGGCCAGGAACGCATCGTCTGGAATCCCGCACTCTCCATCCCGGCCAAACACTTTGAGTTCACCGACGCGGAGGTCGCCCGCATAAAAGCGGCACTCCAGACGTGGGACTCGCACGGGGGTCGCCGCCGACCGGCGCTGGCTGCAGCCGCTTGTCGGGGCGCTATACAGACGCGCATAATTAACGGGACATCAAGACTCGGGCTATCGCGTTCGTCTCGCAGAAGGAATGACCGTCGTTCGGCACGCCGACCGGCGGGAT